>Ga0315904_10001832_pt1 | contig 33511 bp, 31 predicted proteins | sample LakEriMetagenome_6_FD_203529 | JGI IMG/M metagenome (GOLD analysis project Ga0315904, IMG submission 203529) | Freshwater fungal communities from buoy surface, Lake Erie, Ohio, United States - Buoy 12 MA120 | ecosystem: Environmental > Aquatic > Freshwater > Lake | place: USA: Lake Erie, Ohio...
TACGACCCCCAGCTTCGCTTATCCCCATCAGGAGATTGTCATTTAAGGGGGTCTACGACCCCCAGCTTCGCTTATCCCCATCAGGAGATTGTCATTTAATGGTACTTTGTTTAAGGGGGTCTACGGCCCCCAGCTTCGCTTATCCCCATCAGGAGATTGTCGTTTAAGGGGGGTCTACGTTTCCAGATTTGCATTTTGCTTCACTTAAGCCCCCATGTATAATGGTTTATATGTGTCCCCGGCTCTAGCTTCGTTTTTTACCTCGCGTATTAATAATACTTTTTAATTTTATTAATATATTATCTATGTCCGAGTATTTATACATAATCTACTCTTGCTATAAAAATATAAAAAAGGCCAATCTTTTATATAATTTATTAAACGGTAAGGTTGCAAATGGCAAGGTTTATATTTTATTCGGCAATCCAACCTTACAAACCAATTACACGATAATAGACGATAAATATTTAATAATAAAATGCGGCGATTATTACGAAAACCTTTGCCAAAAAACAATCATTTTAATGAAAACTGTCTCTATTGCTTTTCCAGATATAAAGGGTCTATTCAAAATAGACGACGACATTCTTCCAAATATTATTTGTATGAACAAGTTTTTAGAACAAATACAAAACATTGATTATGCCGGACGCACAAATACAATAATAAACACAATAATGTCAAGAACGCATTATAATAAGTGCTCAATTAATATAAAATATAATATTCCAAAAACAGTTCATAGTGGTTCTTATGCTGCTGGACCCTTATATTATTTGAGTAAAAAATCAATTGACATTTTGAGCAACACTTTAAATATTAAAGAATATTTTTATGAAGACATAATGGTTGGACATTTATTGAATAAAAATGGAATTGGTCTACATAATTATCTTTCTTATTACGATGATATTTTATATGAAAAAGTTACAATTCAAAATATATATAATTTGAGTTTTTTATTTACAAGAATCCACGGCGGACTCGGAAATCAATTGTTTATTGTAGCGGCAGCATATGGCATAGCAAAAAAATACAATATGATTCCTATTTTATTAATTGACTCGGTGAATATTAAACACAAAACAAGCGATAATTTTGCTACTACTATTTTTAAAAACTTCCCGAGTACATCCATTACAAGTATAGATAAACCTGAATGCGTTGTTTATAATGAACCTCGGTGTTTTGAATATAACCCTTCCATTATAAAACAAAAAGCAAACTATTTGTTGAATGGATATTTTCAAAATAAAAGATACATCCCAGATATGGGTAAATTAACAGAATTGTTTCAAAATGATGAAATCTGCGCCTCCCTATTATTACAATACCCAATACTGGAACAATCCTATTTTATTCACATTCGTCGTGGAGATTATCTTAATAAAGGCATGTATCATTTTGATAAAGATGCATATTACCAATTGGCGATTGAACGTATTTTAGAAAAAGATAGCGATGCGCATTTCTTTATAGTAAGTGATGATGTGAGTTTTGTCAAAAAATATGAGTTGCTTGACAAAATAAATAAAACCGTGATTGAGGAAATGAATACGTTGGATACATTCTATTTTATGTCTATGTGTAAAAAAGGCGGAATCTGTGCGAATAGTACATTTTCGGGCTGGGCGTCGCAGTTAAATACGAATAAGGACAAAATAATAATTGTTCCGAGACAGTGGATAAATATTGATTATCCTTATGAAATACCGTTTGAATATACACTGAGCTTGCCTCAAGCAGAAACGCGGTCTCAAGCAGAAACGCGGCCTCAAGCAGAAACGCGGTCTCAAGCGTTTACGCGGTCTCAAGCAGAAACGCGGTCTCAAGCCGAAACTCGGTATCAAACGGAAACGCGATATCAAGCAGAAATGCGGTATCAAGCGGAAAATCAATTACCATCTAATTTTTTATTTAAACCAAGAAGAATATAAATCCAATAAAAAAATAACAATACATGGTTATATTTTACAAAATAACCTTGGCAATAAAGAATACTATTTAGCACAAACATTTGATTCCAAATATATTGGGGCATATTCGTAATAACTAAATGGTTGCCGCTGGATGAAAACAACGACGTTTGTGCTAATAGTGAAAGATAGGGGAGATGTTTCGTCAAAGACCAAATATGCCGAGGCACGAGGCATACCCATCATGACGGTGGAGGATTTTAAGGGTCAGTACCTTTAAAGGTACTTCGTTTAAGGGGGTCTACGACCCCCTTTAACCCCCCATCTGGATATTGATGTTTAAGGGTACTTCGTTTAAGGGGTCGGTACCTTTAGGGGGTCGGTACCTTTAGGGGGTTAGTACATATAATGTTGCTCCTTGTGTAAACAATATACTTATTTAGCAACGGCATCTGCGGAAGAACGTATACGTGTCAATAACAAATTGACTGAAATTAAGAAATGTTTATCGGATAACAATATTTACCATTAGGAAAATGTGATGGTGGAGACCGATGGTAGTAGTACAATCATTGATTGGGGTAGAGATGATACTGAGTTCAATTATACTGAATGGAAAGAGGGAGTAAAGAAAGCTGGTAGGAAAAAGACGCGTCGTTGGCGCCGCCGAAGGCGGCGTACTTATAGGGGGGGTCTAATAAATAATATTACACATTTTCACACTTTAGCCGTAAAAAGAAGGAAAAATACTCTCTAAGTTCTACTTGAAAGATGTACTAAATAATTTTATATTAATTATATATATTATTGGTATGTTAAATAGGGATACAATTAGAAACCTTATAACAAATAATAATGTTTATAATTTACGTGATGGCACTACTAATACTAAAAATCCTTTATTTGAAGCTCCAACCAATGTTACGAGCAATGACCCATACATTATGACAGAAAGTAGTTTTCTCGCAAGTTTTAACACCAAGGAGTTTCCTTCGGAAGAAGCGAGGGAGGAAAAATTGATTGGAATATATCCTTATCGGCGCGGTGCTATATCATCATCAACAATTACTAATGAGAATATTACGAATGCCATACATCTTCATAGATATGTTAATGTATTACTTGAGCAAATAAAAAATATATGTAGAACTGGCTTACGTCAGGGCGCAACTGTAAATGATTTGAAATTAGGCAACTGTAGTCGAGCACAAACTGCCTTAGGTCATGTTATGGAGGAACTATCTACATTTATAAGAATAAAATATTTTTATGGTGGAAAAAAAAATAGTAAAACAAAACACAAAAGTCATCGCAAAAATAGACTGAGTAAATCACACAGTCGCAGACGTAGTTACAGTCGCAAGCTTAAACGCTAACCAGATGCTTAATCGCTAACCAGTCGTTTAATCGCTGAATCGCCTTATTACCGCCATATCAAATCCCGTCAAAAAATCATGTCCATATTGTTTGCCTAGTGCGCGATAATGTGTGATATATTCCTCCGCGCCAAACTCTTGTTCATTCGTATAAAGCGTACAAGCATAGATTTTGCCGCCAAATCTGTATTCCTTGACAATTTTAGCAACTTCTTCGTTTGCCAAGTCGTCAATTGTCTTTTCAAGTTCGCGTTTTGTTTCGTGGGTTTTTTGTCCATTGGTGTATGTGATTATATAAGTTGGCGATTCCATATACAACATTTAGGCGTTTCTTTTTTATCTAGTATTGTGAAAAATTGATTTTTTTCACAATGATTATGGAGTCTATATACACAACCTTATTTCCAAACTTATTACACGCTTATTAATATGACCGACTCCAACAAAGATACTTTTCAAACCGACCCCAAATACGACACTTATTTCAAGTCGTTCTCGTTTCCTCTATCCCCATTTCAAAAACAAGCCATCCAAGCCATCGTAGATGGCGATCACGCGCTCGTTTGTGCGCCAACCGGTTCTGGCAAAACCTTGCCCGCGGAGTTTGCGATTCGGCATTTCACTGCGCTCGGCAAACGCGTGATTTATTGCTCGCCCATCAAAGCTCTGTCGAATCAGAAGAAATACGAGTTCACCAAAAAATACGGGGACGAAATCTCGTTTGGACTTTTGACGGGAGATACCAAAACGAACCCTGGCGCCCAGGTTCTCATTATGACCACGGAAATCCTGATGAACAAGTTGTTCATGATTGAAACGCCAAAAGGCGCACCCTTAACGCCGATAGGTGCGCCCTTAACGCCAAAAGGCGCACCCTTAACGCCGATAGGTGCGCCCTTAACGCCGATAGGCGCACCCTTAACGCCAAAAGGCGCACCCTTAACGGCATCCTCTGACGTATCAGCATCCTCATTCGCATCATCATCCTCATCATCTTCACTAACATTTGACATCGACATTGACAACGACCTCGGTGCCGTGGTTTTCGACGAGGTTCATATGATTAATTCGCCCGATCGCGGCCACGTATGGGAAAAATGTATCATGATGCTCCCCAACCACGTCCAGATGGTGATGCTGTCCGCCACCCTCGACAATCCTCAGAAGTTCGCCAATTGGATTAAAACAACCGGTACAAAAGACGTGGTCCTCTGTCAAACCCATAAACGTATTGTGCCACTCACCCATTATGTCTACTTGACCTCGGGCGAAGGCCTCTTCAAGAAAGTGAAAGACAAGGACACGCAATCACGGGCTCGCGCCTCTCTTGGCAAATGTCTGGTTATCCAGGACGCCGACGGCAAGTTTAGCGAAAATACGTATCGCGAAGCGGGCGCCGTTTTGCGACTTTTATATGACAATCACGTGTTTATGAAACGCAAAGCAGTGTTGAACGAACTGTTTGCGCATTTGAATACTGAATCAATGCTCCCCGCGATTGCCTTTGTGTTTTCCCGGAAACACGTGGAGCTTTGTGCCGAAGAACTCACGATACCGCTGCTCGATGAAAATGTGGACCCCGTGCCCTATGTGATTCGCGGTCAATGCGACGCGTTTCTGCGCCGACTCGCAAACTGGCGCGAATATAGTGGGTTGCCCGAATACGAGTCGTTGGTGCGGCTCTTGGAACGCGGAATCGGTATTCATCATTCGGGGATGATTCCCGTTTTGCGCGAAATCGTGGAGTTCATGATTGCGGAGAAACGGGTGAAAGTGCTGTTTGCGACGGAGAGTTTCGCGATTGGACTCGATTGCCCTATCAAGACGGCGGTATTCCTTAATTTGAAGAAACATGATGGGGGCGAGACGCCGCGGTACTTGTTGGCACACGAGTATACGCAGATGGCGGGTCGCGCCGGGCGACGAGGACTGGACACAATCGGTAATGTGGTTCATTGTTCTAATTTGTTCGATTTGCCGCCGATAACCACGTATAAGGAGTTGTTGTCGGGTACGCCGCAGCGACTAACCAGCAAGTTCAAGATATATTATCCGATGGTGCTGAATGTGCTGTCGCATATGGAGAAGGTTACCATGAGCGACGTTGTTGGGTTTGCGCGGTCGTCGATGCTTCAGGGAGAAATCGAATTGGAGAACCGGGGACTTGCCGCCGAAATCGCCGAACTGGAAGTGAAAGTGGAAGCGAAAGATGCGGGATTCGCGCATTTGCGCACACCGCGCGAAAAGATTCTGGAATATGTCGCATTGATAGAACGGCTGGAATACTCGGCAAATAAGAAACGCAAAGAGGTGGAAATGGCTTTGCGGCGATTGCGCGAAGAGTTCCAGCAATTGGAAAAAGAGCTGGGATACCATACGGAGTTTGTCAAGATGACAAAGACGCTGAAAATGAAACAACAGCAATATGTATCGGGTGTCGATTATGTGTGGAAATCGGTTGAACATATCTTGAATTGTCTCGTTGAGAACGAGATTATTTGCGTGGAAAAAGGAGTATATAGGCTAACTGAACCGAAAGGCGTGATTGCGTCGCGGGTTGCCGAAATCCATCCGGTTCTAATGGCGAATACGTGTGATCTCTTTATGGGATTGAGCTCGGCCGAATTGGCGGCGGCGTTCAGTTTGTTCACAGATGTCCGCGTGAGCGAGGATATCCGGATATACGCGGGATTCAAACAGGTTTCCGACAACGTTTTGCTAAATCATATGATTAATTCGTTTAATGCGTCGAAGGAGGAATTGTATATGTGCGAGAACCGACACGGGATTTCGGTGCCGGATGAAGACCATTGTTATGATATTGTGGACTATGTGAAGGCGTGGTGCGAATGTGAAGATGAAGGCGAATGCCGCGAAGTGATTTGTCAAATTGGTGAAGAGAAGGGAGTGTCGGTGGGAGACTTTAGCAAGGCGTTGCTGAAAATATCCACGATATCGCGTGAATTGATGGGGATGTGTGGAGCCTTTGAGGGAGATGCGGAGTTTACGCGATTTGCGCTAAAATTGGCCAAAATAGATGAACTTGTGCTGAAATACATTGTTACGAATCAGAGCCTGTATTTGTAGATTGGAGATTTGGTGTGGTCTTGGCTAAAGTTTTGTCTATGGTCTCTTGCCGACCAATTTGTGTATTGTCATGCTTACCAATAGGTGTAGTCTGGCGACCAATGGGTGTAGTCTCAGTGCGACTAATAGGTGTAGTCTCAGTGCCACCAGTCAAACTAAGCCCTATCGGATGAACTTGCTCTTCATATTTCGGCATAAGTACTATTCGTTGTTTTTTTTCAAGGTCTGTAATCAAGAATGACATACTTCGTTCAATGCCATCTTCCATTGTGTATAAAACCAATTGCTACATTGTTTTTATACTTATTCATAACGACTGCTTATTTTGACTCATTCAACAGTTGTATGAAAAATGTATTGATTTGGTCAATACCTGACCCGGTCACGGCAAAATCGGGAATAAAACTCTCATTGCCTTTGCGGAAACAGAGGATGGCAGGAATACCATTGATTTGGCGCTTGGTTTTGAAACTGGCATAAAGTTCGAAAGATTCGTCAATGTCGACAATATGGGCGCTAACGGAATTGGGGAGTTTAGCAAACCAGTGGTCGATGAGAGGTTCAATCTTTTTACACGGCCCGCACCATTCGGCGCCGAGTTTAAGGATGACGTGCCCGGGGTTCTGTGCTAATAACTGGTTGAATGATTGAACAGACATTCCGTCTAAATATTGGACCGCTGCGGGTCTGACAATCTTGCTGCCGGTATTGTTTGAGAATTGCATATATATGGAGGGTGGATATTTTGCGATGTGATTTTTAGCGCGATGTGGGTTTGAGCGCGTGGTGGGTTATTTATATTACGATTTCAGTAAATATATACGTATATAACCAGGTTTTCCAGTTCCCCCCGGACTTCCGTTTCCAAGTCCCCCACCTCCACCTCCACCTCCATCTCCAATATTACTATTATAATTGAGAGGGTTTACATCTGTGGGTATTGAAGCACTATAATCTTTAATACTTCCATAAGTGTTTGGAGAACTTGGAGCGGGATTTCCAGACTCTCCTTGCGCAGAACCAGGGCCACCAGCATCGCCACCATTACCACCTTTGCCGCCATTTGCGTAAATGGTATATTCTGTACCATCAATAGTAGCAGTTATGTATGAGGCATTACCGGCATATCCTTTATTTCCTTTGCCTCCTGGTCCATAATTATCTCCTGCATCTCCTTTATCTCTGTCACCGCCACCGGTTCCGAATGCTCCTCCTCCGCCAACTGAATAAGAAATAGTTGTAGGACTAGTGATTGGAGTTGTATTTTCAATCATAATAAATTTTCCATCACCCCCACTACCCCCATCTTGCGCTGATGATCGGCTCTTATCGGTTTTCCATCCACAACCACCACCACCCCCGCCACCACCACCACCACCAATTATTATAGCTCGAAAAGCATTATAATCAGTAGGAATTGTAAGTAAACTACTACCAGATGAATAATCTTGTGATTTTGCATCCATTAAAGTACTTACGTCAACATAATTATTTGAAGGATTTTTAAAGTTAAACTTAAATGGCAATGGTTTTTCAGTTGAATATGTATTACTAACATATGTTGGAAATCCAGTATAATTGGTTAAACTTGTAGAACCACTACTGATTAAGTTACCAATATCTGTGCCTTTGTATTTATATTTTGCCATGTATAGATATAAAAATATATATTTTATATATAAAAATATATAAAATATATATAAAAATATATTAATAAATACTCATTATGATTATGGATTATATATATCAAAATAACAATTCATTATGTTCAGAATTATGCAAAGAAATTATTGAAATATTTGAAAATGATAAAAATAAACATGATGGTTTAACTATTGGTGGAATAAATAAAAAAGTTAAAGATACAATGGATTTGAATATATACAAAACTGATAATAAATGGTCAGAAGTATGTAATTTTTTAGAAACAGAATTAACCTATAATTTAAAAATATATTCAGAAAATATAAATAAAAAATATAAAAATGTAGATGGATTTGACAAGAGTTATGAGGTGTTAAATAAAAATATTGAAATTACACCATTTATGGTTCAGCGATATATAAAAAATGAAGGAAAATATATATATCACAATGATTTTAATATTGATTATAAAAAAAAATCTTATAGAGTTTTAACTTATTTATTTTATTTAAACGACATTGATGAAGGTGGAGAAACTGAGTTTTTTGGAGGAGATATTAAAATAATACCAAAGGCTGGAAAGTTAATTATATTTCCAGCGTCTTGGACATTTCCACATTGTGGAAAAATGCCTATTTCTTCAAATAAATATATAATTACTGGATGGATTTATAATTCTATGTAATATACTAAAAAATAATATAGTAAAATAAATATAATAAATAAAAATGGATAAAAATAGTTATGTTGTACTAAGAAATGTATTGAATAATCAAACACTTGAACTCTTAAAACTTCAATCAAAATTATTAGAAAAACAAAAATGTTACAAAATAAATAAATATTCAAATGAATATCCATTTGGCGACACACAGTGTCCAACGTCTTTCACAAATTATGGCATGCTATGTTATGAAGCATTATTAATATTATTACAGCCTATTATTGAAAAATACGCAGATAAAGAATTATTGCCAACTTATTCTTATATGCGAATATATTACAAAAATTCAATATTACAAAAACACACGGATCGCCCATCATGCGAATATTCCGCAACAATTTGTATTTCAATTGATGATAAACCATGGGATATATTTTTTAAAAAATGTGAAACTGAACATTGTGTATCATTAAATCCAGGTGATCTAATAATATACAAAGGACAAGAGCTCGAACATTGGCGAGATAAATATGATGGAAATGAACAAATACAAGTTTTTTTACATTATGTTGATAAAAATGGTCCAAATGCTGGGTTAATATATGATAAACGACCATTTATTGGTATAGAAAAATAAAATGTTTTGTAATAAAATAATATAAAACATTTTACAAACAAATATATATTATGATTACTGAAGTATATAATATTGATGGAATTGAATCTGTTTCAATATCTGTTGACGTTTATAATAAGAAATATAATTTATTTGAAGATAATAGCACTATACATAATTTTGTTAAAGACGTTGTTAATTTTAATATAAATAAAACAAACACAAACGTAAATGATATTGTTGTTGAATTTTATTTTGAAATATTATCCGAAAATAAGGTGAGCTTTGTACAACATAATAATCAATTTCCATTAATTTCATCAATGACAATATTAGAATATTATAATTCTAATATTTCTTGTGAAGCTAAATGCGATGAATATAATTTAAATGTTTTTACAAACATAGATTTTAAAACATATAAATATAAAAAATATAGAAAACACGAAAGTGGAAAAAAAATAGTTACTACTATAACTAAAAAAAATAAACATATTATTTACAATGGTGAAAATGCAAATATTTATATTAATAAAAATAATACAAGCCCAATAATTTTATTTATAAATATTTGGGATAAAAATGTAGCATTGGATAATAAAAATATATTTATTGAGAGCGTCGATACTAAAATAACTTTTAATAATATAACTTTTAATGAAGAACCAAATCACGAAATTGAATTAAAAAATCAATTAAATGATGTTTTTTTTGAAAATATTTTGTATAAACATAATAATGATTGTTTAAAATTTATACTAATGATTTTACAAGAACATAAATATAAGAATATAAAAATTACAGATATTTATGACATCAAAAAAGAAGAAACTGATAGATTAAAAAATAAATATGGAGATGTAATAAATGATATTCAAGATATTAATAAATCTCCTATGAAACAAAATCGTTTTTACCAAAGATTTCAGACAAAAATGTTTAGCAATGAAACATGTAATTGGTTAATAAATGAAACAGAAGAATATGTTAAGAAAAATGGATGGGATACTGATAATTTTAAAAATTATCCAACCTATGATTTAAATCTTTCAAAAATAACTGGTTTTCATGATTATTTCTTAAAACATGAACTTGGAAGAATAATGAAATATATAGAAAAATCATATTGTTTACCAAATGAAACTAAATTTGAAATCAGTGATTTAAATATTATAAAATATTCGAATGAATTACAAACACATCTTGATCATCATACAGATATTAGTTTTTTATCATTTAATATTGCGCTGAATCACCTTACTGATTATGAAGGTGGTGGCACATATTTTGATGATGGACTTATTATGAATATTGATAAAGGAGATATGTTAGTACATTGTGGTAAAATAATGCATAGTGGATTAACTATCACAAGAGGTGTTCGGTATATATTAGTTGGATTTATTAATATAATATATGAAGCGTAATATTTTCTTGTATCCATCTATTAATGTATTATTAAATCAATAAAACTTATACAATATTTATATCTATCAATCTAGAAGATATTCTTAATAATAATTATTTACTATAACCCCCGTCCAAATCCCGCAATTATTCTCCCGCGTCATAATAACTACCATGTCCACGCATAATCTGGATATCAACAAATATACCCTCGAGGAAATATTCGGCCTCTTTGATTTGACATACAATTTGACTGAGGAGTCTATGCGCGCCGCCAAGAAGAAAGTCCTGATGATTCATCCCGACAAATCCAGGTTGCCGCCCTCTTATTTCCATTTTTACAGAGAGGCATACGATATTGTCCTAAATATTTACAAACAAAAGGTGCGACAGACCGAAGGCGCCATAAATGGAAATAGTGGTATAAAACCCGTGTATCAGCCGTTCGACCACAGCGACTCCGGTCCTGATATTTCCAAGAAGATGGCAGAAAGTGTAGCGAAAGCTTCTGACTCCAAGGGTTCACATGCTTTCAATAACAAGTTCAACGACCTCTATGATAAGAATATGGTGAGAAAGGCCGACACGAGTCGGTATGACTGGTTCCGGCAATCCGATTCCGTATACGACGACTTTAGCCAAAAACAGGTGAATCCCAAGAATATGGGGTCCGAACTGGAAGCCATCAAGCAAAAACAGGCGGCGCTCCAGGTTTATCGCGGTGTCCAGGAAATGAATGCGTCCGGCCAAAGCGGAACCAGTTATTTCGAAGAAGATGATGGGGCCGAGTATGTCAGCAGCGACGTATTTAGCAAATTGAAGTTTGACGATTTGCGCAAGGTACACAAAGACCAGACCGTGTTTGCCGTGTCCGAGTCGGATTTGAATAAACGAGTCCAGTATAAATCGGTGGACCAGTTTGTGCGAGACCGTGATGGGGGTAATCAAGCCCCCCTTTCGAAAATAGAGGCAGCTCAACTCTTGGAACGACAGCAGAAAGAGAAGGAGCAGCTCATTATGAACAAGCAACATCGGGACTTTATGCTACAAAAAGAGTATGAGTCAAAACAACAGGCTGTTCGCGCGGCGTTTTTACAATTGCGCAATTGAATGTGCGTTTTATAAGATTCTATAAGAATTAATAAGTATTCGCGCAATAATATATAATGGCACGAGGAAGAGGAGGAATCGGTGGTTCAGGCATATTTGGCGGCGTTGGTATTGGCACCGGAATCGTTTGCGATTCCAAGGACACATCCGCGTATTGTACTTTCACCAAGATTGTATCGGTCATCATCAACATGTTTATTGTCGGAATGATTCTGTATTTTGTGTATCAGTGGTTAAAGTCTGTCAGTCCAAAGTCCATATTTAGTGGCGGCGGCGTAAGACCCAGGTTTGTATAACGCACGGCATAATAAGAATATATCAAAAATATATACATTTATATGTTTGATAAAAAGTACGCATACCATTATTTATTCACAATCGGTGTGATTGCCGTCGCCAGTTATTTTAGCGATAAAATCAAGCAGGGGCTCAGCAGCAACGACGCCGAAAACAATCTGATTCGCCAATATTTGCTCAATGAATCGCCTCTCTATGGATTCAATCGTCCCAAGTTGTGGATTCACAGCACCTATGAGAAGAATGCGCGGCAATGGAAGGATTTTTATAGTCGCAACACGACGGATTTGAATCAGCCCTATATTCACTTGACCATCAAATCCATCATCAACCACTGTGGCAACGATTTTAATATTTGTCTCATTGACGACGAAACATTTAGCCGACTCATCCCCACGTGGGATATTAATATGGCGGCTGTCCCCGAACCGGCGCGGGCGATGTACCGTGAATTGGGGCTAATGAAACTCCTCTATTTGTACGGCGGCATCGTGGTGCCCAATTCATTCGTGTGTCTACAAAGTCTTGTGCCCCTTATTGCTGATGGCAAGCCGTTTTTCGCGGAGGAGACAAATCGCACATGTAATGTGGCAAAGAAACAGGAAAACACGTGTTTTATCCCCGGAACCAAGATGATGGGGGCACAAAAGGGCTGCCCCATTATCCGCGACCTAATTGAGTTTGTCGAGAAACGCAATAGTTTCCCGCATTTCAATACCGAGTCCGCGTTTTTAGGAGAATTACAGCAACGGATTTTGACGACGGATTCCACTATTTTGGATGGACGACTGGTCGGCATCAAGACGAAGAAGAGCAAACCCATTTTGCTCGAGGATTTGATGAGCGAGAATTACCTGGAATTGGACGAAAAGGCGTATGGTATCTATATTCCGGCTGACCAGGTATTGACCCGACCCAAGTACCAGTGGTTTGCGTACTTGACATCGGGTGAAATATTAGCGACGAATGCGATTATAACGAAATATTTGAAGGCGTCGGCTGTGAATGAGTATACGAAGGACACACATACGATGAAAAGTGTGACGACGATTTAAACCGATGAAGATTTGAAATGGGACGTTGTCCCGTCAATTCTGCTTTGGTCTCGAATCTAGAAGAAAATGGCACAAAGTGCCATTAATTCTTCGACGATTTAAACCGATGTAGAATTAATCCGATATATTAGCATCTTTTGTCTCCGGCAAAGGCGCCTCTCCATTATGGTAAATCATATAATCCATATGATACTTGGACTGGTGGTATTTCACTTCCGACTCAAATCGCGTATTTGTGAATCGCGAAACCTGGCGTACAATATTGGCAAATGTGCGGTATGTGAGCTCTCTATCAATGTAGAATCGCTTCGATATGTAATAATATTCGCGCAATTCCGTTTTAAAATCGGGAAATAGGTTGTGAAACAGCAGCTTCTTGTAGGCATTCTGGTCTAAAAAATAATATTTCTCCGTTTTAAGACAGATTTGTTCCAGTAAATCAAACAACAGATTTACCGGAATATCGTTCTTGAAAACTTGGTCACACATTTTCGGCAATTGGCTATACATTTAGTTTCCACAATTTTATATTGTTTTTGTCGCCATATTCTTGACAAATATTTTACCAAGGTTGTTTGTGAAAAACGCGAGTTCGATGATGTCCTCGTGGACTTTGTGGAATATCGTGATGTATTTACAGAGAAACGGCATTATGTTGTATTTCTCGGTTTCGCTTATTTGGTCCGTGTATTTGATGAATGTGAAAAAATAGTCCAAAATATCGATGACCGAGTATCCATAGTCGTGTATCTCGTACAAAATCGCAACTGCGCCGAGAACATTGGCCTGGCGCAACAAGTCCACGTATTTTTCAAATTGAACAAACGATATATTTGAACAGAGACGGGTAGTAAGGTCAACATTGACTGGTTTCCCGTAAATATAGATTTTTTCCAGGTGATTAATCAAAATACGAATGGAGTTGCTGCTTATATTTAGCAAAAACTGGCGACTTGGTTCATCCATGAGCAATGACTCTTTCTCCACGATTTTGTTCATGGTGGTTTCTAAATGTTCCCGCGTAGATGGTGTTATCTTAATAATATGAAGCCGCGATTGTAGACTTTCGTTGACTTTTTGTATATTGGTACACACCGACAAGAATTGGATATTCTTGCTATATTTGTCAATACAATTGCGGAAAACTTGCTGACTTTGTTCATTGATGTTGTCAATGTCGTCGACAATAATTGTCTTTTTCTTCCCTGAAACACTGGACGGGGATTGACAAAATGTCTTGAGTTCGTTGCGAAAAAACTGGATGCCCTGTTCTTTCAAGTTGTTGATGACCATGATGTTGTGCTCGGGGAAAGCGTCGGTTTCCGAGAATCCATAATATTCGCGAATAATGGCGTTAATGAGAGAGGTTTTGCCGGAACAGGCGTTGCCGACGAGGAGGATGTTGGTATCGTCGATTTCAATGAGCGTTTTCAATACAGTTATATGTTGCGGGTTTAAATAGAAATCGGAAATGAAATAGGGTTTGTATTTGTTGATGAATGTAGATGTCATTGATAATTACTATAGGTGGTTTGTATTTATACTTGTTTGCTTGCCTACTACATGTTTTTTCGTAAAAAATGAATATAAATATATAATAAAAATATTTATATTATGCCACAGACTCATTATGAAACCTTAGGACTGACCCGCGAAGCGAGTGAGAAAGAAATCAAACAGGCGTATCGTGGATTATCGATGAAATATCATCCGGACAAAATACGTTCATCGGATGCTGCCGAACAAGAACAGGCGAATAGCAAGATGCAGGAAATCAATGAGGCATACGAAACCTTGAGCGATGATGGGAAACGGCAAATGTATAATATGGAATTGGATGGTGGAGGCAGTCCTTTCCCTGGCGGTGGCGTACACTTTTCGCATGGTCCCGGGTTCATGAATATGGGACCGGGTGTCCATTTTATGAGTGGAGGAATGCCACCCGATATTGGAAATATTTTTGAGATGTTATTCAATCAAAATGGTATGGGTCCGGGCGTGTTTTTCCAGCAGAGAGGCCCACCGCCCACAATTGCTAAAAACATCGATATCACATTGGCACAGGCATATACGGGATGTATGGTGCCATGTGAAATTGAGCGCTGGGTTCAGCAAGGCGAATTGCGAATTACGGAAACAGAGACAATTACACTAAATATTCCGGCGGGAGCGGATTCGGGAATAAGTATGGTCATTAAAGGCAAGGGGAATGCTTATTCAGAGGCAGTTCGTGGGGATGTGAAGATTACGATTAATGTGACAAATGATACGCCATTCCAGCGCAAAGGGAATGATTTGCATTTTAAAAAACAGATTACACTGAAAGAGGCGCTCTGTGGATTTCAATTCCAGTTTGTTCATTTAAATGGGAAAACGATGGCGTTGAATAATACGAGCACTGTTATTTTTAGCGGGGCTAGAAAAAACATTAATGGTTTAGGAATGACGGCCGCGGGAAACTTGGTTGTTGAATTTGATGTTGTTTTCCCGACCGAGCTGTCGGCGCTTCAAAGAGAGGCATTGGATAATATTTTGTAGAGAATCTATTTGTGCTTCTTATTACCCTTCTTTCGAGTTTTGGTATTCTTGCCATGTTTAGATTTGTCTAAGACACGGGAAGAACGGGATCCGCCTACACGTGAGTCGCCTACACGTGAGTCGCCCATACGCATTGGCTCTTCATTTTTATCAAAATCAAATTGTTCTTCGTCTTCTCCTGGTAAAGATTTTGATTCATCCACTTTCGATTCATCCACTTTCGATTCATCCACCTTCGATTCATCTGTCTTCGGTTCGTCATCCTTATACGCAATAAAAAATACAAGCACCGATGTAGATAGTCCAATCATGGCATATGAAAATGTTTGCGGTGACATAGTAATATATTTTTTTAAAGTATCATTTAGATTGTTCATTTATATATATAAATGATAAATTATTCAATATAATATATATGTCTTCATTTGAATTGGAGTTAATCAAAAAACTGGAAGAAAAACAAAACATCCTTTCTCAAAAAATAGACATTATTGATGTTAATTTACAAAGATTGATACATGAATTACAAAATATTGATGGACATGGGGTGCCAAAATACAGTAGTTTTGGCGATGAAAATAAAGAAGACTCGGAACAATTGATTACTGGAATAGAAGAACAAGAAGAATCTGATTCAAATCAAGACGAGTCGGAACAATTAATTACTGGAATGGATAATTCTGGTAATTCTGAACAAGAAGAATCAACAGATTCAAACATGCTTGGTTCAGAAATCCCAGATAAATCACCATTCATAACAATGCGGATAAAACCAACTATATATCCAAAAATGGATATAGCAACTAATATTCATGATTATATTGAAACCGAAATAGAGGGTGGTAAAATTAATTTATATTATTGTTATTTTTCAACAAATACATCTTCGTTATTTCCGTTTGTCGTATATAGTGTAGAAAGTGAAGCGAATAAAATTAATCTAAATGAATTGATGGTAAATAATGAGGTTTTGAGGGACAATGTGTTGTCCACAGGCGATGTGTTGTCCACAGGCGATGTGCTGTCCACAGGCGATGTGTTGTCCACAGGCGATGTGTTGCCCACAGATAACAAGTATTCGGTGAAAACTGGTGGCAGCATAGACAATAATCACGAGATTAACTTCCCATCAATCTCAATAGATATCAACGAAGAACTCAATATTGAAAAATATTTGGTCTCTGAAGGAACCTATATCGGTTATATTCCACACAAGGAAAATCCATCAACTATTTACCTCTTTTACCGAGTAAAATCACCAGAGTTCCTCCCAGGAAAATGCGCGACTATTAATGAGTTGTGCCATTTGAAATCAGTAGACCAAGTGAAAATCGGTGCCTCTATTGACGACCTTTTTTCACAGAATAAACAACTTATTTATACATATGATGCACAAACAGACGAACCAATCGATGTTCCATTTAGCGGATATTTGTGTGATGTGGCGGAGGACGACGCAACAACTATAGTTAATACAAACAATGCAATAGACACTCCATTGTTTGAATCCGATATTTTCAAGATTGGTTTACAGGGGGAATATTACTACTTGACGGAGAAACCTCTTGACCTGGAAACCCCCACAACCCGGTATGCCATATTTCCGATGAATGCTACAAACTATGACCCTGCCATCGCAGATTATAGCGACTACAACTCGGTGTTTTATTCATCGGATAACATCTCTTTTTGGGCAATCCAGTCAATCAAACAGATTAGTAAAATATAATAAATTATTATGATATAATTGATTATATGTTTCACGTTGGAGGGTCGCTTACTGATTTATATGATACAAAAAAACAATCGGGTGGTGGTATTGCGGATGATATAATGAAAGGCGCAAATATGTTGAACAATATTTCTAATCCGGAGGCTGTTCCCAAAGTCAAGATTCCCGACAATTCCATTAAAGAAACGATTCAACCTGAAGAAATCACAAATGCAGTTATAGAACACGCACGGAGTATTGAACAGTCATCATTTTCATTTTCCGCGATTATCAATACTATATTGGTGTATCTTGCTAAAGTAATTTTTGTTGGATTCGAAATGGAAAATAAAAGTGCTCAGAATTGGGCGCTGTTTTTTGTCTGGATTCTTATTGCCGGATTATTATTTGGAATTGCGTCGGGGATTTCAAACACAAACATCACATTCATATTGTATTGTTGTGCTTTGTGGATAATGGGATTGGCGGTTCTGTTTGTGATTATACAGCCATATCGCGCGACTACCATCGAATAATGGTCTTATACATTGTTTGCGCCGGATACATAGGTAATCTGGTCATAGGTTTCAAGAAACCCGGTCAATATATCAGCTGCTACTGTCTCATTCAGAGAATCACGGAGTTCGTTGTTTTCAGGATTACGTCCAACATTGGAATTGAACAATGTGATATAGTTTGTGATTTTAGTAGTATTATCGGCAAGACGTTTTTCGGCAAGTAGTCGTGTGCGTTCGATTTCTCGGCGCTCTTCTTCTTGTTTAAGTTTAGCCAATTCTTCGGCTGCACGTGCGGCTTCTTGTTCCTTGATACGCGTCTCATATTCCTCGCGGATTTCGGCTGATTTTCTTACCATTTCTTCCTGTATTTTTGTAATTTTCTCACTGACAACAGAATACAATACATCGTTGGGCGCAGTTTGACCTTCATCCTCTTTTGTCCATTGGTATTTGTCTTCGTCGGCACTGATGATAATATTACAAATATCGGGTTTCTTGAGCGCCTCAAATCGGAGTGCCTGTTTCTGTTTCTCGGCGATCTTCTTCTGTTTTTCAGTTGGGGTTTTCTTGCGAAAGCAACTGGGCATACAATAAACGGAATCACCCGAAAAAGTCTCAATAAACTCATCGATGATTTTGGGAGGAATGGAAGGACTCGTTTCCATCAATCGGTCAAACTCTTCGCGATTGGTTTTGAGGAAATGTCCGGCGTCTTCGGAGCGGTCGTCGGGGTGTTTGGCCAGTTCGATTTTGATATTTCGCGCGAACTTGTCCCAGGAAATGGCAGATATGCGATGGGATTCATTGTATTCGGAAATCTTCAAATATTGCTGGATAGTTGTGAGAATACCGATGAAAATATTCACTGAACCAATAACCATTGGGGCGTATACTTGCATAGATACAGGAAGACTTGCCTGGGCAAATGAAGCAGTGCCACTAATGGTAGATAATATAATTGCGGGTATAGTGAACCACATTTGGTGGGTAGCATATTTCTGATGAGAACGGTAGTGGAGCCATTTATAACATTGCGCAATGTCGCACCATTCAACTGCGATTTTCTCATTGGTGGGAGACCAGGCTACACTAACATTGGTTCCAGAAACACTTGGTTCGGTGATTTCGGGAATATCTAAATTGGTCTCGGAGAGTGCTTTATCGGCAATTTGCTTCATATATATAGTATTCCTAAAAAATTGAAATCTTTTTTATGAATAAACTGGGAAATATAAAAATACCAATTATTGATTAAACTCCGAAACCAGAACCCACCGAAACTATGTCCGTAACTAACTTGTTCCTCCCTAAAATTATTATTACCAGCCCAGATACCGTGGAAACAATCAAAGAGCAAATCCTGGATGTCATTGCCAATATGAAAATTGGCCGCGTAGTTCTCTTTGATTTGAACTTTTCCAAAAAACACATGCACAATTATGCTTACATTGATTTGATAATGAACAACAATGAAGCGGCTGCTAGATTCTTGACGCATTTGAGCAAACGCGGATTTGCTAAAATCCGCGACGAAACACATTACTGGAAAGTGTGTAATTATGTGTCGCCCAAACACAGATTAGCAGATGCTGTGAGCAATGAAGTTTATTGCGATGAAGAATCACCCATTGTCGATGAATGGGAGGAACCATCTGAAGAATACTCGTACAATGATTTTGTGGAGCAAACAGCCAAAACGGCGTATATGCTCAAACATGATGTAGTACGTGGATTGTCGCATATTGAGCTAGATTTGACAGATAAAATACTTGCCTCAATGATTGGAACAAGCAACCACATGATTGGAACAAGCAACCACATGATTGGAACAAGCAACCACATGATTGGAACAAGCCAACAGATGAACGATGAACAAAGTGATTCCATCCACACATATTTGAACGCCGATTTATTATTATGTCTATAAACCCCAAACCCCACCAGAAGGTGGGGATTTTTCACGTTTTGTAAGCCCTAAGGGCATCCAAGAAATTGTTTGAAATGAAAACTAACGTTTTCATTTTAAAGTGGTTTTCAAACCCAAACCACCGTTTGGGTTTGAAAAATTGCTGGACGACAAAATATTTATATTTTGGAGGTAAGGTGTTGTTCATGTAGACCATAATTGGGTCTATGTGAAAAATTGCGTACTATAGGATGCCCTCTCCCCTTTGGGGAGGGCATCCAAGAAATTGCTGGACGACAAAATATTTATATTTTGGAGGTAAGGTGTTTTTCAAACCCAAACCACAGTTTGGGTTTGAAAAATTGAAATCTTTTTTCTTTCTTCCACAAAGGTATAAAAATTATCAAATGCAATTTAAATTAACAACCAACAATAACAAGCTAACACCCCCAGTAAATACCACAATGAACGCCGAATTGTCAATACTCAACATGTCTATTCCTCTCGGTCCAGTAGATATCAACAATTGTTTCTATGACATTGACACGTTTCCTGAGATATCAAATGATGATGAAGAACCAAGAACACGCGGATTACATGTGGATAAGATAGGTGGCATCAATGATGTCATTGGCACATTTCATCCACAATATGTAGGCACAACAATTCATTTTCGTGAACCTCTGTACAATGACGACGCCGACTTCATTACACCTTTGAAAATACCAGAAAACACAGATGTCAACAACGACGACAACGAGGTCGATGACGACAACTCATCGGATTCTTGTTCCAAACTAGAATTGGCTCGTGAACCGCGCAGCTGCTTCCAACCACATACTCATCGTGATGACTATGAATCATCGTACAAAACAATGGACCCTCTTTTCGAAATGCTTTTCAAACCGTGGGACCATCCCGATTTTCAACCGACTCCCGAATTAGAGCGTTTTGACGCAGTGTTGGAAAAAAATGCGCATATAGAATTACAACCATATTCCGAATTAGACCCGAACTCAATGATATTTAATCGGGATGTCTATTTGAAAAGAGCAAACGCATTAATATTATCGGAATGCTCAACACATAATTTATACACGTGTGAATGTTGTAATGATGCCGACTGGGAAAAAGCGCGAGAATGTCATTTCTCAATGCTTCGCGGAAATCTGAGAAAGACACGTGCGAAAAAAGGCACATTCGATACTTATCTTTGCGATTGTAAAACGTGTGCTACTTGGAACACCGAAGAACTAGACAATTTCAATAGTAATAATGAGATTGGATGCGTCATTTCATCAATCGGCGAATACGAGAAGCTACAAATATTTTCGAAGAAGACGCAACTATCTCTAATAGATGGCATATGCTATTCAACGTATTGTCATTATTGCTGCAAAGAAATGAATGAAGAACGATATGACAAGTTGTATTGTTGCGATGAATGTGAAAAGGCGGTTGAAGTTAATTGCGAACAATGTATTTATAGCGAGACATTTTGTAAAATATGTGATTATAAAGATAATGGAACATTTAACACTCGGTATGGTGTTAATTATAACAATGAAGACATTGAGACAACTCTTAAGTACGCAAAGAAACACGATTTAACAATGTATGAGGCAATGGATTATTTGTCGGTGTGTCATTATTGCGGAAGAGACACACCATACGCATATGGTTATTGTAAATCAAGATGCCAAGATTTAGCGGAAGAATTTAATTATGAGTGCTTTCGAGGAAAAGATTGTAAGGTATGTAATAACTACGCGATTTGTTGCGCAAAACGAGGGGACAACAGGTAAGCGATAACAGGTAAGCGATAACAGGTAAGCGATAACAGGTAAGTACACCAGGTAAGCATATATAACGCGTTATTTATTTATATATATTGTATGTTTTTATTGCAACATGGAACAACACATTGTATCGGCACACTTGTATGGCGGTCTCGGTAATCAGTTGTTTCAAATAACGGCAACAATTTCGTATGCCATCCAGCATTCTATGGACTTTGTTTTTAAAAACATTCCATTTCTGGGACCTCGGCCAACATACTGGAACTCATTTCTCCGCAAGATTAACCACAAAACCGACCCCGATATAGATAATACCAAGTTTGTAACAATTACTGAGTCGTCATTCAACGAAAATATGGATATAAGGGATAATATTGTGTTGGATGGATATTTTCAGAGCCCCGCGTTTTTCAAAAAGAATGAAATCCAGATTTTTCAAATGATGGGAATAGAGGAACAACAGGGTTATGTCCAAGCCTTTTACAAAATGGTAAATGCCAGCAAAAGTATCAGCGTTCATTTTCGCCGGGGCGATTACAAGAAGCTGCCTCTATGTCATCCCATTTTGCCCGACGATTATTATGCCGAGGCAATTTATTATATTTTGTCTCAAGACGCAACTATCACACACATCTATTATTATTGTGAAGACGAGGACGCCGCTGATATAGAAAACATCATATGTGATTTGAAAACACTATTTAGTGGAATCGTCTGGTGGCGGATGAAAACCGACGCGGACTGGGAAGAGATGCTTTGTATGAGTTGTAGCAAACACAACATTATCGCAAATAGCAGTTTCAGTTGGTGGGGAGCATATTTCAATCCGAATCCTGATAAAATCGTCTGTTATCCTGCGCAATGGTTTGGTCCGCTTATACCGAAAGACGTGTCTGCGATGTTCCCAGAAGAGTGGATAAAAATATGGACATAATACAAATATGGAGAACACATTTGCGACTATAAAAATAGACTTCGTCAAGTTGATCGATTTAATACACAAAATCAATGGCATCAAGTTGTCTAGCCATGTGATGTTGACTCGATTCAAAAACATATACGACGAAATTGTACAGCTGAATAATACAAAAAAACACTTCTTGGTTTGTCTAGAGGCGCTCCATTTCCAGTACAAGGTCATTATCACGGAACAAGACAATTTGACCAAGATGTTGCTGATGTTGTTGAATCGCACATATCGCGACTACTTCAATTATTACAATGCTATTTCCAAAGAACTGGCGCGATACGAAATTGCGCAACCCAACGTCGCAAAACAACACGCGATATATAAAGACACCGAACCTTTTGCCGAGTTTCAAATAGAGGATATATCCCTGGTTTTTGAAAATGTGAATACGTTGATTAGCGCAATATTAATGAAACACACGGAAAATGAGAGTGTGGTCCAACAATATAAGACTCGTTCATCCACCGGCATTTTTATCGGCAATTTGATAAATACTCTTGAATATGACAACAGTGTGCTGGAAGACCACGCCAAGTTGTTCTTGAAAAGCATCGATTTTTCGGTGAAAACACACACGTCGTATTTGACAAAAATGCTGAAACGTTTTGAAACAATGGTAGAGGATATTAACTCGGAGGTCATGCTTCATGATTCGCCGTGGGATAATTCGGCGTTGAGTGTATCCGACCAATTGGTTCAAGCAACAGACGATGGTGAACCGCGAGTGTCCCAGTGGAAACCGGATGAATCTGGTGAAGTTGTCGGAATAACAATTGAAGAAATAAGCCCGGATACGTAGGATACATATTATATTAGTTGTGGGTTTACCAATATAAAGAGAATGCGCAATATTATTTGTGTAATGAGGTATATCGCTTCAATACACATTTTGCTCCTTTAGCTTAGTGGTAGAGCACTGCACTTGTAATGCAGAGGTCTTGAGTTCAATCCTCAAAGGGAGCTTTTTCAAATAAAATGAATCGTGGTTTTCATTTTATTTATTCATACTATTTAGAATCCAAATCCCTTTTTTAACTTGAACAATTTATTCTTGGGCGTTTTTGCGGCGCTAGATTTTTTGTGATTTCGCGGTTTCTTGCGTTGAGTAGTTCGTGTCTTATGCTCGGCCTTGGCATTCGGGGTTTCAATAAACATATTTTTGGGCGTATTCTGTTTTGCGAAAACACTTGTTTGCGGTTCCTTGCGACCAGTAATGGGATTGTATTTCAAAAACCATTCGTCATATTCGCGCGTTCCGCGCTTGTCCGATAATTCTTTGAACTTCGCCGTCTTTTCGGCGCGAATATCTTCTAGCGCGGGCTGTTTGCCATAACAATCTATCGAAAATCGTTTGAGAACGCCTTTTTGGTTCAGCTTGTTTTTCTCCTGAATATTGAACAAGAACATCGCCATACAGAGGATGCGGTCTTTATGATAATAGTCTTTGCGAGTATACAAGAACCCAAAATAGAACGAAAGCATCGTATCGATGGTTGCGACATTGATTTCCTTGCCACCCACCTCTATTTTGTTGTAATTATGACACGCGAGAGGCTCATACAAAAACGCAACCGAGTGTTTCCCCACTTTGACTTCACAATGACGCGGGATAATTTCACCGAGTGCCGCATGAATAATGAGTGTAATCGGCTCATCGAACTCCGCCTCTAATTGTTCCTTAATAATGAGCGCGTTTCGGTCAATGTCCTCGATGATGACATCGAAGTCGGGGATTTTCTCAATCGCCTTGCGCTGATTCGCCGGCATGTATTTAGCATACAAAGAACACGCATATCCGCCAAAAAATACGCCGCCCATTCCTATCAAAGTATCTCGCACCATCGTGTGTATTTTTTCGGATGCGTTTTTTACTGGTGTCCCCTTTTCCAGACTCTTGATATCGGTTAGTTCCATTCTTCGCTGGAACTCGACCACGTCGCAATTAATTTTGCTATTGATGGGGTAGTGTTTATTTAGGAGCATTAGACGCTTGAATACCTTTTCCCAGCGACTGACATCACCGGCGGGGCGCGAAAGCTCCAAGAACATATTCATGCGCAAAAAGTTGGGCGAACAATACTTGATTCCGGCGATTTTGATGGAATCCTTCATCAATTCATCAAACACGACATTGTGTAAAAAGGTAATATCGGCAATGGGTGTGAAGTTGACAAAGACTTTGAAAGTCCCATGATGAACACCCGCTTTAGCCTCTACTTCTAAATATCCGGCATCGGCATAGAGGTTCGTCAATTCAATCGCATCATCCATCGGAGTCTTAGAATAGAAATCGTAGTCGGGGATTTCCAAATCCTTGTTGTAGAATTGGTCCTGCTTGGGGAGAATATTGTTGATGGCAGTCCCACCATAGCAAATGAGAGGCTTAGACTTCAGAAATCCTTCCAAAATAGTGATGATTTTCTTGATATCGGGGTTCATTGCGATTTTCTTGGCCTGGATGTTTTCAGTTTCATCAATCGCATGACGGAGAATTGCGAGTTCGCATTCCTCGAATGTCATGTCATTATTACACGACTCGTTTTCGTATTTCATATATACTAAATATGATATTTATTTGTTTGCTTCATTATCGGCATCAGTCCGTCGGGCATTCTTCAGATTGGAGTCGGCAATATATACCGACATTGGAACAAACGCGCACCCATATTTGTTGAAAATTGCCTCGTATTCCATGAGTTGTTCGCCCACCTGGTAAAATTTGTACCCAAGGAATTGCGGATGCCATTTGTCAATGGTTTCATCCGGTTTCGGAGGTTTGATGGCGTCAAATTGTGGAGGTTGTACTACCATGAAACTGTTGATACTCGTTTTCAATGGATTTTGCGCATTGCGATTCACAATGAGAGGCGGCAGAGACAACAGGTCGCCATACGCATATAGCGGAAAGTTGGTGGTTCCGGCCTCCAATGCCACCACTTTATCTAAACACTCGTTGTCATTCGTATCGCATTTGTCGTATTCATTCCATTTAGAAGAACTCAATATATCTAGGAAAATCACAACTTTACCCTGTAATTTTCGGAGACGTGTTCCGCTATTGAATGTACCGCGATACAAACGTTGGCTAAATGCGTTGTTTATATGTCGGGCAATACGTTTGTAAATTGGCGCAGAATTGTCCTTTATTCGCAGAAGAATAAAGAGAGGGTCGTTTGTAGATGGCGTCGGTGATGAAAATGCGCTTCCGGCAGTTGTATTTAGGGCATCCGCCAACTTTAGGCGATTTACCGAAGTATTCTCAGTTCCCATGGATTTGTATTCGGGGTCGCCGCTATAGGATACATATTCAATGTCTTTTCGCGAAAAGATTTCAAAGTCGATGAAGCGGCACCCGCGTTCCAATACTAATTTGAGCGCATCTTTGCTAGAATAGAGCCCGCTGATGGCAGTATTGTATGATGACTTGACAATGAACTCACGAATTGGTAAATCTAAATGGGCGTCAGGAATACCGCCTCTAATTGAGAGAGGTGCCTTTTCATATTTTGATTTAAGTTGGTCATGCTCGGCCTTGGGGCTTGGTGGGTCGGCATTTGTGCCTGGTAATGAGAATGGTTCTACCGGTTTTTTGTATCCAGACATCATTGAATATATGACATATGCTAAAATCAAAACGATTGCGACAATAAGGGTCATTCTTATTGGGTGCATATCCATGTATATATTCATAGAGGATATGGTTTTTTCTAAAAATATCGTAATAATATAAATGAGCAATTTGTATGCGAAACATATGCGAAGAACTCGTAAAAATGGAGGTATGTTTCGGGGTTTACAAAAGATAAGCAAAGAAAGACAACAAAGTAATGCTTTGGAACCAAGGCCCAAACATAAAACTAGTAGTTTGAGAAGTCGTATACAAGATGCTATTATAACTGCTCAAAATGTTTACCCTGTGGCCAAACATGTGACCGAACATGTGACCGAACATGTGACCGACCCTGTGATTGTCGAATCATCAAACATTCCTGTGGCTCATGCGGTTCCAGTAAATGCTATACCATCATTAAATGAAATGATTGTTGATAAAAAAATAGACAGCAAAATGATTCAAGACAAGGTTCCAGACAAGGCTTCTGCCAAGGTTCAAGCAAATGTTTTGGCCAAGACTCCGACCAAGGCTTCTACATCAGCACTCAAACCATTACAAGGCAAGTCTTCTGAAAAAGCCTCTATGACTATGGATAACCTCGAACAAATAATGAATGAAATGAAACCAAAACCACCTCCAATTAAAAATAGTAATCCAAGACCACGTATAAAACCAATGCCACCTAAAGGACCTATACCAAAAGAATATGTAGAAGCAATCCAAAAACTTGGTAAGATTATGCCACCTGAACCACCGCCAAGGATTGAACCCAAGATTACGAAAAAAGAGGTCTCCTTACAAAGTGTGGTAAAAGCAATTTTAGAAGACAATATTAAAATATTGACCGAGGCTGAACCCGACCCCAACAAAACACCCGAAGTAGATACCACGGCCATTTCAAAATATTATATGACGCGTATCCGTGCTTCTAAAATGGATGATGTTTGTAGGGCTACAATGTCGGATTTAGATATGGAAATACCATGGGAAATCCTTGATGAATGTACACCCATTTTAGTAGCAGCCATGTTTGGACTAATAGGCCCGTGTAAACAAATCATGGATTCTGTCGATGATAATAAAAAGATAGAAATGCTCAAAGATTTTGATAAAGATGGAAATACTCCGCTAAGTCTCTGTGCTAAATATGGATATCAGGAGTTGTGCGAATATTTTATTGGTCAACATCAACGACTAAATGTACACATGGAAGGAATTGAATGGGATCGCATGGAATGGCTTACTGAGAAAAAAACAATCAACTCATTATTAGTTGAAAACCTTGAGTTAACACTTCCATATTCGGTATTTTTAGATAAGTTTCGTAGAATTGATAAAACACGCATAAAAGATTATGATTACCAATTGAAAAAGTTTGAATCGATAACATTATTTGGTAATTATGAGGGAAATACCCCATTAATGATTGCCGTTGAAAATGGTCATCTCGGAATCGTCGAACTCCTTTTGTGCGGGGGTCGTGTCAATGCCGTCTATAAATTGGAAACGAAACAAAATATGACTACACGCCGGCGCGCAAGAAGCACAAATAAAACACAAAGTAATAGTTCTACGGCAAATCGCGAATTGAGAACGGAAGAAGAATTATCTCGCATGTGTGCGAACCCCCTTGCGATGAATAGCATCAAAATGACATCACTCCATATATGTGTAAAAAGATGTTGTCCAAGTGAATCATCTTATAGAACCGTGCTTGGAAATGTGGTTGCAAATGACTTGTTCCGCTTACAATATAATAAGGTTCATGATGATAAATATAAAAATATGAATCATAAAGACAGATTTAACAGAATAATACATTTATTGTTGAGATTTATGATATTTGATAAAGGTGTTATTCGTGGAAATTACAGGCCCAATGGACTGAAAATTGCTCTCCAAAATATATTGTATAGTAATAGTCATTATGATGATGGGGTCGGCATTGATATTTGGGATAATACAACAAATCAGTATACAATATTTTTAATAAGCAATAAAACCAACTGGATAAGCTTGTTCCAGAAAAAAACCGGTATTCAGTCATCTCATACGGTTTTTAGCAAAACCTCTAGTTATATTACTGCATTTATTAAAAATAATAAACTAAAAAATGTGGTATTTAATAGTTTAATCGAAAAATGTTTATTCATTCGAGGAGATACAAATATATTCATTGAATTGGAAAAGGGATTCGCACCAGAAGTATTCACTGTTGGTGATCATAAATATATCTCGCAGGATGGTCTAGAAACGCTTGTTAATAATAATATAACTAGTTTTGTTGATTACTATAGTAAAAGTGTTTTGTATACTGAAAAAGAAGACCGTCCATCGTTAAATGAGCAAATAATCAATTCAATGGGTAAGGGACGAGATGAATATATGCGGCGCATGGACAATATGGAAACTATACCGTATTTAAGACGTCGAATCCCATTTATTCGTAGATAAATATGAAAACAAATAAAAGGTTTACACCAGTGAATATTTACACCATTGAAGAATTAAAATTGAACATTTTAATTCTTAAAGGGTTTAAATCCATTATTGATATATACACAATGGCAGGTGGTCTTTTAAATCTTATTTCCGAAGGCGCAAATAATGTTATTATTCAAGGAGGACCCAGTCAAAAAACATTATTTCGCGCGACTTACAATAAAATAACCAATTTTGGGCTTCAGAAGTTCCGGATTGACTATGATGGACTTCGTGACCTCCGCTTATCCGAAGAATCCAAATTCTCATTCAAGATGCCTCGATATGCTGACTTGTTGATGGATACATACATCGTTATAACGCTCCCTCATATTTGGAGTCCGATTTATCATCCATGTCCTCAAACCGGCAATAAATGGGCTCAATATGAATTCAACTGGATTCATGATATCGGGACAAATATGATTAAGGAAATTGAGATAGTGTGTGGCAATTATACTTTACAACGATACTCGGGGAATTATTTAGGCGCAATGGTTGACCGAGATTTTTCGGCGGCGAAAAAACAGCTTTTCAATGAAATGACAGGGAATATACAGGAGTTAAACAATCCGCGAAATTCGGCTAGTCGCAGTAGTGTGTATCCATCTGCGTATTTTCAACCCGGTAGTTTAGGTGCTGAACCCTCTATTCGCGGTCGCACGCTTTGTATTCCCATCAATATGTGGTTCACAATGGACAGCAAGTGTGCTTTTCCGATGGCGGCGCTACAATATAATGAACTCTATATTAATATTACATTGCGGCCCATAGAGGAACTCTATCAAGTTCGCGACGTATTTGATGCTACGAATGGATATCCTCTCATGCGACCTGATTACACAAAGAATCAATTCCAGCTGTATCGTTTTTTACAGACCCCGCCATCAGATAATTTAGACGCCGAGTATTATGAAAACAAAACAAATGGGTGGAATGCGGACATCCATATTTTAGCCAACTATTGTTTTCTGTCAAAAGAGGAGACTCGGACATTTACGGCGGAGAACCAGGTGTATTTGATTAAAGATATTATTGAGCACAAGTTTGAAAATGTAACAGGGTCAAAGAAAATCAAGATACCATCGACGGGTATGGTTGCTAGTTGGATGTGGTATTTACAGCGCAATGACGCATTTATGCGAAATGAGTGGAGTAATTACACAAATTGGCCATATGGTCAAATACCAAGTGGTATTGAGGAACCACCTGACACTAATAATAACCCAAGTAATTTTTATAAAATAGTAGATATAAATAATACTTATTATTCACCAATATACAATCCAACTGACACTACTATTCCAATTACCAGTTTTGGCAACTATCTTCATACGGGATATCAAATAACTGGCGAGTTCAAAGTAGAAAATCATAAAGAGATTTTGGAAACGGCGGGGATATTATTTAATGGTGAATATCGTGAAAATATGTTGTCGAGAGAGGTATACGACTATGTAGAAAAATGGACGCGGACATCGAGTAATGCTCGTTCTGGCATCTATTGTTATAATTTTTGTTTGGATACGAATCCGCGCAAATACCAGCCATCAGGTGCCATTAATATGTCGAAGTTCAAGACGGTTGAACTTGAAATAACTACATATGTCCCTCCTATAAATACGCAGAGTGTTCAATATGATGTTATTTGTAATGCAGATGGTGTCGTAATTGCGACCAATAGTCCGGGTCAAGGAGGGTCGTGGTATATGTATGAATACAATTACAATATGGTGTTGTTTGAAGAGAGGTACAATGTCCTCTCTTTTATTGGCGGATATTGTGGGTTGATGTATGCGCGATAGGGTGCGCTTGCGCGATAGGGTGCGCTTGCGATTGCGCGATAGGGTGCGCTTGCGCGATAGGGTGCGCTTGCGCGATAAAGGTGTACATCAAATATATATACTATCTTATGACAGAATGGGTAAATCAGGATAATCCGCAGACTCCCATAAAAAATAAATGGACAGGATTGGTATTGGACCCGCTCACCTCTATTTACGATAGTGTGATTCATGATATCGAAGAAGAATATGATAAATATGCGAATGTCTTTTCATCAAAAGAGGGATTCGAATATGAGATAGACAATACGCCAATTTATGCTCAACCTGGACCAGAACCCGAACAAGATGAAGCGCCTGAGCCCGAAGAAGAACCCGTTAAAGAACCACCAATGTCAGAAGACAAAAAATCTCAATTGATGTCCGCCATTGCCGATATAGTAATTCGAATAATTACTACCTTGGCCACACTATATGTCTCATACAACCTCTATTACAATATGAAAAAAACGGGGAAACAAATTGACTTTTATAGCGGGCTCAGTTTCTTAACATTTGGACCATTTTATGTGCTTACTAACGCAATGTTGAAAACTGTGAAATTTTTTGATGATGCGCTAACCGATGTGATTCCCAGTTATTTACAGAAATTGATTGACCATACGACTATATTTAGCGACCGAACCATGTTTATTATGTTGTTTATGATTGCCTCTATCATTGTCAATTATTTAAAGGGGGAGCTAACCAGAATATACCAGTTTATCTTTAGAAACAAAATGACGTGGAAATCGTTATATAAGTTTTTGTTCAAATCAGAGGGGAACAAATCAGTATCAGGAATGCATAAGGCAGTATTCATATACTACTATTTGTTCAACAATTTTTCAATATGGGATCCGGAAGCGGGAATTGCCTACAATACTGGTATGGCGTTTTTCAAATCAATTAGTTTTATCTTATGGCTCATATTTGTGATCGTTTGTTTTGCGGCGATTTTTAAACCAATGTTGTGTTTTACTACGCTTATACATTTTGGAATCGTGTTTTTCTATTCGATGTTTTGTATTCCGTATGATACAAAAACGTGGAGCATTAAGAATACCATTAATATCATGCGGAGTATGAGCTTTGATATGAATATGAATAGTGTATTGTTTGACCCATATACGGACAATGAGTACAAACAAATGTTTGAGGCTGGATACAAGGGGCTCTTTAAATTGGTGCCATATGGAATTATGATTTATGCGTTTGCCGTTGTAATACCTGATATAATGAATCTTGGCGTGGATTCCGTAAAATGGTCGATGTTGGCATTGTCAATTGCGTCAATTGTTGGAATCAGCGTATCCGGAATTCGTGAATATTTCATTGTTAACAAGATTATCAAAGATGTCAAGACCGCGATTGATGACCAAATAGAGGATTTCAAGAGTATTGACTGGGATGGAATTAATGCTGACCAAACACGAATATTACAACATTTGAAGAAAACGAGCGAACAAATAGTCTTGGGCCAATGACCGTAGGTCTACCGTAGGTCTTCCGTAAATAAATATACAAATAGGCAAGGGTATAAAGACATTTAACCATTTATTCTTAAATGGTTAAACCAAAATCACACGCATCCGGATTGAAAAAAAAATATCAACCACTTGTTAGTGTTTGTACACCAACGTACAATCGTCGTCCATTCATTCCGACTATGTTATCATGTTTCTTGAACCAGACATATCCCAAGAACCGAATTGAGTGGATTATTGTGGATGATGGCACCGATAAAGTCCGCGACGTGATTGAAGCAGCAAATATACCGCAAATCAAATACTTTGCGTTGCCCGATAAACTTACTCTTGGTGCTAAGCGCAATTTTATGCATAGCCATTGTACTGGAAGTATTATTGTCTACATGGATGACGATGATTATTATCCACCGGAGCGTATATCGCATGCGGTAGATAAGCTCCAGGAAAACCGCAATGCTTTGTGTGCCGGGTCGAGTGAAATCTACATTTATTTCAAACACATAAAGAAGATGAAGCAATTTGGACCTTATGGACCAAATCATGCGACGGCTGGGACATTTGCGTTTCGTTCCGAGTTGTTAAAGATGACAAAATATGAGGAAACCGCGGCGGTAGCAGAGGAACGAGCGTTTCTCAAAGACTACACAATTCCATTTGTTCAATTGGACCCGATGAAGACTATTTTGGTGTTTTCGCATGAACATAATACGTTTGATAAACGGAAGTTGTTGAATAATCCTCACCCGGATTTTGTCAAGGATAGTCCAAAGACGGTGAATGATTTCATTAAGCTGGAAAAGGAAGAGGGTGTCAAGAGATTTTTCATGGAAGAGATTGATGGATTATTGGCTAAATATGAGCCGGGTGAACCCAAGATGAAACCGGACGTGTTAAAACAAATTGCCGAAATAGAGGCGTCGCGTGCCAAGATGATGATGGAAGAACAGGCGAAAGGTATTGGGCAAATTATGATGAATGAACCTGGGAAAGAACCAGTGCCATTGACGATTCCGCAAATCGCGGAGTTGCTGCGGAACCAGCAAGATGTTATTGCTAAATATGAAGGACGTATTCGCGAATTGGAATTCATGAACAAGCAACTACAGAGTATTATTGTGGAGAATGCGAAACAGATGAAGCCTGCGGTAAGCCCTGCGGTAAGCCCTGCGGTAAGTCTTGCGTCAAGTCCTGCGGTAAGTCCTGCGTTGGGTCCACCAACAAATAATCCTAGTCCAACCAATTCAAAGTCTGAACCATTATTTCGTATCGATGATATGGCCATATTCAAATAAAGGGAACTCGTCGTTCCCTTTAAATCCCATACTCTTAAATATTGTATATCATTTTAAATCCCCGATTCTCTATTGTATGATACCATCGGATGACTTCCTTATCGTCGGTTCCCTTATCGTCGGTTCCCTTATCGTCGGTTCCCTTATCGTCGGTTCCCTTATCGTCGGTTCCCTTATCGTCGGTTCCCTTATCGTCGG
>Ga0315904_10001833_pt1 | contig 33497 bp, 38 predicted proteins | sample LakEriMetagenome_6_FD_203529 | JGI IMG/M metagenome (GOLD analysis project Ga0315904, IMG submission 203529) | Freshwater fungal communities from buoy surface, Lake Erie, Ohio, United States - Buoy 12 MA120 | ecosystem: Environmental > Aquatic > Freshwater > Lake | place: USA: Lake Erie, Ohio...
TTCTGGGCCTATCTTTGTATTCTTCTGTGGAAAGATGTCACGAAGAATCTCTAGGTTGAGAAATTTCATCGTTTAACAACGTAGTATATATACGCGCATTCACCAATCCTCTTTTGCAACAGATGAACTAAACCCTCTTCATAAAGTTGCCAAGCTTCCTTTGCAATTAGATCCACGTTTTCATCATGTTCACGATCATAGAAAATGAATCCCTCATAGTATTTAATCAGTGTCTTCGTGCGATACTTCTTAAGTAGTCTGCGAAGGTGACCAACATCATATGTATTAACCAATTTAATTCTCCTGAATTTTACATTCAGTGGACGCTAACACTTGTTTTACTATGCCGCAACAGATGGCTAACAAGATCATTTTTATGTTTGCCTTATCTGAAAAGTGTGCTACTAAACCTAACAACGCAGGAGGTAACATGAGTTTATTTGATTATCGCGGGTCGGTGTCCGACATTCAGTTGTACCGCGAAGAACCATCTCTATGGATTCTAAAGCATCACCCTGACTACAAGTACAGAACGAAAAGTGGAGCGGCGGCACAACGTGGTTTGTCCGTCGAACACGCACTTGCAATGTCTTGGAGATTTAATCTGACGCTAGAGCAGACTGTTTTAATTGCATGTAGATCGTTTATACGTGCAAGAGGTGAACCAATGTTTCCAGATGATCTGAAAGAATACAATGACATTCCATCTTACGTATCTACGTGCTTTGACATCAAGAAAGAACTTGGTGAAAGCAAATACACTTCCTTTCAAAAAGAAGTTGTTGGTGAAATCGAAGGAGTACCATTCCTTGGATTCATCGACTTTCAGTTTGAAGGATACGACATTGATTTGAAAACTACTGGGAGATGTCCTTCCTCTATGAAGGAGCCTCACATTGAACAGATGTCTTTCTATCAGTATGTGACTGGCAAACCGATCATGTGTGTTTACTCGACACCAAAGAAGTTTGACATGTTCACACTCACGGAAGATCAATACACAACCGGAATGAATAGGTTGAAGTCTACAGTGAGATCTATTAAGACAGCACTTGGATACGATTGGGAAACACTATTCGAACTTTTCACACCCAGAGACATTAACGGATTTAGGTGGGATGAGAAGTCTCGTTTTATTGCAAGTAACATATGGAGCATATAATGGAAGACAAACCTAAAATTGATTTAATCGCGGCAGCAATAGCAAAAGCACAGGCGACACTTAGCAACGTATCGAAGGACAAGGCTAATCCGTTCTTCAAGTCTAAGTACGCTGACCTTGGGTCAGTAATTGATGCTGTTCGTGGACCACTTGCTGACAATGATCTAGCCATTGTTCAGACCACTGAATATGTTGACGGTGTTACTTTGCTACGTACTTCGTTGATACATAAGAGTGGTCAGTCCATATCTGGAGTGTATCCAATCATATCCACGAAGCAAGACCCACAGGGTTATGGCTCTGCTATGACCTACGCTCGTAGGTACACAATCATGGCTATCGTGGGAGTTGCCGCAGAGGATGACGATGCAAATGCAGCATCAGCCATTCCTAACGCTCCACGTCCACAACCTGCACCTGTACAGACACCTGTACATGTACAAGCACCTGCACCAGTAGCACCAGTTATGGCTCCTGTTGCACAGCCGACAAAACCAAAGACAGGATCTTGGACAATTCCTCTCACTGGTAAGAAGTATGACGAGTGGGCTAAGTCTTTTATCTCGAAGCTAGAGAAATGCCCTGACACTCCATCATACGAAAGACTTGTTGGGGATAACACTGAAACTATCATGAAGATTGGTGAGGCAGACTTGTCACTCTTCGAGCACGTCACTAAAACTGCAGAGTCAACAAAGCTACGTTTGGAGTCGAAAAAATGATTACAATTGCCAATACGGGTAATCTAGTAGAAGTTGCATGGATTGTTATGGGTATCTGGGCTACTGTAAGGCTGTTCGGAGATATCAAACATTCTTTTGAAAGCTGGAGAGAGTCAAATAACTACTGGAGAAAAAGGTACGATATGTTAGAAAAAGATTTAGAAACAATGCAAACAGAATTGATGGAGTCGAAAAAATGAGTAACTACGATAACACGAACAAAATCGCTCTCTTTGAACCACGCGGTCAGGAAACCGTTACAAGGGCTGGGCGTATCAACGTCAATGGTGTTGAACTTAAGTCAGTCGTTGTTGATGCAGTCACTGCCAAGGGCAAGACTGTCAGAGAAGTGTATGTGAAGATTGGTGCAATCTTTCCAACCAAGTCTGACAATGAGAAGGCTCCTCACTACAGTGGCCCAATCGAAGCTGGGTTTACCAACATGATGTCAGATCCAAAGAATGGTATGTCTCTTTGGCTTCAGTCAGACAAGAATGGCAATACATATCTTGCTGGTAATATTAGCTTTCGTGAAGTTCCCAACAATTCATATGTTGTTGGGGATATTAGCTTTCATGAAATTACCAACAAAACCGTTAGCCAACCTGTGACAATACCAATGGATGATGATATCCCTTTCTGAGGATGTTCTGTTTTTCCTTTTTTAGAACATCCTTCCATACTGGTTAAGACTTAATGCGGAGAATAGAACACTTATTCTCCGCATTTTTTACAGGGGTATCAGATGTTTATTAATCTAACAAAGTTCGAACTGAAACAGGCGGCTATGGTTGGGGTTGATAGACGTATTGAGTCAATTGATCGTGGACTTCACAGCAAGAAGTTCACAGCTAGAACATCCTATTGGGAGACAGATATTCAGGGTGCTGCAGCCGAAATGGCGTTAGCAAAACACCTTGGAAAGTACTGGGGATTTTCTGTAAACGTTGGTAAGGAAGCTGACCTTGGGGCAGATATGCAAGTGCGTAGTTCTGCCCATCCAAAAGCACATCTGATTGTACGTAAGCCAGACAGCGAATCAGACAACTACATTCTCGTCATCGCGCACAATGAACTTCTCTATGAGATCAAGGGTTGGATCAGTGGCAAAGACGCGAAGACTGAAGACTTCTGGAACAAAGACTCTTGGTGGATTCCACAAGAGCGTTTAAACAGCGACATCAGTACTCTTTCTCAACTTCCCTGAATTCAATCATAAAGTCTCTTGTGAGTTCATTTTCTTCTGCATTAATTGCTTTGATCTCAGCTTCTGCGTTTGGACCACCTTCTCTGTAGATCTGTTCCTTTGCACTGCGTAGATCTGCAAGTTGTTTACTTACCTTGTTAGCTTTCTTTTCCATAGAAAGATATGCAGCATTAGCTTCTTCAAACTTCTCTGCCTTTTCAGGGTTTTCCTTATCGAAGGTATCAAGAACCCTTACGATGCTCTTGATATCCTTAGATAGGTTGTAGAAGTCTTGTTCGTGCTGTGTATACGCAGGTGAGTTTGTCTTAACAAATCTACTCTGACCAGTCACACTTTCAAGAAGGCTCTTATTGATAGGCTGTGGCATACCATTCATTTCACGGTAGGCCATGTCACCAGCCATCATGAAGTATTCACCAAACGTTCCAGCAAAGTCGCGAATAAGTTTTTCTGCCCTTAGTGGCGAGATACCAACGCCCGTGCTATCCTTAACGGCCTGAGAGAAAGCCTTGAGTATTTCAGGGGTGTCGTATTTATACTCAGCCTCTTCAAAACCCGGTGCTCTCTTGTAATCCGGGACAATATCCTGCTTCCTGAACAAGTCAACGTTCATGATCTGCTCTGCTGCAATTTTAGCAGGGTACGGAATCATTTCGACTGGGTGCATCTTGAATGTTGTACCAACGATACCCCAGACAGAATCCCTCAAGTCCTTTGCCTGTTGCGTTCCGTTGTACACGCCATACATACGCTCTGGAATGGTCATGAAGACTGCACCGATTTCAAACGGCTTTGGCAATGCAATATGGAAGTCTTCAGTCCACTTATCGATACCAGCGGCGATTAGAGCTTCCTTTGGCAGGATTTTGTCAAGATAGATATGAATGTAGTTGTCTTTTGATACGTTCGTTTCTTTCTTATAACGTTCGTCGTCTTCGTTCATTGCAGCAAGACCAAGCGATGCCAGTGCAAACATTGAACCCATAAGCATGAAGTTGGCACGGTTCTCTTTGCTGAACCCAGCACGGCCCAGCTTATACATACCCTGCAGACGTGCATTAAGGAATGGCACTGTCGAGATCATGAAGTTCACTATTGCGTTTGATCCACGCAAAGAGAAGTCCATGATGTCAAGTGCTTCAAAGTTTGCGTCACCAAGAGATGCACCAGACTTAAGCTTTGCTTCGCGAATAGCAATTCGGTTGGCAACTTCTGTCGCGTTACCAATAGCTTCCAAAGCACCCCAAGCATTACCAAGCGTAACCATGAATGGATTAGACTTTGATCCGGTTAGCTTCTTGTATCTGTTTAAACTCGACGAGTCATAGTTGTTCGTTGTAGAACCGCCACCAGCCTGAAGATCTTTAGCTCCTTGAGTGTTCCTGAGAGATGCGTACAGACCCTTCGTCGTGTCAAAGAACGGGATTGTCTTCGCGTTGGAAAGAACCCGTGCCTGAAGCGTATCTCTGAACAAGTTAGCTGCCATGAATGGTGGAGCCATCGTAATTGCACGAGTAAACAATGTCTTTGGTGCTGTCAGAAGACGCATGAAGCCAAGGTTGCTAGGTGGAACAAACGTCAACGCCGTGACAAGCAACGGATCTTTAATCTTGTAGTATCTCTTCGTGCTTGTGTCTCCAGCAATACCTGAAGGTCCACGAACAACCATCACGTCCTTATCCATGTTAGGCTTGAACCCAAACAATGAAATCAATCCAGCGTCAGACATATCTGTCGCGTCAATGATAGGCTGTACGATTACGTCAAATGCTGGGTCTGTTCTATCGATACCCATCACCTTGGAAAGATGATCAGCAATTTCATCAGCGATGCTCTTGCCTGTTGTCAGTACTGACGTTGGCGTTACACCTGAGATTTTCTGAAGAGCACCAGTTCCTGCAGCCTCACGCTCAAGAGAACGTAGAGCATCGTTACGAATAGCTTTTCTGACAAGAAGATCAGTATTGAGAATCATGTTCTCAAGAATATTACCCAACTGCTTATCGCTGCCCTTGAGTTTCTTGGATACATCAGACTGTCTTGCAAGTGTTCCTACACCCGGAGCGACAAGACCACCGTCATCATCAAGAGCACGATAGAAAGGAATGTAATCACCATTTGCCTTCCAAGAAGCTGCTTCTCTTGCAGTAAGAGTTCCATTTGCACGAGCAAAGTCAACATTTTTGTCATTGAACTCTATCCATTCTTTTCGTGCTGTCTCGAATTCAGGGTATTGATTAATGAGATCAAGCATCTCATCAATGTCTGCCTGTGTCATCAACGACTCTCTTCCTTCGAGGATAAGACGCTTTGACCTTTTAGCAGCCATGTAACCAGTCCAGAGATGAACACCCTCTGGGCCGTACTTTTTACCAATACCATCAATAATAGCAGTAAGGGACTTTGCACCGGGAATAGTCCTGTAGCCACCCTTGAAACGCTCAATAGGTCCGTTTGCTATAACACTTAGAGCAATACTTGCTGAGTTATTGGCAATGCGGAACTTCTTATATGCATTTGGTGCAATAAGCTTTAGTGGTGCGAGATAATCAAACAGACCCTGAATGAACCTAACCTTTAGTCCACCAAGACCACTGCCAAGGCTACCATCCTTTACATACACTTCTGACGCAAACTTTTCAATGCCACCCTTATTATTAGGTGGAGCCATCATACTTTTAAGGATATCCTTCTGTCGTTGATTTGCACGAGAGAACTGTTCCGACTTTGCGGTTCCCGGTGCAAATTCGTTAAACGCACCTTTGATTTGATTTGGATCTTTTAATATAACAACAAGGTTCCCATTGATGCTTTCTGGAATCCAAGCGTCATATCCCTGCCTACGAAGACTATCAAACCAATCAGACTGAGCCTTTTTATAATTATCTTTCTTTGCTTCTGAAGGTAAATCACCTGTATATGGATTTTCGGCTCTTAAAAACGCAGGTATGACACGACTTGCGGTGTTTATTTCAAAGAACCCTCGCTCAATATCGTATTTATATCCTTGGCTATCATTTCGTTCAGCATACATAGATGCTGTTTCAGGATCAGAAGCAAACCAAGCACCATGTCGTTCAACTTTGAACTTTTTAAAAATAGTATCTTTTGACGTTCCGGTATAATACCGACGCGGTTCTCCAATATCGTTAGATACTATTGCATTTCTTCCCCATGTATTAAATTCTTCAACGTTCTCACCTGTCTGTGCAGCAGCACGAGAGAATTGCTCACCAGACCTAGCAATTGCACGTTCTACTGCGGAGGCGGTGGCGGCTGCTGTGTTTCTGCGTCCGATGACATCGGTGTCAGCTTTGCCAAGTCCTGCATTATCTCCGTAAACCAAGGTTCCTCTTTCGGAGTATAGTTGGTTAAGCTTGGCTTTGTTGACTTGTTTGTTGTTGTACCACGGTCCTTCGACATTTTGACTCACCTTAAAGTTTTCAGGGACTATACCATTCGCTGGTTTCTTTACTTGATCAAGAACTTCTTTACCATCTGATGGTGTAAACCTAAAGAAGTTTCCTAATCCATCTGGAAGGTCAACATATGGTGCTGCGTTTTTATCATAGCCATATATCATACCAGATGAAAACTCGTCATACTTTCCTTGACGTGTATTAATATTATAGTATGGATCTACCACACCAAGAGCATCGCGGAGAATACCTTCGATGCTACCATGATCGACTTCCTGTGCAGAAGTAGCAACCCAACTTTCCCAATGGAATTGCCCCGGTGACCCATCACCACGACCAAGATTATTATAAGCCGTCTTGATGGCATCTTTCATACCACGTTCAATGGCTTCGTAATACATCAGACCAACCATATCATCACCAAGTTTGTTCATGTTTGTACCAACATCTTGAACATCCTTGAGGGCAGTCTTGCCTGTCTTTTGGTTCTTCACCATCTTTGGTATTTTTTCGCCATCGTAAAGATTATAAGAATCAAAACGACCGTCATTGAATAGATTACGCATTTGCACACGATCCAAAACAACAACATCAGTACGACCAGAAACCAAAAGCACGAATGAAAGAACTTTGTTATTAATTCCAATACCAGTATTAATGCTATGGAACCGACGACGAATTTCTTTACCTGACAATCTATAGTCAGCAATCATATCATGCAACTCTTGAAGCAGTGTCTTTCCAGATGGAAGAGTCTCAGATAACTTCATAAGTGAGTCACCAAAGCCATTAAGGTTATGCTTTGTTGAATTGCCCGGAGATGACTCAGGCATAATCATGTTGGACCAATCAAGGTATTCCCGTTTATTGAACTCACCATTAAGAGCAGATTCAATAAAATATCCAATACCAGCCTTGTTACCACGTTCTGTTACTACATCAAGGAAAGCACTTTCTTGAATGAACGGGCTAACACCACGGCTCAATATACCCCAAAGTACTAACTTTGCGGTATGACTTGGAGTCATCTTACCATTTACATACGCTGCCTTGACACGCTTACCAAGTTTAAATCCATCTTCAGCCATCTGTCGCTGACTTGGACTCATTCTACCAATTTGTTGTTCGATAATGGTAGGATCTTGAACCATCCGAATAGCGTTATATGGAGGAAGTGGAACAGAACTATCTACTACAGCAGAGCCAAATGCATCAGAAGCCATTGTTGTAAATGTCTCAGCATCGACCAGTGGGTTAGGATAGTTACGCTCTAGTTCGTTTAAGTATTGAATCTGTAAAGCGGCATTGTTTGGATTTACACCAGCCATGATCTTGCGCTTATGATCAAATAAAACGTTAGTAAATGCTCTCAAGTAAGGATAAACACCAAACTTCCTATCTGATCTAGACTTCATGTCAGTGCTGAATTGATCACCAGTAGCACGAGCACGAGAGAATTGTTCTGACTCTGCTGTTCCGGGAGCGAATTCGTTGAATACACCCTTGATTTGCTTAGGATTATAAACGGCTAGGTTTTTTGAAGTGATCTCTTTGCCTGTAGGCTCGTTGTTGTCGTTGTATTCAGGGATTGTTTCTGTAAGATAGAACCCGTCAAAACCAGAGCGTCTAATTGCACCTTGAACGGCTGTTTTTTCAATCTCTTTCCAGAAGCCATCTTCAATAAGACGCTTCTGAATACGACCTCTCAGCACATCAGACTTTAATATTTGATCTTGCATGATCCGAGCAACGTGCTCTGGATTGTCAAAGTCAAACGGATTTTGTACTGACAGGAAGACTGGAATCATCCTACCACCGTCATTCGCTTGATTAACCTTATTTTCCTTAAAGTCGTTTTGAGACAATCGCCGCATCGCAAACTGATCAGCAAAAGGTGCATCAGGACTAAAGTAGAATGGCCCTTTCATACCCGGAATAGGCTTACCCATCGCATCCAACATTACACCAGATCCAGCCCTAGTAAAGGACTTGAATGGCTTACCATCTTTATCCAAGCGGGTAGTTGCTTTTCCAGTATAGAAGCGTTTTGGTTCACCATTGGTGTCTACAGCTTTGCTTCGCTTCCACCAACTCTTGAACTCTTCAACGTTTGCACTTGTCTGAGCAGCAGCACGAGAGAACTGTTCCTTGTTCATAATCATTGCACGGCGTTGTTCAGGTGTAAGAGACTTCATACGCTCAGACGTACCCCTATCGACTTGAGTAGCACCGCGCTCAGATGGTTTTTTACCAGTGCTAGGATACAAGGTAATAACAGAGTGTTTTGACGTGTCATTAAGATCTGGTGCAATAGCAGCAAAAATTTTTACATCCTTGCCGTTGACCTTCTTAATTGCAGAAATGACATAGCTAGTTCCACCTCCAATATTGAAGTCGTTATTTTCTCTTTTTGAAGTAACATATTCGAGAGCGTCTACTATTCCATTAAAGCCAATGTCTTGCAATTCTGGGATATGACCTTGTTTTTCAATATGTGCTCTGCCTCTTGTATCATCCCCTTCAGGAAGATAAATACGACCCGGCTTAATACCTGTTCCTAATCTCCTCGTAAGAGACATAGCCTCTTCATTCGTGATTCCTTTTCCAAAGAACTCACCATTACGACTATTAGGAATCTTCGTATCTTTAGCAAATGATGCACGAGAAAAATATTCCCCCGCATCAATCGCCGCAGCAATGCGAGTTTCATCAGATTCAGTTTTAGGTTCAACAACAGGAGGAGCAGGGGGTTTTAAACCATATGGCGAAACATATGGCTCATTATCGTATTCTGTAATAGGAGCATTTTCATCAACAGTAGGTGCAGCTTTTGACTTTTTCTTACCTTTAGGTTTAGGTGGAATAACCTCTTCCACAGGAGGCTGTACAGCGGCTTCTTCTACAGTAGGTGCAGTTGCATCTGCTAGTGCTGCTGGAGGCTTCGGTGGGGCTGCTGGAGGCTTCTGGGCGGTAGCCTGTGGGTTGGCTACGATACCAAGGTTCATCAGTCCCTGACTCAACTTGCCAGAGGAAATAGCATTGAGTGTGTCACCTGCAGATGTCCAGCCAACGCCAGAAATCTTATTCGCGAAACGCTCCACGAACTCAGCCCCAAAGTCAAGAACCTTACCAATAAAGTTTCTATTCTTTGGAGTCGTTCCATACATTCTGTCGTGTGTACGAGCACCGATAAGATAAGCACGAACCTCGTATGGGTTTTTCTCACCTTCTGGTATATTTGCAAGTTGGTTTTCTAGGTATTCTAATCCAGCCTTGCCGTATTGTGACTTTACAGAACGAGGAAGCAAAGACAAAAGATCCTTGCCGCCCTGCCACTTTGAAGCAATAGGAGAAAAGATCGACTCACTGACACGAGCGAAGTCTGTACCAGTTGCTAGATTGTCAAGATGATGAACTGCTTCGTGTGCTGCAGTGGTGATAGGATCAAAGTATGCACTGGTAGAGTCAAGGTTGTTTAAACGGATAGTCTGCGTTGATGGCATATAACCACCAGCGACTTCGTTTCCTTGAGAGTCAGTAATCTTTCCTTGAGAAACAAACTTTGGATCTAACGTACCACTCTTGATCATGTCATAGACAGTATCTACAGCACTAAGACCAGTGTTAATAATGGTATCATCGTTGGTAGCAATGATAGCACGAACCTTGTTAACCAACTCAGGGCGATTCTGCTCTGTCAACTTGTCAATGTAGATATTTGCCAGTTTAACTGAATCACTCTGCACTGCTGGAGCAGCAGGTTCTTTAGCAGTAGGAGTAGTAGCAGCACCAAACTCTGTTGTAGTTTGTGGAATTGGTGTAGCAGCAGGTTGTTCTGTAGTAGGTACAGCCGTAGATACGGCAGCAGCACCATATTCTGTTGTAGTAGGTGGAACTACCGCAGTAGGTGTCGCAGCAGCAAGACTATCATTATATGCTTTGTCTTGAGCCGCGAGTTGTTCAGTGGAAATACGGTCAGCCTCAGTAGCAACTTCTGTTGCACCGGGTGTTTTATAGAACTCAACTAGTGCTTGTTCGCGAAGAGAAGATGGTGGGGGAATAGGTGACTCTGCAGTAGTACGAGCACCAGTTGCCTTGCTGATAGCAGCCTCAGCAATACCGGGAACAATTTCACCCACTGCTTCAAGAGCAACTGCTCCGGGAGATGTAATTTTACCTTCTGTTGCTAATTGTGCAGCAGCTTCACCACCAGCACCAGCACCAGCTTGGCTAATAATTTCTGCACCAGTTCCAGCAACAGTACCAAGAGCCTTGTCACCCAATGCTCCCTTAACTGGAGCAAATAACCGTCCAGCAATACCAGCAGATAGAGCATCAAATGCACCAACAGCAATACCACGAGTTGCGGCATCATTACGTGCTTCTGACATTAGGTCTGGATTAGAGAAAGCTGCCTTTAACTGATCTGGGTCAGACGTGTTAACGCCTTTAGACGTAAGAAATTGATTAAGAGAACTTGCATATTCTGTCGCGGCAGAACCAACACCAACACCAGTAGAAAGACCAGCAGTTGCACCAACAGGTCCAGCAACAGCACCAAGCAAACCACCAATAAGACCAGTACCAATTGATGTTGCAGATGCAGGAATACTTTCACCAAGGACAGAAGGAATTACGTCAAGGTTTCTTGCAAGTGCAAGACCTGTCTCTTTCCACCCTTGAGCGTTTTGAATCTCTTCCATACCCTTACGAACTGATTCGGGCATAGCATATTGCTTTGCAGCTTCAGTACTAGCAGCAATATTAGCAGCAGCTTCTTCAGGGGTTAGAAGTCCAGTCTCAAGACCAAGAACATTTAGTCCAGTCTTTGCACCATAGTAGCCACGAGCAATAGCTTCTGGGACATCTCCAAGAGCCGTAGTGGTACGCGCTACAAAACCTTCAGCAGGAGGTTCTGGTGCTGCTTGTGGAGCAACTACAGGAGTTGGTTCTTGCTTTAAGATATCTCTTTTAATAGCAAGAGAAATCTGATCATCAGTCATCCCATCAGGGAATTCAACAATACCAATTCCCGGAATATCAACTTGTGTTGGCATACTATTTCCTAATGAGAGTTATTTAATTTATAGTACCAGTAGCAAGATTAAACTTTTTAACTGTATTTTCCTCAGTAGGAACCCCTATATTAAGTAGCTTATACAGTGTTGGGTTTTGCTGAAGTGATGCTTGATATGCTTTATTCACATAAGCATCTTTAGGGTTTTTCTCTTCATACTCCTTCTTTTTAGAAGACAAAAGACCGTCATATATTTTATCCCATGCAATTGCAGCCTTTTGTGCAGCTTCTTGAGCAGCAGGAACAAGAAGCTTAGAAGCATAGTCACGTGCCATAAACTGTTCAGTGGTATCAAACTCATTGTTTTTTGCTTGTTCTTTAGCCGTTTTAATTGCTGTTGAATATGCTTCTGAAGTCTGCACTATTGCTGGACGTTTATCTGTTGTAGCAGCGTTATCAACAGACCTTCCATAAATGGCATTACGTTGCTTTTCAAGATCCAATTTATCTGCTTCTAGCTTTGCCTTCTTAGCCTCTTCGCGTTGCTTTGCCATAAGAGCAACAGCACCCTGTCCAGACTCACCAAGAGCACCAAGGAAGTCTGGATTCTTAGATGCCATCATGCCAAGACCAAGCTGCAGTAAAGCGTCACTGAAACCAGCTTGTTCAAACAACGACTGAATACCACCAACAGATGGATTCTTTGCTACTTCTGTTGCAGTTTCCTGAATGGCCTTTTTGTCGTCCTTAGTAGGTTTATCATCCAATCCACTACGAAATGCAGGAGGAGTAACCGAAGGCTGCGAAGAAGTCGAAGGAGCCGAAGTTACCCTAGTAGGATCAGTACCCGCGACAAAGGCAGGAGTAGGAGTAGAATCCCTACCGATACCAGTAGGATCAACACCGCGAGGAACAATACCACCTGACTGATCAGTTGCAGTACCAACATTTGATGAAAGGGCAGAGATACCAGCCTCTCTAGCATTCATTCGATCTGTGGTTGCTTTATCAGCGGCCTCGGAGGCGGCAGTTGCTATTGCCTCTTCTTCCATCCTTTGTGCTTCAGGTCTACCATAAAGAAACTCTGTAAATGATGTTCCTTTTTTTACAGGATAAACTGGACCACTAGGAGGAGGAGCCATGCCAAGACCAAGGCGTTGACTCTGTATTTGGTCATCCCTTCTTGCTGCCTTATCCTTCTCTATAATATCTTGATTAACTTCTTTTTTATATTGCTGAACTGGAGTTGGTCCCAAATACCTTTTAAGTGTATCAATTAATCCAGTATTTTCTAAGTTTCTTGGGTCTGGACTCGACATACGAGTAAGTTCTGATGTTGCTGCAGTATCTTCTCCGGGTTTATTAGCAGATTTAACTTGGTCTACTTTAATAGCATCAGAACCGCCAAGATTTTCAGCCATAATAGATGCAGTACGAGAATCTTTAAGACTCTGCAGACTATCAAGACCACGAGCAACACGGTCTGCGTCTGGCTTTAACTTATATGCATCAATTTGAGATTGAGATGCTGCAGGAAACCCAGACGCTTCTCCTTCAGGACGAGCACCACCCGGAGCAATAGCAACAGGAAACCCAGACGCTTCCCCTTCAGGACGAGCACCACCAGATCTTAATCTTGCAAAGTAATCTTGTTTAGGTCTATTTTCTTCTGGTGCTTCAGGCGTATAACTCATACCACCGGAAGGTCTACGACCCGGAGTTAGTCCCTCTAGCCCAAGACGTGCTGGTGGTGCATCTGGACGAGCATTGAGTGGATCAGTATAATCCTTGTCCTTGGCGGGTGACCCACGCTGCGGAGCACCACCAGTTTCACCACTACCAATCAATGACTCAAGGTAATTGCCACGTTCAAAACCACTTGGAGCCGAAGATGCGTCAATAAAACCTTTGGCACTATTAACCACTGATTCAGGTGTAATAAAATCCTTCGTGGGATCAGAGACTGTAAACTCCTTAGCAGTATTCTTAATAGTTTCGCCAACACTTTTCTTTGGTGCAGCAGTAGTCTCACCAGACAGACGAGTTCTCACAATATCCGAGACATACTCTATTTCTGATGCTGGAACTAAATCCTTACGAAGCATATCGATAAGCTCTTCAGTGGAGATGTCAAAGTAGTTTGACACAACTGATTTACCATCAGCATATTTGGCAACACGTTCCAGTACGTCAGTCCTTGGAAGACGTGTCTTTGAAGAATCTACTGGTTTAAACAGAGAAGCAATGCTCATTTATTTTACCTTGTTCAATATCTTGGAGTCATACTGCCGAAACCACCCGGTGAAAATCCACCATAGCCACCGTAGAGCGACAAACCTGCAAGACCAGCACCAGCAATTTGCGAGAATGGATTTGCTTGTGGAGCAGTTGTAGTTGTCGTGCTGCTTGTTGGACCCGGTTGATAGTAAGAACCTTTAAGCCCAGCCTGTAGTCTAGCAAGGTTCTGATATGGCTGTTCACGTTGTTCAACAAAATTACCATACGCAAGATCAAGTCCACGCTGTCCCTGAGTCTGTTGCATCGCACCAGTACCAAGCATGGTATTGATATCCTGCACACCCATAGCCTGTTCCTGAACACCCTGCTGACCCAACAACTGACCAGCCTGTAGCTGCCTTGCCCGATCAGCGTTAGCCTGTCCCATAGCCCCTGTGAATGCGCTACTGTAGGCTTTCGACGTTAGATCACCAACGTTCTGCGTGTAACCACGTTCACGTTCTGAAGCCTGAATAGCACCACGAGAACCACCAAACGCACCCATCTGTGCAGCTTTACCCTGCTGTGAAAGACGAAGCTGTTCATTAGCCTTTGCCGATTCACGCAAAGCTGGGTCAAGAACCTGCTGAGTATATGGATTCATGTATTGCTGAATCTGCTCAGGTGTAATTGCCTGACCAGACTGTTCAGCGAGAGCCTGACCCTTTTGCAATGATGCAAGGCCAGTACCAGCAGAGCCACGAGCCATTTCCATAGCCTTAAGCTGATCTGGCGTAAACCCTTGGATACGCTGACCACCATACTGAGGCTGATTTTGATTCTGGGTATAAAGATCTTTTGCTGCGCCGTAGACACTTTCTGTCTCAGCAATATTTTTCTTATAGAAGTCCTCTAACCATTTAGGTACTTCTGTTTTTTGAATCGTTTGACTCGCACCGCCACAGCACATATTAAACTCCTAGCATATGTATATACCGCCTATGCGGTTTAAACCATTAAACTCAAAGAACCTATCTTTTCTCTCAACATCATCTCCACTGGAGACTCCGCATATGAGTCGAAGATCAAGGTTCTTCGCGTACTTCTTTAATTCTTGTATCAGCTTAAAAGCTATGCGTGATTTCCTGTGGTCAGGATGCACGAAGAAGAAACCCTCTGAAATAAACTTTTCTTTCGAATACCAGTATTCAGCTTCAATCCCAGCAATTACACCAATAATCTTATGGTCTTTCTCTATGAAAAATACCACACCTTCGATCACATGTCTACATACATATAGTAAAGTCTTGTCAAAGTCTACTTTTGGAAAGGTATCGATATAACTACCATGAAATTCATCTATTAAGAACCTCGTGATATCTAGTATGTTATTTTCTTGGGCCACCTTTACTTGCATTGCCTTCGGCCTTCTTCATCATCTGGTGTAGTTTACGAGCACCTTCCATCCTATCACCATTTCCCATGCCGCGCACTGCACGGCCCGTGAATACAAACTCTCCATCTGACAGTGCTGCTGGTGTCTTACCACCAATCAAAGCTGGGACACTATCTGACGTTTCTGTACCCGGACCCTTTACAAGACCACCGTTACGCTTCTTGTTCTTCTCGTCTGGTGCAATAACAGGTTCACGAAGTAAGATAGGCTGTCTGTTAGGGAAGTAGTTATACTCTGGCGTAAACGTACCATATGTAGAAATACCCATGTCATAGTAAGCCTTCTCAAGAGGCGACAATGCGGCATATTCTTCATCTGATAGCTTACGAGTATTAGGTGTAGTACCCGGTGCTACGGGAGTCGTTGTAGACTGAGGAACAATCGTTGGTATTGCCGCAGGTGCTGCTACAGGAGCGACAGGCTCAGTTGCAGCTTTCTTTTTCTTAGGTCTATCAGCACCCCCACCGCCACCGTTACCATACTGTTCACGGTATTGATCACGAGTTAAGTTACCATATGGTCCATAAGTTGACCTTGAAGCTAAATCAACTTCATCAGAAGTCATTTGCTTGTCGCGATTAAATTCCTTTTGTGCGGCAGAACTTGCACTAGTCAAACCTTTTCTCAATAAACTAGCAGGTGTAGGACCACCAAAAATTGAAGATACCAAACTTGCAAGACCAAGCGGTGGAGAAGCAACACCTACTGCTGTATTGATTCCATAATCTAAAGCCTTGTCACCGAATGAACGATTGTCTGTTGAATTTCCAGTAAATAGTTTCTTTCCAGAATCAATTAAACCATCTATAAAGCTAGATTGTACTGGTTTTGTTTCTTCTGACCCAACAGGGCTTGTAAAGGTATGGCGACCAATCTTAACAGCATCGTCTCTTGCAGACTCTTCAATAACACGTGCTTTGGTTTTTTCTGATGCTTCAGAATACGGACCAAGAACAGTATCTACATTGGCAAAATTTACTGCTCCACCTGTAATATCATTTTTACCTGACATTACCTCGTTAACAACATCCATAGCCTTTTTATATTGTGGGCTATCTGTAGAGATATTTAAAAGTTTTTGTGTACCTTCCTCTGTATTCCACGGACTATACTGATTCTCACTTTGAGTGATATCCTTAATAGATTTTCCATATGTACCAGCTAAAAATCTATTTAAGATTGAATTACCAACGGCATTCCAACCTTCTATTGGTTCTCCAGCCGCCTCTCCTATAATGGTACGAGCCATATAATCTTTATCAATATCTGTAATTTCTCTTTTAAAAGGAGTACCAGAACCTGCACCCATACCAGTTGAACCACTAGTTGGCATTGGGGCTGGAATACTTCTAAGATAGTTTCTTTCATTAGGATCATAAACATTCGACGGAATTCCACCCGGAAGCATACTTATACCACCGCCGCCGATGGAACGACCTACATCTTCCCCACCGCCACCCATACCGCTGCCACCACCGATGGGACGACCTACATCTTCACCGCCACGGCCCATACCACTACCGCCGCCAGTGCTACGATCACGATCAGGGCCGCCGTTTGTAGGATATCCACCACCACCACTCGCAGCTTCACTACGAAATGCAGGAGCACGATCACCATAAAGTGATCCACCGCCGCTAACAGGCCCGGCATTATTCCTAGCTAGGTTAGCTTCAATAGTCCTAGTTAACCTGTCAACATAGGAATCACCACCACTGGCTCCGGGGCTACCATTACCACCACTAGATTCACTACCACCACACATTATGCCACCACCGCTCTATCTGTTACACGACGCCAATTTGTACCATCTGAAAAGGCAAGTACTGCACCGCCAGTTTCATTCGACACATAGATAATTTCACCGGGTTGAGCAGCACTAGGAAGATCTGTCTTCACAAAAGAAGATACCCGTGCAATAGCACCCTTTGTCTGTTTCGTGCGTTCTATAACGTCAATCGTTGACTCTAGGATACGAACACTCTCATTCGCCCACGCAACTACACTGTCAGGACTAAGTAAGTTAGCTAATCTCATCTACGACCAACTCAAGATATATCAACACGAATGTCACCAACACGCCACCAGTTATCTACAGCATTTGATGAAAGCTTAATAGTAGCGACTCGACCTTGAGCACGAGTGTCAACCTTATCTGAAGACTCATCAAAAGTCAAAGTTTTCACTTGTTCGTCAGGTGAATTAGCCCACCTTCGTGTTTTGATTTCCATGTTAAGAGTAGAGCCAGACTCGAATGAAACGTCTGGAACAATACGAGAAATGTTTACTACGTTCTCGCCATCATCCACGTCGAACTGAGCACTTTCAAGATAACAGTCAATTGCTGCACCATCATCATTATAACCATCTTCATGGAAGTAGATATAGCCCGTATCGCCGTGTGCAGTATATCCACCAATACCGATTGGGTAGTTAAAGATGCTACCGTCAACCCAAGCAGTCCTTACAATATCACCAATGTACCATGTATTTTCTACATAATTATATGTGACATATCTATCAATTTCTGCACTTGTTGTATTTATACTTGGATAATACCAAGTAACTTCATTGAATCTTGAGTTCACAGCACAAGTAACAATTGGGTTACCAGACTTTTCAAGATCCTCGAATACATATCTGCTAACAGTACATGCTAGTTCTTTAGGTGCAGAACCGTCATACATATAAAACTTGTTGTTATTTGACATCCAGAAAGTAACGCCGTCTATTTCTGCCCATGCCTTACTACCAATCAAGCCACAGTTTGTACCAAGGATATTGAATCCGTATACTAACTCAATATCTCCAAGATAACGCATGGCGTAGAGAGATGTATCAGTCCAGATCAAATTCTGCACACGTGAAACACCGCCACCCATGATGACAGATCCAGACTGCAACGGAAATTCACCCGAAAGATTAGTTGCTGCAGGAGTCCAGTTTGCGTAGTCTTCTTGATCAGACCACCTTACAAGAGTAGGTGAATATGTATTGGTTCCATAATCATGAGTACCAAGACAAACAACAAATCTTTCAGGCGTTACAAAACTATAGTCACTTCTATCAGGACCAGTTGATATATACGTTGCCCTATTTGCTATAACACCATCCCATACATACAACTTTCCAGCATAAGGATTTGCAACTACATAACTACCAAACCTAGATATGGACCAAGTACGTGGATTTGATGTAATAGAAGATGCAGTTCGAGCAGTTCCCCAAGTAGATAAACCCCAACCACCGACACCCCAACCAAATTGGTAAGAACCATATTCAGCACCAATTGAAAGTTCATATTGATAGGTAATATCTCTTGACGCACTTTCTGTACTAGTAGCATTAGATGTGTGTGTAACTGTATATGTATTAACCGTTGGTACTGCGGTAACTAAATATGTACCACTTAGTGTAATACCACCGATAGAAGCAGATTGAGCAGAAAGTATAACCGTATCGCCAACTGATCGACCATGACTATTATGAGTAATAGTAACAATAGGAGATCCATTTGTAGCTGCAAGTGTTGTAGCTGTAAGCGTACCAGTACTATCCAACGGTGTAATGTTTGTTACAGTATCTGATGTATCAGCAATGTAAAGTTTCTTGTTTGTTCCTATTGAAAGAAACTTTTTACCAGTAGTATCAGAAAATGATATTAATGTACGACCCTTGCCAGTTATAGATGACGTACTAAACTTTGTCCAACCACCAATCTTCTCTGGCTTACCACGGAAAAACCGCACGTTTTTACCATCCGACCAGAAACCTTCTGAAGTCAGAGATGGAGAATCTTTAAAGATACCAGCCGATGCGGGTAGTTTTTTAAGCACTATGCAAACCTATTGTAAGCTTCTTGTAATTTCGTATCGTACTTGTTTTTTGCATAAGCAGGGCCATTGTAACCCTTCGCGAATGAAGCCCAATCTTTACTCTTAACGTGCTTTAGTAGGTTATTGTTAGAGATGAAATTTGCCATGTGTTGCAACTGATACAACTCTGAAGCCATCGCCTGTTCAACCATTGCTTCTGGAGACTCTGCACCAGCAGCTACGTGATTAGATCCTAGAACTTGACCAAGACCCCAAGACGTAGCCATTAGAGCTTCCTTTGGTGCTATATTATACGCTGTTTCAATCTCTTTGTATACAGCGTCTGATCCCTTTGGATATGGCTTCTCACCCCACTTAGGATAAGCAAGACCAGCAGCAATAGCTTCTGCCAGTTCTGCAGGTTTGTCTTTTAAGATCCTATAGAACAAGTGACGCTCAAACAACGCCTTTGGTCTACCAGCTTTATCGAATCCATCACCAGCCGACTCAACGGCAAGTACGGCACGAAGAGCAGCTACTTCTACTTCCATAGTACCAGCTACTTGTGCTACATCGAAGTCGTTTAAACGTGCAGCAGAACCTTTAAATCCATTCATAAATCAATCCTTTGGTGTCGAGTTGTAGATCATGGCGTCCTTCTTCTGAGAACCAGAAGAGCTACCAAAGTAAAATGCAATGATACCGCCCCATGCAGTCTGTAAAGCTCCAAGCAGTAACAACAATGCCTCGTTGCCAGATGTTGGTAAACCATAGACTAACATATATAGCAAAATAGCAAAGAATCCAACAGTCACTGATACTGCCAATGCACGAGGAATCCAGTCACGTGTTTCTTTTTGAAAGTCACGCGCTGACTTCCTATCGTCTGCTGAAATACGTTCCAGATCAATGTCCAAAGATTTCATTTGTACTTTAAAGTCTGTATCAATCTTCTTAATCGCAGCAAGTTGTTCTGGAGTTGCAGAGGCCATTGCAGCCTTTAATTCAGCTTCTGTTGAGTCTTCTGTACCAAGCAGTGCCTGAGACAGTGCTTTCGTAGCAAGTCCAGCCAGTGGGCCTCCTAGAGCCGTGGCGATGCTAGGTGCAATAGATCCAAGTAGTGGCCCGAATGTTTTAAGCAGATCCATCTTTTCCTCCGGTTGATTTTGATCCTAACATAATACCCGATAGAGTCCCTGTTAGGAATGTAGCAATTGGTGCAATTAGTTTAAAGAACTCTTGATCATTTGGTGCTTGTCCATCAATCGGCTGTACAACAAAAATCAAACTATATAGCACCGCAAAGACAGTTCCCGTCAGCGTCAAACACAGGCTGATGCCAATAATAAACTGCAAAAGAGCGTGTAGTTCATCTTCCTTAATCGTCATCGCGCTACGGCTCCACATGGGTCTTGTTTTAAAGTATCTGCGGAACAAGTGCCAGAGGCCGTACAAATGGGTGGGTTGCACTCAGCGGAATCCCAATTTTTAGGGTCTTGACATGGGTATCGGTAGCGGTCCTCGCATCCAACTAAAAAAATCAACATGGCTATAACGATGTACTTCATTTGTGAGTAAACAATACAATTCCAATTGCAATGCATGTGGCAAATATAATAACAGCACCAATCAACCAAGCACCCATGATTAAGTCTTGGCGGGTTTCTTCGGCTTCACGCATCGCTGCTGCTGCGGCACGTGCTGCTTCCTTACGCATCTCTGTTACTTCTTTTTGTATACTAGTCCACGCTGCAATACCATATGCTCCAACAAACAGGTTACGTGTATCTAACTGTAATTGCTGTGCTTTTGCCTTTAAAGTATAAAGCTTAATTGCTTCGGCTTCATACTCTGCTTGGCTTTGAAATAGCTTTTTCTTACGCTTACCCGAAGTTAATTGTGTAATCTGGGCAATTCGCCCGAACAAGCTACCAACCTTCTCGGCAACGTCGAGCATCTCGTGACCTGAATCTACCGCACCCTTGATGCCATTATATAAAGCAGTTGCACCAGCAATGAGGGTAAATGGGTCCATTATTTATCTGCCTTGTTATCTAAACGGTCAAAAATTTGCCTACAAATATCTTTGATTTCCTTCATGCCTTCAGTGAATTCATCGCGACGAATGTATTGTGTTGGTAATACCACTTCGAGTCTGTGTACATCACTGCGTAGTTCTTTCATCGCGGACCATAATTCATGTGCAAACCAACCAAGTCCAGCCAACACTAAACCACCTGAAAAGTTAATTAGAGTTTGTAGATCCATGTTTATAAGCCCTAACTAGGTGACCAAGAGGAATATACAACAACTCTTCCATCTGTAGACGTATGAGCCACTGACACGCTAGTAGTTGCAGTTGTTGTTGAAAAATTATATGCAAGACTTGTAACTGCGTTAGTTCCTTGGAAGTTTTTAACTGGCATTTTTGTTAATCCACTCCATGTAACAGCTTCCCATGTTCCATAAGAACCATTGAATGAACCAACTGCAAGGCCACCTTTGACTTGATTGATTGAGAAAACATCATTAGCTGCACCAGCATCACCTCCAGCCGTAGAGTTAAATGTTAAATTAAGCCACGGCAGCAAAACAATAGCGACATTATATATTTCATTTTCATTCCTGCCGTTTGTAAATTTAACATCTACAGTTGTTCCTGTAGGAATTCTACAAACAGTATGGTCTGTTACCGAATATGCAGATGCATTTCCGTCATTTGATACACCATTACTTGCTTTATAATTTGTAGTATTTCCTAAGTATGTAGTAGAATTATTTACATAAATTGTATTTGGATACTGAGTTCCAGTAGATGCATCACTGTTTCTAGCGGAAACGATCATCCAACGATATGGTGACGGTGGTGTAGTAAGAGTTAGTGTTGCTGTTGCCCCACTTGCAATATTACCAATAAAGCCTTCTTTATACGTTGGATCAGGCAACACCAATGCATTATGACCAAATCCTCTAGCTGAAGCTGCTCCAAATGATCCTAATAATGGCATTTTAATCAAACTTCACTTGTGACGCGAGTACTACATATGTAGGGGCAGAAGTTGCTTTAATAATGGTATAAGAATATGAGTCATTAGCACTTTCACTTCCAGCAGTGGGTGCTGTGCCGCCTTGCCATTTCGGCGTAACTGCTGCTCCATCAATTTGTACAGCAGTGTTATAATATGCTGTAGCACCATTATTAACTACCATAGTGACAGTAATTATATCACCAACTGCCATTAGTGATGCCAATGTAGCTGTGGCACTACCACGAATGTTAAGAGTCCAATTATTTGCAGTTGTTGTCGTAACATACCATACAGACTGCGTTAAAACGTCATAGTTCATCGTGGATGCCCACGTAACTGTACCATACGTGCCGTCTTCAACAATATTAGGAATCTTCAAAGCTGCTGTTGTGGTGTTTCCTGTTATGCCTACAGTATCAATTGTTGCGCTTGTGATTGTTGGGCTTGTAAGCGTCTTGCTTGTAAGAGTTTGTGTACCAGTAAGAGTTACAACTTCAACACCATTGGCCTGTACAATCCCAGATCCTTTTGAAGCAATATTTACAGACACGTTTGTGCCGCCACCACTAGCAGCAACAATTGGAACACCAGTAAATGTAGCCGTGTGTGTACCGCTCTGTGATCCAGTAGTTGTTATTGATGTACCATTGGTAGTTGCAGCAATATTAAATGTAGTCGCATTAATGTACTTTACAAAATATGTAGTACCAGAAACAACACCTGTTGGCAGTGTACCAGTAGATGTAAACACAACTGGAGTACCAGATGGCGGTGTTGCAGCGACAGTGACAACAGCAGGTGCTGCAATTGTCATCGTTGCAGTTACTGCAGGAGATGCTGCGTTTGATACGGTTAATTCATTCACTGCGCTTGTAACAGTGTCCATGACAATAAGCTCATTGCCATTGGCGTCAGCAATAAATCCACCATCAGAAAATCTAGGTGCAGTAAGTGTTTTATTCGTGAGAGTTTGTGTTGCTGTTATCGACGCAGGGTTATTGACTAATTCGCGAATATCAGTTCCATCACAGTAAACATAAGCTTTTGTTCCTGTTGCTACATCAACACCAGTCTGTCCTGATACCTTGACTGTAATAGTTTGACCACACGAGTTATGAATAATATAAGGACGCTCATATGCTGGTACGTTATATGTAATAGCTGCTCCAGCAGAGCCAGTAAATTTATAAACTAGGTTATGATAAGAGCCAAGAGTATAATCAGTTACAGTTAATGTCTGTGGTGTAGATGTGTCGGATATTTCCAAATAGGAAGTAGTAGCACCTTCGAGCATTTGAAGGTTTTCATTAGTGATGTCACCCCAAGCATTGGAATTTTCACCAACTGCCATCAATTCCATTCTTAATGGTGTAGACTGCGTACTAGCCATTTTTTAAATCCTTAATCACCCTGTGCATTTTTTTCTAACCAAGCTTCTGACCCAGAAGATGTAATGTCAATCCAAGATTCAGATGAACCCGCACTTATAGGATTCCATGTCTCTGTATCAGTTAGGACTACTTCAGTCCAAGATTCTGTTCCACCGCTTGACGTAGCAGACCAAGATTCACTATCACCAGTAGACAATAAACCCCATGTTACAACATTGTTACATACAATATTTAACTGTACACCAGATGGAATTACATTCGCAGCAGCGTTTACGACTACTGTACCATTATCAAATGAAGCAGAAACACCAAGTACATCAACTTGAATGGCGAGTTCTATTGTAGGTGATCCTACACTAATAACAATTCCATTGCAAGTAACAGACTTATTAGCGTCAGCAGTTAGTACAACTGTACCAATATTGATACTTAATCCAGTATTTATAGGAAGCACAGTAGCACCTGCAGTTATTACAGGTGTACCTAAGTTTAATGTTCCACTTACGGAAGTTGGCAATACATTTGCTGTTCCCTGTATAGTGCTAGAACCAACAGAGAATGATGCGCTTAAACCAGACGCGAATATATTTGCAGCACCTGTTATTACAACGGAACCAGTATTTATTGTCATGCCTGAATTAATAGGCAGAACTGAAGCACTTGCGGTAACAACTGGTGTTCCGACAAATGATAGTAGGCTATCTAAAGATGGAAATACAGTAGCACTTGGATTTCCTGCTTCAAAAGCAGTAGTCTCAAATGCTGATGATTCAAATGCTAATGCCATTACACCTCAAGTGCTTTTAGCTCTTCCACCGTCGAGCACGTATCCACGACCTTGGTGATGTCGCGCAGCCGCTGCTTCTCTGCGACAATGGCTGCGGTATCTGCATTGCTCTCTAATGCACGTTGGAACGCTACGTCCTGCGCGGCGAGTAGTGGCTCACGCTCTGCCCGTAGACGGTCCTTCGTGATGTCCTTGGCCTTGGCGATGTTGATCGTGATCATGCTTCGTCTCCGGTATTCTGTGCGGCAAACCATGCCTCATGCCCCATACCCGTCCCATCAGGCGATGACATATCTGCCTCCCACGCATTGCGGAACGTGCGGTCAGATGGAATGTCGGACACGTCTACGATCTTAAATGGCTTACCAGCAGGTACGTCCTTGGCAGCAATTTCCTCAATGGTCATCGTCTCAAGAGCCTCTGGAGCGGGGATGAGGATGGATACTCCACCGTCGTCGTTTGGGTAAATAATACGGTTCATTGTGTGTCCTTACCTAAATATCGCGGCACAAATAATTGAACTGTCGTTGTATGAATTTCCGCTAGTGTCACCGTTACTAATTGTTATTGCAACCGTAGTTTGAGTTAATATATTAGTTGCTGTTAATCCGTTTGTTCCTGCGGCTTGTTGCATTGGGGTCAATACTGTTGAATAATTTACATCCGGCATCGCAAATGCCAAATTAATACCGTACAATCCAACACCATTGTCAGCAACACTTGTAACACCGCCACTGCCACGGATAGTACAGAACCCAGCCGTGTTGGTCGTGCCATTAAAATTAACCCACGCACGACAGCCGTATGCCCTTGCTGCCGAGCCGTAGCCGGAGTTGAATGCGAAATCTCCGCTTGAATTAATCACCGCCCGTGAAGTAGCATTAGTATAAAAGTCAATAGTCCCGCCAGTGCCGACAATTTGACCAATTTGTAAATTAAAATTATTTGTTGTGTTAAATATACGAGCATTATTCGCGGCGCTTACATCAATAACCAACCCAGTTGATGCGTCTGGGTTATGGAATGTAACCTGTCCACCCTCTGTAGACACAGGGCCAAGAGTGAGTTCCCCAGCTACGTGAAGTTTAGTGCTTGGCGTCGTTGTCCCAATCCCGACATTGCCAGACGAGTCGATACGCATAGCCTCCGCACCGCCCTCAGTGAAGGCAATCGTATCAGCGGCAGGGAAGAAGATGCCCGTGTTGGTGTCGCCAGTTGTGGTAATTGCTGGGAGAGCCGCAGTACCTGCCCTAAATTCAATATTCCCGCTCGTATTGGCGGTCATCGCCGTAGTCGCACCGTTATTGCCAACCTTGAACGCGATGCTGTCGGACGTGCCGACACCACTTGTTGATTGAAGCGTGAGGGATGAAGACGCAGTCGTTCCACCAATAAGAAGCGGCGTTGTTGTAGATGTTGCAGATGTTACTGTTCCACCAAAATAGTTTGGCGCAGTCCCGGCAGCGTAGAATCCATACGTAGTGCCGCCGCCCGTGGCGGTGTTTATTCCAGAGTAGAACCCGTAAGCCGTTTTACCCGCCGTTACTGCGGCGGTGTCGTCAGCGAAATGTCCGTAATTGTTAGTGGCCCCGATTAGGCTGGATCTTGCATTAAACCCATACTGCTTTGTAAATGTAGCAGTCCCTAGTCCAGACTGAAAAGCGCGAAAGTGGTGTAGCTCACCCAAAGTACCAGATGCCGCGCTGGCATTCGATGCAAAATAAAACGCAGCACCAGTTATACTTGATTGAATTTGCCCGTCTAATTGGATTCCAAAAGCATTAGTGGTACTACTAGTTAGGTTTTTTGATACCCGTATAGTATTACCAGACTGTGATGTTGTCCCAATCCCAATCTCACCCGACGTATTAATCGTCATCGCCGTAGTCGCACCGTTATTGCCAACCTTCAGCGCAATGCTGTCGGACGTACCGACGCCCGATGTTGATTGCAAAGTCAACGCTGAAGAAACTGCCGTGCCACCAATAACAGCAGGAACAGTTGCAGAGGTAGTAATAGTTGGCGTTGCAATGGTTGGTGACGTAAGTGTTTTATTTGTAAGTGTTTGCGTGTCAGTAAGTGTAGCTACACTTGTATTTATACCAAGCGTACCACTGGACAATAGAAGATCACCAGAAACAGCAATTTCTTCAGCAGCACCTGTACTTGCTGTAGTCCTACCTACAAGCTTACCAGTTGCCAACTGCAACGTATGTTCAGCGTTCCAATTAGAAGGCTGTACAAGTGTTGCGTCAACACCGTCTGACTTTCCTGAATTAAATGCATGTTTTAGTGATATTGCCATTATGCCAACCTAATAATAGCCGTCGCTGCTGCTGCTGCTGGGAATACCACAGTAAATGTTCCATTCGTTGCTGTCTGATCAGTCGTAAAGTCTAATACTGCAATTGCTTTATTTGTTTTTGAAGAATTATAAATTAAACCATAACGAGCAGTAAATGTTGCTGTTGTCCAAGCTGTATCCGTAAAGTCTACAATTGCAGTTGAACTATCAAGGGAAATTACAGCACCAGCCAATGTATTACCACCAGCAGTATAATTAGTTCCGCTACTAGATACTTCATTAGTAGAACTATAAGCCGTAGTTGATGCTGATAGAGAAGCTGCACTTGTATAAAGTGCCAACTTAATTACATCAGTGTCAAGATCGTGAGTCCCACCAAGGACTTCTGTTTTAAATGAATTACAAACTGCACTCGCCATTAGATAAGACCCTTAGTTTTAAACTCGTCAGATGAGTTTCTTGTTTCCATAAGTTGCAAACGCTGCATTGCCTCAGTATAACTTGTTTTGTACATAGTTAAAAGGTCTGGCGCGGCTTGAAGATAAATAGCTCCTTCGTACACACACGCAGCAAATAGTACATCTTCTGCGTTTGTTCCAAGCCACGTAGTTGCTGCTGTAACAATAGAGGCAGGGCTATACGTGTATGAAATTTCAACAGCAGACGCAGCAGACGGTGTTGGTGCTAGGAATATAGTATTAGCATCCCAATGAGCATAGTATTTTGGTGTACCTGTAGTTGCAGAATTAGGTGTGTATTCGCGAATAAAGCTTTCTGCACGAAGTTCAAGAAAGTCTCCTGTGTTTAAACGGATATATCTTACAACCAGACAGTCTGTTGGTAATCCAAGATATGGATCAGATGCGATAAGATTGGCAGTTGCGTGTTTTCTAAACAGGCGAAGATCGGACTCACGAAGAATCCGATTTTCTGCATTTTTAATGATTTGATCTAAATTCGCGGCAAGTTCCGTAGACTCGTTGTTCAACCAGCTTACAATACCAGCTTTTAAAGTTGTATAGTTCATGGTCTACCACCTGCTGTGTGCGGAAATGCTGCAGTATATGCTGCATTACTTGATGTCTGTATTGGTGTATCTTTACGCGGATCTCTTAGAGGCTTAGGATCTCCAAGATCTTTATGTCTAGGTTCTAACTGAGGATGCTTTTCCTCATAGCATGATTCGCACACAACCATGTTTGTCCACTCCTTCTTGAGAGTGACCTTCTTATACTGCAATCCGCAACGATCACAGATACCAAGATACATGTTGCTAATAGAACTCATAATTACCTACGCCGCATGGATGGATACATAAATGTACTAGTACGATCACGATCCCCTTCCATTGCATAGTTCATATTACGATCAAACTCTGCAAGGAACGAAGGCCAAGCTGGTGCAGATGCTGGTTTCTTAAGTGCCAACTTATATGTCAGACCTGAGATAATAGCTGGAAGAAGCTGATCAGGAACATCGATAGTGTTGGTATAGTCACCAACGTCTTGGATCTTACGCTTCTTTTCAAACTTAACTGTATATACAGCATCAGGAACGGGCCATAGATACAGAACAATTGCGTCTCTTTGCTTATCTACATAATAAGTAGACGGAGTACCTGTTGATGTTTTGTCTGGAATTACAGCATAATCACTATATGAATAACGAGTTAGCTCAATATCAGTAGAGCTTACTGTAACAGTCACATTCATAATATCAAGTGCGTTTGCATCTAATACATATGTAGCGGTAGACGCCACAGTAGAAATTGAATCCTTCTCAGAAATAAATGCAAAGAGATTTCTATTAGAGAATTCTCTGAACAGAAGGTTTAAACTTCTACGCGCTGATTTAAGCTCATGACCAGTTGGTGTAAGGACTCCAAGTGGCTCATAGGCTTCAGCAATAATGTCATCCACAGTAAGATTGAATGTAGATGTTCCTGAAGTCGCCATTTAAAATTCCTTATTGAGAGTTGACTTTCCTCATTTCGAGGATAATCGTATAACGGTCACCAGATGCAGCACCAACGGTGGTAAACTTAATGTTACCATTCTTTCCAGCACCAGCATTATTCTTAATTCCACCAAAACGTGTAAAGTCAAAATTCATGTTGTTGTCTGGCAATGTGAGAGCTACTACAGGCGTAGTTGCATCAAAAAGAATATCTACACCCATACCCTGATTCATAAAATCGACTCGTTCAATGTACAATTCGTCGCAAAGATAGGTAGATGCAGTAACCTTTGTCACGGCGGCTTCACCAACACCATCAGAGATATTGGTGAATTTCATAATGAGACGTGTCTTGCTATCAAAGATAACTTGAGAAGTTACTGCATCTGCCATTTTGTTTTCCTATCTTATATTACGAAACTGCAGCACTGAATGGCGTAATAACACTGCCCGAACCGAGCAAGTTAGCACGAACCACAAAGATACCAGAAGCGACATCGGTTACCTCAATGTACGAACCAGCAAGGCCACCCTGCGTAGAACCGTTCATTGTAAGCGTGTCAGATGCTGGAAGCGTACCGAAGTTAACGCCAGTCGTACCAGCAACACTTGCTGTTCCAACCATAACGTCAGTGGCATTTGCCACCTTAATGATATCACTGTTGCTTGTTACGCTAACTGTTACAAGGAAACGATACATAGCATTTGTACCAGTTGCTGCAGGAAGAGTAACAGTCGTGCCTGAAGCAACACCAAGATTGATAATACGACCGCTATGTGATTCCTGCGTAACATCAAGAGTAGCGGCTTCCGTCAAAATATTTGCGTCAGTGCCTGTAATAAATCCAGCCTTAGATGTAACTGGACCTGAAAAAGTAGTCGAACCCATTGTAGTCTCCTATTGCGTTAAATTGTACTGTCTCGCAAAGTCAGCCAAGGCTGTCAGTACAAGTTGAAAAAGGGGGAGAGATTTTTCCCTCCCCCTGTAGCCTATTAGACGCCCGGCGAACCGTAGACGGCACGTGGGTTAGACCAACCGAACGAATACCGCTCAGAAGCCTTGTAACGCACGTTGCCCGACTCAAAGTCACCTTCCATTGCCGTCTTAAGCGCACGACGCTGGAACATCTTCATGCCGTCTGGGCAGTCAGTCTTGATGAACCACGCATCTGGATCGGTGAGGTAGTTGTTGACGGTGTAGCCACCACCAATAACGCCAGTCGAAACGATTGCGTTGACATCATTGTCTGCAGAACCCGGACGATATTCCGTCTTGAGGAGACGCTCTGCAACGAACGTCAATTCATTAGGAATGATCAGACGGGAAGCCTGAAGAGCGATTGGAAGGCCACGATCATCGACGAAATCGCCGATTGAGATCAAAGCATTTTCCAGTGCCGTTTCAGAGATGTCTGCAGCAGCGCGGTTCGACAGTGTACCACCACCCCAGAGAGGGTGATCAGTGGCGCAGAGAGTCTTACCATCGCCACCCGTGTAGCCAGACGCAGCGAAGGCGTTGTTCAGCACAGATGCTGCCTTAACCTGCTTCGAATGGGCCATAGAACGGGCAAGAGCCTTCGTGTAGCGAGTTGCAAGAGAATCATAGAGATTATCTTCCATTGCCTCTTCCGTGATCTGGAAGCCGAGGGCAATCGTCTCATGGTTGTAGCGAGACACCCACGATTCAGCAGCTTCGTCATAGGAAATTCCCTGACCTTCTGCCTTCGTAGGAGCAGCACCAAAACCGACGATCAACACTTCTTCTTCAAAAGCACGATCAGAGGTCATTGCGTCGAAAATCGCAGCGTGTTGATTCTCGTAACGCTTATACTCAATGCCAAAGAGAGCATGGAGGCCGGGTTCAAGTTCCCGGAGGATTTGTGCGCGATTAATCATTGTTCATTCTCCCTATTAACGAGCATACAGGTGTTCGTTGATCAAGACGATCACTTCTGCCTGTGTACCATTTGCTGTTCCAAAAGCGGCTCCCGGTGCTGGTACAAGACCAATCAAACGGAACCCAGCGTCAGTGCCGACAGTGGATGTATCAAGCATCGCACCAGACACGCCAGTGATGTCACTTGCAGTACCAGCGACATGATCGCCAGTCGTGCCAACATCAGCCTGTGTCAAGTAGTCTGAAACACCATCGTCATAGCAGGAGAACAAGATATCAGGATCATCATAGACAAAAGCCTTGATGTTTGTTGCACTTGCTTCACCAGTCCAATAGCGAGAGAACTTCGTCTCACCTGCGGAGTTGACATAAGAGACACCTCCGAAGATACCAACCATAGTGTCACCAGCCGCTGCAAGGTTGATATAACCCGAAACGATTTTTACTGGAGCACCAGTGTGGATTTTAGTCGTGTACGCAGCAGAAATAAGGTATTCCTGTGCGCGAATTACACCACCCGAAAGGTGGCGGTGGGGCTTAAAGCCATAAGCAGCCATTTTTTAACTCCTAGTTAGCTGTGGCCCCGAAATTAAATTAATCATCAAATTTATTTTTCCGAGTGCCACGAGTTGAGGTTGATTTACGCTCCCTCAATAAAGGCATAGAAGGGTGCTGTTCGCGCATCATATCGTTGTCAACTGCTTCTTCTTGAGTACTAGTCTTTCCAGCATAATAATCTCTACGAGATTCATTATTCTCAAAGCTGTTCTTCATGAGAACCAAATCACCGATACCAATTGCTCCAGTGTACTTTCCATCCCCTACAGAAGGACCATCAAAACCGGAATGTTCGTCCTGCATAACAGGAACCCAGCCTTCCCGGCGACGGCTGGATAAATTCTTAGCGTCATCTTCGTTTCGAATTGCTACTCGAATCCAACGATATTCAACATCGTCACTGTTAGGTGTAGGCATATCAAGGACGGAAGGTGGACGGTAAGTCTTCTTGCGAGAAATCTCATCTCGTGTTTTACGGGCTGGTTGCATTTCAATATCCCTTATTTTAAATAACGCGCATATTCGGCAAGTGGAACGCCAAGCTTATTTGCCATCTGTACTTGTGATGGAGAAAGCTTAATCTGGCGGCTAGTGGAGCCACGCGAAACCCCAGCTACTTGCTGCGAGGATGATTTAACTGCGGCAGTCTTAGGTGCTTCCTTCTTTGCAAGGGAAGGAAACTCTTTATAAAGCCGATTATTAAGTTCCTCGTAATAGTCATCTGAAGAAGGATCAAAACCTTCCGACTTCAGACTCGCATCAATGGCATAGGCAGCACCTGTCTTTGCGACATCCTTACCAAACCATTCATTCTTTGAGGCCCAATCAACGGCACGTTCATCTGGTCCGTTTGATCTTGGCCTCTGTACAGGCTCTTCTACAGCGGCTTCCCGCTTAAGACGACCCTTAAATCCCTCAATGTCACGAAGCTCTGCCTTGAGATCTGTAAGTCGGTCAGTAGCCCTGAACATCTCATCAGTGTCACCACTGTCATAAGAGTTCTTGTAAGTAGTCTGGATTTTCTCAAACTCAGACTTAATGGCCTCTTCACGAGCAGAAAGTGCAGCCTCGTTAGACCTGATCAAATTAGTATGGGTTTCTTTATAAGATCCCATGACTTCGTTTAAACGGTCTTCTAGTTCTTTGTTCTTACGTTCAGCCTCTCGACGTTTCCAAACTTCTTTTGAAATACGCTTACGAACACGTTCACCGTACTCGTCGAGATCTTCATTGTCAGAATCTTCGTCTGAAGTATCCGCAGGTTTCTTATCTTCCTGCTTTACTTCTTCTTTGTCTTCTGGCTCTATCTTAGATAGCTTGTCGCGAAGTGGTTCTGTTTCGAGAAACGGAGCCTTGTCGTCAAGCTCAATAATAGTGTCTTCTGTGTCAGTTTCTAACTGCATGGTACTCCCCATGTGATAAAATTGCAAGAGGTAACGTTATACCCGCTTGATCTTTGCCTTGATTTCTTCTGGAATGACTGCAAGAATTTCTTCGTCATTCATGAGACGATATTCCTTGCCATCAAGTTCGATGCGTGAACCAGCATAACGACCAAAGATTACGTGATCACCAACTGCTGCCCAAGGATCATTCATACCAAGGTCTGGACGATTGTAGGCAAGACTTCCTAGCCTTACGATCTTTCCAACACTTGTAAGGTTTCGCTCATTTGATTTAGCCATATCAGGGATATGGATTCCACCAGCAGTGACATTCTGGATGTCAGAAACCTCAATAAGAATACGCCAACCACATGGCGTAGGTAAAAGTTCTTTACTCATCTTCTTCGTTCACCTTGACTAGAGATTTAATCGAGTCTATCGACATGTTTAAACCCTTGAGAACGCCAATTCTGAACCTGTAATCTTCCATTGAGGAAACATTTCCTGAATAAACAGACTCTTGCTGACCAATAATGTCTTTGCGAATTCTTTCAAGCAAGTAATAAACAAATGTCTCTACGTCAGTATTTTTATTCATCTGAAATAGAATCATTTATTGCTTGGTGCATCAGATGTTGAAGCACACTAATTCCAAATACGTATTCCTTTAGGTCAACAGTAGAACCAAAGTTTATTAGATTACCTTCTGTAGTACGGGCTATGCCGACTATCCAGCTAACAGGACCAACAGAGTCTAAACCCTTAATAAGATCTTCCTTGATCTTTTCATGGTTCTCTTGTTCTGTCTTAGGCTCTTCTTTTGGAACTACTTTAAGTTGAATTACAGTATCCGTCATTTTGTTCTCACGTTTTAACACTATATATCAAGTAATCATATAGTATTTTAAACGCAATACTTTGGCTAACGAAAGTATATACTGTATTAACGCTTTTTCTTCTTACCAGCAGCTTGTAGTGCGATAGCAACCATTTGCTTACGTGACCGAGGCTTTCCACCCATGCCACGTTCTTTGCCAGTCTTCTGATTATCGCGCATCAGTTCCCTGATGTTTTTAGATACATCTTTACCCAAGGGCATTATTTCATCTTTCCCTTAACCATACCGCCATAACGCATCATCTGATCCGACATTGGAGGCATTGGCATCTGTGGA
>Ga0315904_10001834_pt1 | contig 33493 bp, 32 predicted proteins | sample LakEriMetagenome_6_FD_203529 | JGI IMG/M metagenome (GOLD analysis project Ga0315904, IMG submission 203529) | Freshwater fungal communities from buoy surface, Lake Erie, Ohio, United States - Buoy 12 MA120 | ecosystem: Environmental > Aquatic > Freshwater > Lake | place: USA: Lake Erie, Ohio...
TTCCTTCAGATGTAGCTGGAGCGGATCTCTTGTTCAAATATATGGCTGCTCGACACAAGAGAATTGGCATTTTAACTGAGCAGAATGAATATCCAGTGATGATGGAGAGAAGTGTTCGCAAAGCAAATGAGCGTGCTGGCAAACCTATTGAGTTATCATCCGAGGAGTTTGTTCACGGCGAATCGGATTTTCGCACTCTTCTCTTAAGACTCACGAAGAGCAATATCGATGGGCTGTTCATCAATGCGAACACGGACGATTCTTTTATCTCGGTGGTGAAGCAGATTAGAGCATCAAAGTTCAACGGTGCGCTGTATGCAGTTTATTTACCTGCGTCAGATACAGCTCGGAAGGCTCTCGGTTCAGCTCTTAATGGGTTTGTCTTTTCAAATTTACCACTGGCTGATGAGCTAGTGACTGATAGTGGCAAGGAGCTTCTTAGTGACTTTAGAAAGAGATTCGGAGAACCTCAATCTGGATTTCCTGTCGTTCCAATCAGCTTTGAAGCATTTCGTATCTTTGATCTCGCTCTGAGCAGCGGTAAGGAACCAGTAGAGTTTCTCGCTTCCACAAAATTTGCAGGTGGCTTCGTTCCTAGCTTTCATTTTGACGAGCATGGAGCTGTGCAGGGTATTAACTTTCAGATGCAGAAAGTTGAGAACGACAAGGTAGTCTTGATAAAAGACTAAGAACTTCATGACTCAGCTTTTGAGTCAGTTTTGTGTCAGTTCAAAAGTTAGCTGCTTGTGACGTTGCAAGATACTGATGTTTCAGCTATTTTTTATGCAGAATCGGACAAGCACTTAATTCGTAATGCGCAGGTCGAGGGTTCGAATCCCTTGGGCGGCTCCATCTCTCCTGTTTTTCCTATTTGCCTTCTATTCTGATCGTCGTTCGCCCCCGATCCCCCCACCGGACCTTAGACACCATAAACTGCATCTGCGCTGATGCGCCCTTATCAAATCAGTCAACATCTGTAATATCCTGAAGGAAGTAAACTATTTAAGTCCGGATCTGGTTGGTTAGAAGGCTAGATCTGATAAAATTATTGAGGTAGCTTACGCGCTTTGGAGCATCAGATGTCAGTAGAACATTCAAAAAGAAACGGGCCTGCTAGCCAAGGTGCGCAGCAGGCCGGGCAGAAACAAACTCAAAAACCCAGCCCTGCCGTCGCACCCACCACCGCAGTCAAGAACATCCGCGCTGGCACCCTAGAGACAAACGAAAAAGCTCGCCCCCGCGAGCTGTTTGAGGGATTTATCACCACACTAAGATACAGCGATGTTTTAAATTCTAAGCGCGGCTCTGGCACCCCAGAGAATTTCTTAACACTAGCACTCAATAGTCAAAAGCTTGAGAAGCCGCTGCGGCAATTTTTAGAGGAATTTAAGCGCTCAGAATCTACACACTCCCACGCTATCTCCCTAATTCTTGAGCGCTCCAGCAAGCTCGAACAGCGGGCGCCTAAACTTGATAGCACGATTATTCGTGGGCACCCGAAAAGATACGTCTGGGAAGATATCAACGCAAAAATTAAAACAGCACCCACAGTCACCGCACTGCTTGAGCTGCTTAAAGAACCTGCTGCACAGCGAGAGCCTGTGATCGAAGCTCTTAAAGCCTGGGCCAATCCGCCATCTCTCGGGGAGACTCTAAAAGGCATGTTTAGCCCTTCACCAAAACTGCGGGTGTGTCGATTTGCTGCCTCGCTACTTGAAAATCTCAATATTAAGTAAGGCTGCCACCTACGTACAGCGCTGCTACATCCGCGCTGGGATACGAATTCCAAGTAACGCCAATCCCTTCTCAATCGTTGCAAAAACAGCCTGAACTAGCTTCACTCGCGCTGCCTTTAGGCCCTCATCGGCCTCATCAACGATGCGACACTCTGCATAGAAGGCGTTAAATAACCTGCCTAACTCAAACAGGTAGGTGCACAGAAATGTAGCCTTAAACTGGTTGCACGAGGTCTGCACTACTTCGTTAAATTTGGTCAGTTTAAGACAGAGATTGATCTCTTGTGCTGTCGTGAGCTTCTCCCAGGCTGGCTTGCTAAGTGGGGCCCCGCCTAACTTATTCAAGATGGAGCGAATTCGCGTGGCGGCGTACTGGATATAGGTTCCCGTCTCGCCTTCAATCTTGAGCCACTCATCCATATCAAAGACGATCTTTTTATTGTTATCGTACTTGAGCATGCCGTACTTAATCGCACCGTTTGCAATGATGCGAGCGATCTCGGTCATCTGCTCCTCTGAGAGGTCGTCGTACTTACTTAAGTACCGCTCACAGATCGTTTTCTGCATCCGATCTACAAGCTCCATAAACGGAACGATATTGCCTTTACGCGAACTCATCGGACCTTCAGGCAGCTCAACGTAATCGTATTCAAGGTGATGGCAGTCTTTAATCTGTTCAAAGCCTAAGCGCTCTAAGACTTTAAAGACCTGTTGGAAGTGAAACGCCTGGCGTTTGTCGACTAGGTAGATATTTTTGTCGATTTTAAACTCGTCAAACTTTTTCTTAGCAAGCAGTACATCTTTCGTTGAGTACAGGCCGTTACCATCAGACTTAATTAAGATACAGAAGCCAAGCTTATCGTCTTCAAGGTTCATTCCGATGGCGCCATCAGAAACTTCGAGCTTTCCTTGCTCGTATAGCTCTTTGGCATACTGCAAACTAGGCTCATCAACCTCTGATTCAAAGAACCATCGGTCAAACGTCACTTCAGCCCAGGCATAGGCGTGCTTCATTAGATCAATCGACCACTGCCTGGTCTCTTGCCAGAGCGGGTAGTACTCACCTTTATGCTCGGCGAGCTGCTTTAGAATCTCTGAGAGCTCTAGGCGGTTTTGGGCTTCTTTCTCAGTGCCAAGCTCACTCTCAAGCATATTGTAGGCAGTCGAATACATCCGTCCTAGCCACGTTCCTTTATCTTCTTCCGGCTTTGGCGACGATGCGTGCTTCTTAAGATACCAGAGACACTTTGCAACGTGAGTTCCTACATCGCCTGGATACGTTGCAGCCGTAACGTCGTATCCGCAGTGGCGCATAAGATTCACCACTGCATTACCAAGGCTTAAGTTTCGTAGGTGACCAACGTGCAACTCTTTATGCGTGTTGGGCTGAGAATACTCAATCATCACTCGATTGTGCGACGAGACTGGCTTATGCTTAAAGGCTGTTCCGGCCAGGATCGGCTCGACAATACTGGGAGCGATCTCCCCCACTTTAAAAAAGAAGTTAACGTACGGCCCCTGCACCTCAACGCGCGACACCATTGCATTGGCGCCTAGCGCGTTAGCCAAACTTTGAGAGACCTGAACTGGGTTCTGGCGTACTTTTTTTGCGATTACAAAACTTGGAAAGGCAAGGTGTCCTAGTTCGGGCGTAGGTGGAGTTTCGATCGCTTCGTACACGGTAAGCTGGGAGACGTCGTTACCTGCATACAGGCTATCAGCAACTTCTTTAATCGCGCCGCTTAGACGCCCCCGCAATTCATCGATCATTGTAGCGCACCCTTTTAGTGTAGTGGGTTATATAAGCCCAGTATTCTAGGCTATTTTAACCCACAGGGATAGAGTTTTCACCCCCAACACGGGAGTGTTCCCGCCCCGATTCGTCGCGCTTATAGCTTTAAGAGACCTATGGCGGCCCACGACAGACCCCGTGTAGATTAGCGACATGGTGTTTCGGGCACGTCTCTTTCGACAATTCCTTCTCTGTATCCTGACCACTCATGTCAGCGCGTGCATGCTGTTTGAGCCCAAGGCATCAACTCCTCAACCAACTATCGTCGATGATGCGCTTAAGCGGCCTATGGCGGCGTGGGTGGAGATTGATAGTCGCGCAAAGCGTCTTACTGTGCACCGCCCTGGAGATTCAGATGTAGTCTTTGAAGGGGTAGCATTCGGTGCTGCCGGGGTAAGGGAAAAGAGAAAGCAAGGGGATCACATCACGCCTAAAGGCCGGTATTCGATCGGGTGGATCTCACGGCAGAGTAAATTTCTTTACTTTATTGGTCTAAACTATCCCTCCGTCGAAGACGCTCAACGCGGCTATAAAAATGGCTTAATTACACAGGCTACCTTCTCACGCATTCAGAAGTCGCTCGCCGATGGCTCAACGCCCCCACAGACCACCCCACTTGGTGGCTACATTGGGATTCACGGGGTTGGTAAAGGTAGCCTTGAGATTCACCGCATGGCGAATTGGACTGAAGGGTGCATTGCGCTCGATAACGACCAAATCCGGAGACTTATTACGCTAGTCTCCCCGGGGATGCGAGTTGAAATTCATTGACAACTAAAGTTGTGCTCGCTTTAAAAACGCGGTAGGTCTATCTTCCGATAACACTCTTTACGGAGAGCCTCACAACTAATTAGGGGAGAGATACTATGCGACGTTTTTTAATGACAAGTTTAATCGTGAGTGGATGCATCCTCTCAGGCTGCGCAACCACTAGCAGCGTTAGGTCTGTGCAAGACCTTGCTGATGAGGCAGACCGCAAGGCTGCTGAGGCGCTCTCTGAAGCCCGCGAGGCAAAGCGTCTTGCTCAAGAGGCAAACGAGCGTTCGATGCGTAGCGAAGAGATGCTCAATCGCAGCTTTAAGCGCGCGATGTACAAGTAAAGCGGCGCTCAGACCGGAAGACGGGAGGGCTAGTAGTGCTCTTCAAGGTACCGCTGCACATCAGGCAGTGTAGCTTTGCGTGTTTGTAAGGGGCTGCGTCGGGGCTCAAGCTGTTTGGTGGCTGCCTCATCGCCTGAATCCGCAAGGTGTCGAGAGACTGCTTTCTCGTACTCCTGGTCAAGGGCGCTCTTTCTCTTGGAAGATTCGCCTGAAAGCACAACCGCTGGGCGGGCAATGCCTGCAGATATTCCGGGCAAAGCGGCTGTTGTGCGCGCTATCTCGGTGGGAACACCATCGCCTACTTCGGCTATCTTTATTACAAGGCGCTCGTCAAACTCGACAGCTCCTTGTAATCGATTGCGAACAAACTGAAGCACCTCGCCAGCCGAGATACGCGGGGCTTCTGGAGCATCCTCGTCTTCTCGCTCATCGAGTGGCTGATGCACCTCAAGCAACACCTGCTCACCATTTCGCCCCAATTTAATCGGCTCATTTACGATCATCACCGGCGTACCGACAGACACGGCTGAGAACAGGGACTCAATATCTTCAGGATACATGCGAATACAGCCGTGAGTTACTCGCATGCCGATTCCATACGCTTTGCGCTCATCCACTCCGTGAATCAGGTACGATGGAAACCCAAGTCTAAGCGCAAAGCGCCCCAGTGGATTATCGGGCGCACCTCCTGCGATCACCTCAGGCAGTGGGTCGCCATCGAGCTCGTGCTCGCGCCTAATTGAAGGCGGTGGTCGCCACGCTGGATCGCGCTCTTTCTTTACAACAGAGGTCTTTCCAAGCGGAGTTCTCCAATCCATGCGCCCTATACTAACTGGATAGGTGATGACCTCCGGCGAAAAGCCTTTGCGCGTTGGCGGATAATAATACAAACGAAGCTCTGCGATATTGAGAACGATACCGCTACGAATATTCCCGACCAACACATACTGATGTGGCAGCACAACCTGAGCGCCTTCGTCCGGCAACCAGCGATTCATCCCAGGGTTTGCGCGCACTATCTGATCATAGCCAAGGTTAAATTCGCGCGCGATATCGACCAAGGTCTCCCCGCGACGCACCTGCGTATAACGGATCTCACCGACAACGTTATCAGCTCCCCCTGGCGCGGGGAAACTTTCTGCGCTGACGGAGATGCTACAGGTGAAAACGAGAGAAGATAATAGTAGCGCCCGGAATATGCCTTGCATCGGGTAGTTGTTATATTCTCTAACGCGGCAATGAAGCATAATTTGATGCGTATTGTTCAACGATTATCGCGCTCCTTAGCGCTTGCGACTCTTTCTCGCCAAGATTTTATCATGTATAGCTTGTTCGCTATTACAGCACTTCCTTCTCTTTTTTGCGCTGACGAATGAGATCCTTAACGAGACGCGGATGCTTAATGCCGCGTAGACAAATCGGTATCCCATCTGCACCAGCCAAAGGCACTACAGTGACATCACCAAGATTAAATATGCGCTGCAAAATCGTCTCTTCTATGCGAATCTCCTGAATCCTGTGGTATTCAACGCGAATCGAGCGTCCGCGCCATGCAAGGCGCCCTTCAACATCTATCAGATACTCGGGTGTGATCACAAAGCGCTCATTGTACACAACGAATGCGCTTCGCAAAGCGATCGCTAACGGGATAAAGTTTAGCAGCGGAAGCGACCATCTGCCATCACCCATCGGCAGAGTCGTATGCTCCGGAAAGATGATCGACAGGTACGATGTGACGCACAGCAGTATAAGTGCCATAAAGATCGGCCCAATTTGATTGAGCCACGACTGGCGGATGATAACGTTATCACCATCCTGCAATCCCACTTTTGCGATATTTTGCGATCCCTGGTCCATAGCCTCATGGTAAATCAGCTGGAGCTCTTGGTCCAGCCGCTACCAAAAACTGAGAAATAGAGCCGGCTCCGCGGGAAAACGATTTGTGCTGCATGTAAGCCACTTAATCATGACTACCCAGCTATCACAGCAAGCGCTGCGCCTGCCTGCGTTATGCTATGAGTGTGGCAATCCGTATGCCTGCCAGCACCATCAGAACTAAACCAACCGAAATAACCAGCAGATAACTATTCTGAGCTGATGGCTCCTCGACCGCATCGCGATCCTTACCTGCTACTCTCGAGATGCTCTCAAGTAGGTCCTTTCGGGCTGGCGGCGACACCATTACCTCCCCTACGCCCTGCCTACTTCTATACCGCACCGAGATCCAAGCTCGGGGCTCAAGCACTCGATACGCTGGATATGTGCCGGTGTAGCGCACATCTAATTTGCTGAATGCATCCTTTAGGTCGTGCTCGACATCGGCCGGCGAGGCACCCACAATCTGAACTGTTGGCGCTATCAGTGGGCGTATCATCTCATACGCCAGATCAGCCAATACGATGGCCAGCAAAAGGACGGTAGTTGGTGCGCCATAATTGTCATGTATCCAGTTTGAGCTGAGCACACCCACAACAAGTACGTACAAAGCTGGTCGATGGATCATGTAGGGCATCGGATACACAAGCGATGCCCCAGAGATAATTCCAGAGACCCCCAACGCTTCGTGGTAGAGGCCGATGATAAGCAGAGAAAAAATAAGAAACATGTCAAAGAAAGTCATGCTGCTTACTTGGGACACGCGCTGCGACTTGGTAATGATTTTGCCCAGGGCTGCCAGCTCAGCCCTGGGGCCCGATTAACCCACACCGATTCGCCCTCCGAAAACCCCTCGCCAAAACAAGCACTTAGCAAGACGTATTGGAATGACCTTTGTGGGTCAGATCCGTTCGTGGTATACTAGGAGTGTGTAGGGCATAAAAGCCCTGCAAAATTGCGGAGATTAAACATAACCACCTGCTCCTACAATCTGTTCTTACCGCGCCCCACCTTAGGCCTTTATCACCCGTCTGCGGCCGCGTGGGGTTTTTCGCACTTAATCCAAACAAGCTCTAGAGCAGTCAAACCTGCCAGCAACGATTGTCCAAGCCGTAGTGTTGTTACTGTAACCTGTATATATGGAGGATGCCGCACATTATGAGAGAAAACCTCGCACTGGTTGTTAAGGAAGATGCTGACTCTCTTGCTGTTATCAAAAGAGTTGTAGGTGCCTGTGAGGAAGTGAAAGGAAAGGATATCGCTATTCTTGACGTACACTCTATTTCTGATTTTGCGGATTACTTCGTTGTTGTCTCTGGTCGTTCAGACCGCCAAGTTCAGGGTTTGACCAATCGCATCATGGATGAGCTGTTTCGCATCGGCGTAAAACCTCTCTCTGTAGAGGGATACGAAGATGGTCAGTGGGTGCTGGTCGATTGCGGGGGTGTCGTAGTGCATCTCTTCTATGAGCCGGTGCGCGAATTCTACGACATTGAAAGCTTGTGGATGAGAGCTAAGCGGCTTCAGCTCGCTGACGTAGCATAAAAAATCTCTCTAGGTAGAATCCAATCGTTGTTATGCAGCTTCCTGCGCCCTGCTGGGTAGTTTCTGCATATGATCAGCGTAATCTCTTCTTTGATTGAAAGTGAGCGATTTTCAGGGTACTCAAAGACACAAATTCAGTATGTTAGCACAGCTTCTGTGGGCCCTACCCTTGTTCAAGAATCAGGAACATGGCACCATAAATGCGCAGCAAATAAGGCAAAAAGGCTACCTATGTATCACGGCGATCGAACCAGTAAAGACGACTTTTCGTTCATGAATATCTTTAAGCAGGGTGTCTTCTGGGCAGTGCACCTGGCCTGCTTTGCTGCGCTATGGGTTGGAGTAAGTTGGGTTGCTGTTGTAGTTTGCCTGGCGCTGTATGTGATTCGGATGTTCGCCATTACAGGCGCATATCACCGCTACTTCTCTCACCGCTCTTACGATACCAGCCGCTTCTTTCAATTCTGCCTTGCTTTTCTTGGTTGCACCGCCGCCCAGAAGGGTCCGATCTGGTGGGCATCGCACCATAGACACCACCACCGCTTCTCTGATACCGAGGAAGATATCCATTCGCCCATTATCCACGGAATCTACTTCGCCCACGTTGGATGGGTACTTAGCTCTCAGTTCCTAGAGCCTCGACTTGAGCTTGTTAAAGACCTTTTAAAGTTCCCAGAATTGCGAGTGTTAGAGAAGTACAATGTACTTCCGCCGATTCTGCTGGCAGTTGGGTGCTTCTTTCTCGGAGTATGGTTGGAGTACGCCTACCCTGCCTTAGGAACAAACGGTTGGCAGATGTTAGTGTGGGGATTCTTTATCAGCACTGTGCTGCTTTACCACGGCACCTTCTGTATTAACTCTTTTACTCACCTTATCGGCTCACGCAGATTTCCCTCGACCGACCACAGTAAGAACCACCTCCTGCTCGCCTTGATCACTCTCGGCGAGGGTTGGCATAACAATCACCACTACTATCCTGGCTCAGAGCGCCAGGGCTTCTACTGGTGGGAGATTGATATCTCGCACTATATTCTAAAAGTGCTCTCATGGTTCGGCTTGGTATGGAACCTGCGCGTTCCGCCAGAGCGCGTCTACGCTGCCGCCGGCAAGCTGTAGTAGACGACGACTAATCACGATCATTAGAATTCTACTATCGTAGTGTTACCCTACCATACAACGAACGCTGTAAGAGTCGTTAGCAACCAAGGAAACTTGTTTTGCTAGCCTAACGTGGAAAACACTTGGAAGCGATTCCTTGAGTACCGACTTCTAATTATTAAATTGATTAGAATCAGTCGGTGCAGATGGCATCTGGTGCCAGCAAAGTTCTGGCTACAGTTCTGTTTGCGTTCACGTTACTTATAGCAGCTCGGGCCCCGGATACCTTTATGGTATCCGGGTTTTTTCAGCCCATGCGGGAGTGAGCTTTCAATCATTCATAAGCTGGGTCTACGTGCGAGGTCTATCCGATACGCGCCCTGCAACAACCCCCGATCCAACTCTTTGCGCTCGCGGCCAGCACGCTGCTTGCGCTGTATCTGAGCTATCTTGCGCTAAGGCCGTTTCTTGCCCCTCTGGCGTGGGCAGCGGCTCTCTCGCTTCTTGTACATCCACACTACTTAGTGCTTGCTACGCGCGTAAAAAATCCCTCTCTCGCTGCCGGGCTCATTACTACTGCCGTTGGGATAACACTTATTGTTCCAAGCGTATGGGTCACTCACTCTCTATTTAATGCTGCGATACAGGGGATCGATGCGATCGTGCCAACCTCGTTACAAGATGTGTGGCAAGGGCTTCTTGCGCAAAACCCTCGGGCTGCGCATGCAGTCGATTCGATTCAGAGAGTGCTACGGATCTCGGATGCCTTCACACGTACGATCGAAGGACTCAGTGCTCATGCGCAGTATTTTATTGGCAGTTCTATCCGCGCTATCTTTCACGCGGTACTGACATTATTTGTACTGTTCTTCCTACTACGTGATGGAGCTGGATTTGTGCTTGCGCTTAAAAAACTACTGCCCCTCTCTCCGCCTGACACCGAGATTGTCCTCAAACGTATAGATGACACTATTCACGCAGCATTTTTCGGGATGGTTGCTGTTGCTATATTACAAGGATTTCTCGGCGCGCTCCTGCTGTGGTGGCTACAGCTCCCTGGAGTTGTAGTGTGGGGAACGATCATGGCGCTACTTGCGCTTGTGCCGTATCTGGGCGCGTTTGTCGTTTGGATCCCTGTCGCGTGTTTTCTGATTTTGCAAGACGAGTGGTACAAAGCCCTTATCACGGTAATATGGGGACTTTTTGTGATCGGATTGGCTGATAATCTGCTCTATCCGTACCTAGTTGGTAAAAAGCTGCATTACCATTCTCTGGTGGTGTTCTTCTTCTTGCTCGGCGGGGTTATGCTGTTTGGAGCCGCTGGTGTCGTCTTGGGGCCTGTTCTTCTGGCTACAACAGAGCGTATCCTGTGGGTCTGGCAGCGTGAGCCACTCGCCGCAAACACTCCCACATACGTAGTCTAAGAATTGAACGTGCGAGCAGAGCCAGCACCCTATACGCGCGACTCCGATAACTTCTCTGTAATCGCTCGCACCTGTGAATAAAGATCCCCGGCGTGCTGGTTATCAGGGAAGCGAGAGACCTCCACCGATAAGGCTTCAACGGCTTCAACTATTCTATTAAGCCGTAGCAATGCATACCCAAGTAAATAGTGCACATTACGCTCGGCTGAGTGGTACTTTAAGGCTTTAAGGGCAGTCAAGTATCCTTCTTCTGGTTTGTTGGCGTTAAGCGCTGCAGCAGATTCCTCTAGGATCTGCTGCGCTGGTTTCTCGGTTGGTAGTTGGCGAGTGATCTTTGCAGTGCGCAGATACTTTGAACATAAATCTAGGAATTCAAGCGATCTTACCGATAGCCCGTGCTCCTTAAAACAGCGTTGTTGGCCACGTTGCGCAATAGCCTCGCGCTCCTCGTCATGAGTACGGTAGTAGATCACTTTTTCAACTAAATCCTCAAATGATGTGTATACCTCGACTTCTTTACCCGGAACAAAGTGCTGGGTGATGCTTGGATGATCTGGAGTTAAAAGCATCGTGCCTGTACCTGCTACCTCGAACTGACGCATATTTCCGGCTTCACCGTGGGCAAAATCAATCACGTTGTTAAAACCTACACGACCTCTTCTGATCTCTCTGAAAAAATCTAATCCCCAACGCTCTGCATGGATATAAGGAGCAGCAGCCGTAAAATTCCAATTACCTGCCATCTTTAAAAAGAACGCTGGCGTGAAAGCTCCTGTTTGTTGCGCAGCCATAGCTAGCTGCTCGACTAACTCAGCACGACGCATATGCTCAGCTGTAATCTGGCCGCAGAACACCAAATCGTACCGCTTAGGCTCATCGGCAACGGCTTGCGCGATCCACTCTGGGAACGCAGGAAAGAAATACTCTGTGGCATCGGCCCCGTGCTTTATCGCTGTTTGGCGGCTCTGCGCCTCATTTGAAAGGATCAGATCAAACGCTGTAAAGTCACTCCAGGCTGGAATACTCGCTGCTCTCCATCCAACAACAAGGCTTGGGCGCTTCTTTAACATCCGCACAAAGCGCGAATCATAGGTAATCGGATCGGAACAGTACAGAATATCGGGCTGTAAAGCATCAACCTGTTTGCACACAACCTCTAGCGGTGTGGTGTGCTGAGTAATCGGCACGCCATTTTCATGCGCCCACGCAGACTGCATCGGCAGACAGTTTCCAACAATAAGGTGCGAGTCGTAGCCTTGTGTCCGCAAAGCAACGCTAAAGAGGTGTCCGGCCGAGAACCCATCGTGTACTAAGCGTGCATGCTGCTGCTGGTACGACTCAAGCTCAAGCCCTGGATTCTTGGCATACCAGGTCCGTAAGTATGCCTCGTAAAATGCGTGGATCTGTACGATTCTCATGAGCCTAACTCGTTAGCGTAAGAGCGCTTCGCGCAGACATGCTGATACATAACTAATCTTCTCTTCGTTCATCTCTGGACACATCGGAAGCGAGAGAATTCGACTCATTCCAGCTGAAGCAACTGGGAAGTCTGCAGCTGTAGCCCCCAAATACTTGTAAGCACTTAAGAGCGGTAGTGCGATCGGGTAGTGAATACCAGTTGCAACACCCTTGGCTGTAAGAGCCTCTTGGATGCGCTCACGTTCAGGCACCTGCACAACGTACAGATGATAGACATGCTCAGACCCCTCTGGGCAGATCGGCCTTTGGATATCTAGCTCTGCAAGATACCTGTCATAGATAGCCGCATTGCGCTGACGTGCCGCAGTCCACTCTGGCAGATACGGCAGCTTTGCACTCAGGATCGCTGCTTGGATACCATCGAGTCGGCTGTTTCTTCCCTCAAGACCGTGATCGAACTTACCAAGCCGGCCGTGGTCGCCAACCATTCGACACATCGTCGCCAATTCGTCGCTATCAGTAACGATACCTCCAGCATCTCCATAGGCCCCGAGGTTTTTTCCCGGAAAGAAACTATACGTGGCGATATCTCCAAAAGTTCCAGTCATCTTGCCGTTGAACTTGGCTCCGTGTGACTGTGCGCAATCCTCAATGACTCGCAGATTGTAGGTTTTAGCCAAAGCCATAATAGCATCCATATCAGCTGGCAAACCGTAGAGATGCACAGGGATCAGAGCTTTGGTACGTGGAGTAATCTTGGCTTCTATCTTTGTTGTATCGATTGTATACTTGGTTGGATGGTTATCAACGAAAACAACCTTCGCTCCAGCCGTGGTGACAGCCTCGGCCGTTGAAATCCAAGTGTTAGCCGGAACGATCACTTCATCACCTGGGCCTATTCCAAGCGCCCTTAGCGCAATCTCGATAGCGTCTGTGCCGTTTGCGCAACCGATACAGTGCTTTCTGCCGATGTATTTCGCAAAAGCCTTCTCAAACTCACCGATATAGCCGCTCTTGATGAATGCAGTTTCCTCGATTACCGATGCGATCGCGCGATCGATCTCAGGTTTAATCGCTTCGTACTGCCCTTTTAAATCAACGAATGGGATCTTCATACTTAATTATCTCCAAAACTCAGCCGGAATTTCACACGCTCCCGAATCAAGGCGTTTATCATCAGACTGCAACAACTCTGAAGATTTACCGCAATCATTGAGAATTTTTACAACTTTGGCGGCGTGCTCAGGCCCAGTCCAACACTCAATCCCTTTCTCAATACAATCGAGAAAATGGGCGATCTCAACAGCTAATGGCTCTTCCATCTTAATCTTTGGCTCGTACACTTTTCCGGCACGTAAAGAAAAAGAGGCCTTGTCGTAATCCATGTTACTTCCTGCGCTGTGAAAGCGATCTATTCCCTTGTCATAAATTGCGATCTTGTTCTCTTTAGTATCATCGTAGATGGCCATTTTCTCTGAACCAACGACTGTAAGGCAGCGGGTGCGATTCGGATCGAGCCAAGAGAGGTGGAAATTGGCCATTACGCGATTCGGGTAGACGATATTTACAAACACCACATCGTCGATACCGCGTTGCACATAATCCATACCCGCGCGCTGTACTGACAGCGGGACCGGATCTCCTAAGAGAAACTGAACGATGCTTACATCGTGCGGAGCTAAGTTCCAAAGCACATCACAGTCGGAACGAATGCGCCCGAGATTAAGGCGTTGGCTGTAGATGTAACGCACCTGGCCAAGCTCCCCAAGGTTTATGATGTCGCGTAAATAGTGAACTGCGGGGTGGTACACAAAAGTGTGCCCGACCATCGCTGTGAGCCCCCTCTGCTGAGCGAGCATTCCTAGCTCAAGAACCTCTTTGGATGATGTGGCCATCGGCTTTTCGACAAGAATGTGCTTACCACTCTCCAAGGCTCGCTTTGCAAGAGCAAAGTGCGTAGCGGCTGGGGTTGCTATGACTACTGCTTGAATGGATTGATCTTGAAAGATACTTTCAGCATCTTCAACCACAGAAACATCGGGAAAGCTGCTCTTGATAAATGCACGTCGCTCATCAGAGAGCTCTGCAACACTAACAACTTCGCATCTCTTATTCGCAACCAGATTTCTTAGAAGCGCTGGACCCCAATAACCAACACCGATCTGAGCTACTCTAACTCTAGCCATATAGACTGTTCCTCTAGTTGGTGCGCCGGGCGCGTGTGTGTGTAATGCAGGTAAAGAGACCAAAAGCCCGAATTGTTACAGGCTACGACTTTTAGACTTTCCTCAAGGGTTTAAGATGTCTTAAAACCCAACTTGGCTTCGGAGAAGAGCTCTAAAGAAAAACTCTTTTAAGCACCGCGAGTTTGATATAAGATGCTGAAAGCACTGGCTTATTTGTTCTACAAGTGGCCCCTGGTCGGGCTCTTTAGGGTAGCTCTGTCACGCAGCTTCAGCCTTCTACCGACCACAAACGGGCTAGCCTCTTAATAATCTCTTGGGAATACTGACTCTATATGACCACCCCTACGCACTCACCTCGGTTACTCTCTATCGGAATTGTTGACGTAACTTTTGGCGCAAACGTCACGGTCGTACAACCAGTTAACCTCTATGGATGTTCAATTGGAGAGCGCTCGTTTATCGGGCCGTTTGTCGAAATTCAGAAAAATGTGAGGATTGGCTCTGGATGTAAGATTCAATCTCACTCTTTTATCTGCGAGCTAGTCACTATTGGTGACAACTGCTTCATCTCGCACGGCGTAAAATTTGTGAATGACTTGTTTCAGCGTGGCGGTCCTGCTGGTGGTGATAAGACGCTGTGGCGCTCAACGTCGATTGGCAACAATGTCTCAATCGGCACCAACTCTACCCTACTTCCTGTGCGGGTCTGCGATAATGTTGTCATCGGCGCAGGTAGCGTTGTGACAAAAGATATAACAACTCCAGGAGTGTACGCGGGCAATCCAGCCAAGCTTATGCGCGCTCTAAAGTAGTGCGCATAGTTTTTCTAGATCAGTTCCTTATCGAGCACATCACCTTCCGGGAAATTTATTAGCACTGCTCGATGCGGTCCAAAATGCACCGCCATACTACCCGCAGCGCACGCCGATGCGCCCGCTTCATGCACTGCGCGACTGAAATCCTTAACCTCGTTGGCTCCACCACACGCTATCACGGGGATATTTACCGCGGATGACACCTTGCGAATCAAAGATAAATCGTATCCTGAGCGCGTTCCATCTCTGTCGATTGAATACAATAGGATCTCGCCAGCGCCTAGAGCCTCGACCTCTTGTGCAAAAGCACGCACTTCTTTGTGTATCGCCGCACTACCATTACGCACGTACACCTCGTACTTTCCAAAGATCTTTGCACGCACATCAAGCGATACCACAACTGCCTGACTGCCAAACGTATCGGCTAATCTGGGAATTAGTTCGGGGTCTTCAAAAGCTGCAGTCCCGACAACAACTTTTTCAAACCCCAAGCCCAAGACTGCTCGCGCATCCGCAACGGATCTGATCCCGCCGCCGTATGCAAGCGGCATAAAGCACTCAGTCGCTATCTCCTGTAGAATCTTATACGAAGGTTCTCTGCCAGCTTTTGTCGCTCCGATATCGAGAAAGACAAGCTCATCGACCTGCAGCTCGTTGTAGATCCGCACAGCATTAATCGCATCACCAACGTAAGATGGCTTGGAAAACTTAAGAGTTTTGACTAGCACGTCATCTTGCAACAGCAAGCACGGCATTACTCGCGCACGATACACACCATCCTCCGCTCCCCAGTTATTCTCGCCGCAAAGCCCGACCCGGATTACCTACTATCACCGAATCAGGTGCACAATCATTAAGCACACAGCTTCCCATACCTATCAAGCTTCGCGGCCCAATCGTCACTTTCTCCCGAATCGAAGAGTTTGAGCCTATGTAGCACGACTCTCCTATCGTCACCGCGCCAGATACATTTACTCCGCCAGCAATACAACAGTAGTCTCCGATAGAGTCATCGTGGCTGATCACACAGTTTGGTAAAACTATCACGTGGTCGCCGACCTTTGCATTTGATGTCACCACGCAGTTCTGAAAAAGCACCACTCCTCGACCAATGCTCGCGCTAGGAGATATCCATGCTGACGGATGAACTATGCTTGCATAGCGTTCAGGTGGGATAGAAAGAGAGTTAAGTATCTCCTTCTTTTTTCTGAAATTACTGGTGCTGCCGATGCCGTTTACAAATGTGCAATCACACAGCTCCGACACCTTGTGTAAGCCGCCAATTACTGCGACCCCCTGGTACTCTTGGCCTAACTTTTCTTTATTATCATCAAGAAAGCCCACGAGCTGATAGCGCTCTTTAGCCGAGTTCAGATCGCGGACAACATCAACAATATCAAAGCAATTACCCCCGCTTCCAAGGATCACTAGCTTTTGCACGGTCATCTCCTACACAGCCGCAAAGTTCCTACATAACTGCATACCAAACGAGTGGCTCTTCTCTGGGTGAAACTGCACACCCCAAATATTACCCCGGTTAACCGCGGCACAAAACATACTCCCGTGTTCAGCCTCTGCAATTACATCGCTTGGGTCATCGCATACAACATGATACGAATGCACGAAGTAAAATCTCGGATTAGGCGGCATACCAGACAGCAGCTGAGCGGGTCTGGTCGCTGACGTGTATGCCCAGCCCATATGTGGAACCTTAATTGGCATATCTGGACTGGTCACAAAGCGCTTCGATTCGGCAGATATCCATCCCAAACCCTCTAAGCTGCCCTCCTCACTTCGCCGACCAAGAAGTTGCATCCCCAAACACACTCCTAGCAGCGGTATCGAATCTCTTCTCACTCTGTCCTCAAGAGCATTGATGAGGCCGCTAGCTCTAAGATTTCGCATACCCGCATCAAAGGCACCCACCCCCGGAAGGACTATTTTGCTTGCTTTTCTGAGCTCATCCGGAGAGGAGGTGGCGTGCGAATCCACTCCGACTTTCTTGAAAATGTTAATCAGCGAACCAACATTTCCCATTCCATAATCGACTATTGTAATCATAGTCTGCGCGCCTCATCCCAGCACCTTACACAGAGTATCAACCACATACTCCTGCTCTTCATTGCTCATCGAGGCGTATAGTGGGAGTGTCATGCTCTGCTGGTCAGCTTTCCACGCGGCGGGGCAATCATGAGTCGATAATCCGTACTTGTTGCGGTAGTAGCCCAAAGCATGAACAGCGTGCGTGCCCTGACGCGTTGCGATCCCTAGATCTTGCAACTCCTTTGCCACTCGATTCCTCTCGGCATGACTCTCTTCAACAAGCATGGTAAATGACTGGTACACATGCGTATATCCATCTGGCTCTGATGGTAATCTGATCCCGGTACGATCTCGTAGCAGCTCTTTGTAACGAGCCGCAAGTCGTCTACGGTCGCTTAAAATCCCAGCCACTCGCTTCATCTGCTCGATACCGATGGCACCCTGAATATCGGTCATTCGGTAGTTGTAACCCAGTCGATTAAACTCAGGCAGAACAAAGCCCTGTCCGCTCTGGTGCCGCGCCAGATCTGTCGTCTGCGCACCGTGCGAGCGCAGCTCGTCGATAATTTGTATGTACGACTCATCATTAGAAGTAATCATTCCTCCTTCACCCGTTGTGATCGCTTTACGGGGATGGAAGCTAAAACACCCAATATCACCAAAGACGCCAACGTGCTGTCCACGATACAGCGACCCACACGCGCATGCGCCATCCTCTACCACTCTAAGCCCATGCTTTCGCGCGATCGCTAGAATGGGATCCATATCTGCGCTTAAGCCAAACTCATGCACAGGAATAATCGCCCGCGTACGAGGCGTGATTAGTGACTCGATCTTCGCTGGATCGATATTGAAAGTCGCTAGGTCAATATCACAAAAAATCGGGCGCGCCCCGCAATACTCAACAGCATTTGGAGTTGCCACCCAGGTAAATGCTGGAACAATAACTTCATCCCCTGGCTGAATGCCTATGGCGAGTAAAGCCAGATGAAGCGCTGTGGTACACGAAGTGGTAGCACGAGAGAAGCGGGCGCCCGTGAACGCACTCCACAGCTTCTCAAATTCAGCAACTTTAGGCCCCTGTACAACCCAACCACTTTCAAGAACCTGACGAACAGCCGCGACTTCCTCTTCCCCAAACAATGCTTTTGTTACTGGTATGTTCACAGTGTCCTCTCTGCATCAATTCTTGAGCGGCGCCATGTAATCAACTCCTGCAAGCCATCGCGCAACTTCGTTGATGCCTCAAATCCTAGCATATCGCGAGCGTGAGCAGGATCCCCAACTCGATCGGTAACAAAAACCTGAGATGCTGGTTGATATTCGATGTCGAGCCGCGCATCGGTCAGCTCAAGAAGCATCTGAACAAGCTCGCGTATACTCGTTTTCTTGCCAACACAAACGTTAAAGCTCTGGTCCACGACATCACTCTTCATCGCCACTATATTAGCCCGCGCTATATCCTTGACGTAGATAAAGTCGTAGGCCTGACTACCATCGCCCATAACGATTGGCGCCTGTCCGGCATCGATGCGATCAAGTACCTTCATTATTACGCTCACGTAAGCATTCTTGTAATCCTGCCTCGGTCCGTAAATGTTAAAGTATCGCAGAGCCACATACGGCAAAGCGTACATCTCATGGTACGCCCGAATCATCTGCTCCATAGCCACTTTTGTGGCACCATAAAAGGTTCGATTATTAAGCGGATGCTCTTCGCTCATAAGTGGCGAGAGCGCGTTACCGTAAACCGAAGCTGACGATGAGTACACCAGCCTTTTAACCTTAGCTTTGCGGCAGGCTTCTAGCACATTGAAGTTTCCTACAACATTGACCTGTAATGCAGCGCTTGGATCTTCAGCGCATTGAAGCAACCACAGCGCAGCCAGTAGAAACACACCATCGGCATCCGCACATACCCGCTCAAGCTTTGCAACGTCGCGAATATCTCCCTCTACCACCTCAACCCGCGAATCGCGTAACGCCTCCTCGATATTCGCACGCGTACCGCGAACAAAGCTGTCGAATACCACGATTCTCTTCACGTCCTCTGCCAAGAGTTGATCGATGATGTGAGAACCAACAAGCCCCGCGCCCCCGATCAATGCCAGTGTCTTTCCCCTAATATCCATAGGTATTTTCCTTTTAAGGGGTCACAACGCGCGATGCGCGACCCGTTGTTACGATCTCCCACGCAAGGCTCAACGCCTGGTAGCCATCACGTCCGGTACACGGCGCCTCATTTGCTCCAGTTCTGACAGCGTTGGCAAAAGCCTCCAACTCAAGTCTTAAAGGCTCGCGCTTTACTATTTGAAATCGTGTCATGTTTCCTGCTTCGACTGCAAACTCTCTCTCGCTCCCCCAGTTTGTTAGCTCCTGCCCCTCTGGTCTAGCCTGATTCTCGTAGAAGAACAGCTCCTGGGTGTGGTAGTTCGCAGTAAATAGCCCCTTTTCACACGTTACCGAGATCTCTCGAACCTGCGTAGGCGTGATCCAGTTTACATCAAGAATTCCCAGCACATCGGAGTCAAATCTAAGCAAAGCAAAGATAACATCCTCGCGAGCTTTGGCTTTAGTTACCTGTGACACTTCGGCGCTAAGCGATGCAACTCGCGCTCCGGTCAGGAATCTCATCATGTCTAGCTCATGCGTTGCCAAGTCCATTCCTACTCCAACATCAACGATGCGCGTCGGCAACGGGCTTTGACGCCTAGAGTGAATCATGAATATCTTTCCTGCATCGCCGCGATCGAGCCTGCGCTTTAACTCAACAATGGCAGGGTTAAATCGTTCAATGTGCCCGACAGCGAGCAGCCTCTTATTTTCTTCAGCACAGCGAATCATCGCCTCAGCCTCACAGACTGTGAATGCTATCGGCTTCTCAACGAGAACATGAATGCCCTCCTGTAAGAGAGTCATCGACATCTGTTTGTGGTAGACAGTAGGACACGCCACAATCGCCGCATCGATCTTTTTATGCTTTAGGCACTCTTCGAGCGTGGAAAACCACGGGACTTTGAAGCGCTCCCCAACAGCTCGTGCGCGCTCAGGAGAGGCATCAACGACGGCCTCGAGGCTGGCGCCATCCATATCGTTGATTACGCGGGCATGATTCTGCCCTTTCGCCCCCACGCCTACGACTGCCATTTTAACTACGTCCATCTTTAGACCTCTAAGCGCGGAAACGCATCAGCGTTCACAATTACTACACGAGATTCCCGGGGACTCAGCCCGTCCACCACACTTACAAACGAATCCGCGTACAGTGGCGGGGTTGCCATACACAAGCGCATACGCCGGCACATCTTTTGTTACAACACTTCCTGCACCGATCATCGACCACTCTCCAATTGTTACACCGCAGACTATGACTGCGTGAGCGCCGATTGATGCTCCTTTCTTCACTATCGTTTTAGAAACACTCCAGTCGCTTGTCGACTTAAGCGAACCATCTGGGTTAATCGCTCTAGGGACTTTATCGTTTGTGAAAACGCAGTGTGGACCGCAGAAAACTCCATCCTCCAGCTCAACACCCGAGTAGACCGACACATTGTTCTGGATCTTAACGTTATCTCCGATCACCACATTGGCGTCGATATAAACACCTTTACTGACAACACAGCGCTGTCCTATGACCGCGCCTTCCCTGACCTGCGCCCAGTTCCACACATAGCTACCCTCGCCAATACTAGCCGATGGCGCCACGACCGCTGATGGATGGATATTCTTAACTGTCTGTGCGCACTGATTGCTCATAACTTACCCTTCAATAGGATGCGTACTTGACTTATACAGGTTCCAAACTGCCCTCCTTAAGCGCCTTTGGGAGTTTTCGCCACAGATATAATTAAGCAAACAAATCAATACGTTATAACGCTTCAAATTCAAACTGCATTACTGGCTGTGGTGAAAACTTAGCGAGCAAACAAAGCGGAGTCGGTTCACCCCCAGCAATCATCTAACTACACACACCAGTCTAGGTGTCTTCCCAGAGCTCCACCGCCTATGAAATCAGATGCAGGGTTTGCCGATTCAACTTTAACCAAGCCTCAACTGTTCTCAGCGCAACAGATCCGTGATTATCAAAATCGCCAGGCTGCTCTACGCAGATGCACCCGCTGCATTTCAGACGAAAGTATACCCGGAATACAATTTGATCAGCGCGGTGAGTGCAATTTCTGTCACACTCACGATGCCATGGAGCTTGAGTATCCAACCGGAGTAGAGGGACTAAAGAGACTTGAAGCAACCTTCTCAGAGATTCGCAAGCAAGGAAGGGGCAAGAAGTATGACTGCATAGTTGGGGTGAGTGGAGGATGCGACTCTTCGTATCTCCTCTATATCTGCAAACAACATGGCCTGCGCCCACTGGCAGTTCATTTCGACAACACCTGGAACTCAACCGCAGCGACGCAAAACATTCAAAAAATGCTGAAAGCTCTCGATGTAGATCTGTTCACACTAGTAGTCAATAACCGCGAATACGACGATATCTACCGTGCATTTCTGCGCGCTGGTGTGCCCGACATCGAGATCCCGACCGATATTGGATTTGCAGCGACGCTGTTTAACGCTGCTCGGCAGTTCAAAATACCATATGTGATTGAGGGACACTCGTTTCGCACCGAAGGAATCGCACCGCTCGGGTGGATCTACATGGATGGCAAGTACATTAAAAGCGTGCTTAACCAATTCGGGACCATTCCGCATCCATCTTTTCCGAACATGTCTCTTCTTAGCTTCCTACGTCGGCTCCTCTTTACACGGACAAAGAAGCTTAGACCGCTTTACAACCTTGACTATATAAAGACCGATGCGATGGAGCTGCTTAAGCGCAACTTCGGTTGGGAGTGGTACGGCGGACACCACCTTGACAATCGCTTTACTGGCTTTTTTCACACCTACTTCTGGCCGCAACGGTTCGGTTTTGACGACCGTATTATTGAAATCAGCGCCCATATTAGATCAAAACAGATGGATCGTGCTGATGGCATGGAAGAGATTATGCAACCAAGAGCCTACGAGCCTGAAATCGTTGCTCTGGTAAAGAAGCGTCTCGGGCTATCCGATGCTGAGTTTGACACGCTGATGCAGCTCCCAAAAAAGTGCTATCAGGACTACCCTACTTACAAGCGCACATTTGAACTACTCAGACCCTTCTTCTGGTTGATGTACAAGAGGGGCTATGTGGCGAAGAGTTTTTACATTAAATACACACTACCTCAAGCGCGCCCTGCCTGGGCGACGGCTGGGCACTCAAGGGAATAGATAGATGCGAATCCTTGTCGGCCCAACCGAGATCTGCGGTCAAATTAACCTCTTCGCTGACGGATTCCGCAAGCTTGGTCACGAGGTTACAACAGCTGTAGTCAATCGAAACGGCAACTGGTGGGGGGCGACCTACGACTACGACTTTACCGACCGCCCGTTTGACCTTAACCGAGTCTTAGACGTTGGGTATATCTTTGGCTCACATGATGTGTTTCTTTATCAATGGGCACGCGACTCATTCCTACCATCACTTTCCGATCTTTCATTTCTACACGCCAAGGGAAAGAAAGTTATCTCGGCATTTATGGGGTCTGACGTCAGGCACTATCCAACATATGCTAAATGGAGCGGAGTAATGCATGATTACATCATGAATATTCCGTTTAGCCGCGAGCCAGTCGCTAATGCCCTCGCCCCGCTTCGTGTAGCTGAATTATTAAGCTCCATTGTTCTCTCCCAGCCGAATCAGTCAGTCTTGGGCGTACGACCTTATCACCACCTGTTTATTCCGGTGGATGTGTCGAAGCTGCAGTTCCACATACCACGCAATCCTGTGCCTAGACTTCTGCACGTGCCCTCGCGGCGTGGAGTCAAGGGAACAGAGCTGTTTTTGGCAGCGTGCGAAGAGCTACAGCGAGAGGGGCTCTTATTTGAGCTGCGTCTTGTTGAAAATGTAACAAATGCCCAGGTTCTTGAAGAAATGCGCGATGCCGATATATGCCTCGATGAGCTTTTTGCTGCTCTACACGGAAAAACCGCGGTAGAGGCGATGGGCTCGGGATGTGCTGTAGTTTCAGGAGATAATTTCGATCTTGAGCCGTATCCGCCAGAGAGACCTCTATGGTGCGTCCGCCCCTGGAATCTAAAAGAGCATCTGCGCGAACTAATCATAAATGAGAACGTGCGAATAGCTTTGGCAGAGAGAGGTTGGGAATATGTCCAGCGCTATCACGACCACGTCACAGTGTGTAAGCGCATGCTTGATATCCTTCTTGCAGAAGATCGCTCAGACAAGATGCACTATCCAACTCTGTACACATCGGGTAAATATCAACTCGATGAATCCATATCGGCTGAAATTCTTTGTGTAACTGATGCCTTGATATTGAAGTACGGACTCCCCAGTGGTGTTAGTATCGATGAGTTGATAAGAATCGGGCGCATCTCGCCTACCGCGCGAGGCCATGCGCATCTCGTGCAGCGTTGGCCTGATAATGAGCCCTCGGTGTGGAGCTCCATCAATCCAACAGCACTGCTATAAGCACAGTATGGATTTTATAGATCTTAAAACTCAGCAGGCTCGAATACGCGACAGGATAGACTCTAGAATAAAGTCTATTCTTGACTCTGGAGCTTTTGTGATGGGTCCAGAGGTGTACGAGCTTGAGCGCGCCCTAGCACAGTTTAGTGGCGTAGCACACTGCATCTCATGCTCGAATGGCACCGATGCCTTATTGATGCCGCTGATGGCTCTTGGAGTGGGGCCAGGAGATGGAGTATTGGTGCCTACGTTTACTTTTTTCGCAACCGCGGAAGTGGTCTCGCTGGTCGGAGCAACTCCGATCTTTGTCGATGTTGACCCGAACACATTTGTGGTTACCGTTGATACTATTAAGGCTGCCCTGGATGACGCAAAGACAAGATTTCCCGATGTAAGACCGCGAGGCATTATCCCGGTAAGCCTCTTTGGGCTGTGTCCCGATCTATCTGAGATTCAGCAGCTTGCTCAAGCCAACTCGCTCTTCATTATGGAGGATGCTGCTCAATCCTTTGGAGCAGAATACGGCGGCAAACGGAGCTGTAGTATTGCTCCGTTAAGCGCAACGTCTTTCTTCCCTGCAAAACCACTAGGCTGCTACGGAGATGGGGGTGCGATATTTTGTAGTGATCCGCATATAGCGGAGGTACTACGCTCAATCCGAGTACACGGACAGGGAGCCACCAAGTACCACAATATTCGTATCGGCATGAATGGAAGACTAGATACTATTCAGGCAGCGATTTTACTGGAAAAACTGGCGATTTTCGCCGATGAACTTGAGAAGCGAAACAGTGTGGCAACCCGTTACACTCAAGGCCTTAGTGATGTTGTTATTACTCCCACGGTACCAAGCGGCTACAGGAGCTCGTGGGCGCAATACACCGTGAGAACGCAGTATCGCGATCAGATGATAAAATTTCTACAGACTCGCGGAATACCAACGATGGTGTATTACATGACACCCTTGCACCTCCAGGCTGCCTATCAGCACCTAGGTTATCAAACAGGCGACTTGCCCCTAGCTGAGCAGCTCTCCGGTGAAGTCGTTAGCCTTCCGATGCATCCGTACCTATCTTGGAGCGATCAGAGCGCAGTGATCGCAGCGGTCCGAGAGTGTATTACGCAACATACTTAATTTGAGACCTGTTATTCAACCTCGTGGCAGTGGTTTCCTGGGGGTCTCATTTCGATCATCTCCAAGGTTGGCGGTCGCAGTTGCGGGGAAGGGCAACCCTTCAAATATCATGAGATGGGAATAGGTTACAGAATTAACACACCCCCCTTTTAATCGACCAATTAAAATGGGGTGTGTGGTATTGGTTCTAATGCGCCGCTGCACCCTCTGAAGCGCCCCTTTGACGAGACTCTTCACGCGTGCGGCCAGTTTGCTCAATTTGAGGAGCGCCTAACTTAATCGGAATGCGCTTGGCGTGCGCCCGCGCCTCGGCAGACTTTGGGAGAGTTATGGTCAAAACCCCCCTGTCAAAGTTTGCCTGAATCTGCCCCTCCTCTATCTCCGCGCGCAAAGGAATGCGGCGCTCAAATGTGCCGTAACGTCGCTCTTCATAGCGGCCTCGACCTCGTGGGTACTCGCGACGCTCCTCCTCCTTCTTCTCTCCACGGAGAATGAGAGAGCCCGGCTCATATACTATCTCCACGTCACTTTCCTGTAATCCTGGCAGCTCTGCCATCACTCGCACCTGCTTCTCGTCCTCATCGACGTCTACCTGTGGTAAGAATGTAAAGCCTGTGCTGATAGCCGGCGTAGATGGCTCCCACATATCTTGCCAGAGGCTATCTAAAGCTCTCTGAAAGCTGCGTGGAATCGGCAAAAACTCCTCTCCGAATAATCGGCTTCTTCTCGTTGGATAATCACTGCGAAACATTTTTTCCTCCATTATTTCTAGTGACGCACCGCATATTTCGCGTGTGCGCATAAGCAGCGCAGAGCATAAGGCCCCTAGCCATACACACTACATGAGAGAGATCAGCAGAAGGCAAGCTCTACGAGTCCTATATGGTAGATCTAGTCACACACTATACAGCGGCGATCAGATCAGTCCTGCTGTCCCCTAGCTCAAGCATTGCAACGAGCGGAGTAGTCAGAGACGGGCTGCAAGCGATTCTCACGGCGACACGACAAGCAGCTTTCAAAGATTGGATACCGCTCTGCTGTTGTGAGTCGCGTTAGCTCTCCCTGGCACTGGGCGCAGCGAGCATCTACACTTGAAATCTCGCTGGTTACTTTCCATGCGCGGTACACCAGCCACGGGGAAACGAAGATTATAACCGGCACAAGAATAATATGCGCCCCAGGAATACAAGCTCCCACGACTAGTGCTACCAAACAGATAGCGAGGGTTTTAAGGGCTCGCCGTCGCCGCTCGTTTGCTGAGAAGAGATGAATCGTCAGCGAGCCTCCGCCACGAGCCTCACCACAAGAAACTTCTATTTTCCGCGTAACTACTTGAGAATCCATCGGCTCACCAGGTGGGAGAAATCCTCTCTTTTCTGCTATAGTCCTTGGGGGCTACTCACTATGTCGTTACCTATTGTTAATATTCTTCACACCTCGCACAAGCCGCAAAGCGCTGGCTTGTTTGATTCCGGTGTCGACCCGCGTCAGTACGACCCGGGGGCTTTTTATGCTTGGGCTAAGACACATGGCATCGCCCAAGATGTGGCGAGGCGTTGGGCTGGTGCTGTTGTGGGCCGGGGAGAGCTTCAAGCAGATATCATTATGCGCGATGCGCAGATTGCAAAGAAATTCTCCGAGCATCTTTACGATCTGCCTTCGCTAAAGCTAGTTACGCATGTACGCTCAAGTGTCGATGGTTTTGAGAAGATTCTATTTCAAACTCACGATCAACTCTCAATTGAAACTGTTATAATCCCGCTGCATAAGCCAGGCTGTGTTAGCCTGTGCATATCGTCTCAAGTCGGCTGTGTGATGGGATGTACTTTTTGTGCTACTGCGCGGATGTCACAGCGACGCAACCTATCCTCGTGGGAGATACTCTCTCAAGTCGCTCAAGCACGAGCACTTGTATTAGCAAAAGGGCGACGAGTGACGGGAGCTGTATTTATGGGCATGGGCGAGCCGTTTCTTAATTTTGATAACGTGCTTCGCGCTGCTGATTGGATGAGGCAACCTCTAGAAAACGCCATTAGCGGAAAGGCTATCACCATCAGCACAGTTGGTTTAGTGCAGGAGATAGAGCGCTTTACTGACTTAGACCTCCCCTTTCGGCTCTCAATTAGTCTTGGCGCAGCAACAGATGCTAAACGCGCACGGCTTGTGCCTGTGGCCGCTCGCACGCCAGTTGCTCGTGTCATGGCTGCTGCAAAACGACACGCGCTCGCGCGTAACGACCGTATTAACCTGTCGTATGTCTGTGTTCAGGGGGAGAATGTAAGTGAACAAGACGCGCGTGAACTTGCAGAACTTATCGGCGACACGCCAGTTAGGCTTGATCTTATCGATGTCACTGATGCCACGGGTCGCTATAAACCGCCTACAGCCCAGGAGCTGCGCGCCTTTCGAGATGCGCTTGGGAAGCATCTGCGACAACCAGTCGCTCGTCGCTATTCAGGCGGCGCTGATATCGCTGCCTCGTGCGGCTCGCTGGCGGGGTCTGTCGGATAGGAGTATACCTACTCCACCTCAGCACTAGCAGGAATCTGATTGCGTACCACATCCTGCTCCATGCGCTGCCACATCAAAAAGCGCTTTCTCCGCTCTGGGTAGCTGCAGGTAAAAGTTTTTGTTGGAGAGGCTGTATTAAAGGCGTGTGCATTAGGCTGAGAGTAAAGCGACATCCACGCTGCTAACGCGGCTCCCCTCGCTCCAGCTTCGCGGGTAGGCAGTCGGTAAAGAGTGTACCCTGAAACGTCTGCTATGTACTGCATCAGATAATCAAGCTCAGAACCGCCGCCTGCGACATCGATCTCTGCTGACTCACCTACTCCCAGTAGCCCTTTATCCGAGAATTCACTAAGCATCTTCACGATATGGTTGCCAACATTTTCAACAACTGCGCGGACTCGATCAGCCGTAGAGGCGCCCGGCTTGCATACAGTTACGTTAGGCACTCCGTGTGGCCACGTGGGCGCAGGCTCTTTATTCGCCCAATAGGCTATTGCCAGTCCGGCTGGATTTGCTTGATACGCAGCTTCGCACAGTGTGTTTATCTCCTGTGAGCTGCTGCACCAGTTGCGCCTTAAAGGTTCCAGCAAAACCCCTCCTGTGATGGGTGAAGTTGCCTCTATCATGTAGTTAATCAAACGGGCTGGTGAATTTGCTAGAGCCTGTGAGTAAAGCACTGTCGTTTTCAGCCCTGGCTTTAGCAGCGTCTGCTGCCCAGTGTGCTTACACAACGATGCAATAGTGCCGAGGTTTAAAAGCGCTCGTGAATGCGAATTAAAACGCCCTAATAAGGCTGCTTGCTGATCCCCTAGCACAGCCATGAGTGGCACACCATCGAGCGTTGCATGTGGAGATAGCGAAGATGATATCTGTGGAAGCCGTTTCTTATCAACTTTAAATTGTCGACACAGCTCATCGCTCCAAGAGCCACTGTGCAGCTCGTACAGGAGGGTACGAGCTGCCATAGTATCTTCAGTATTATACACGGCCCCACGCGTTAGTTGGTGTAAAAGATACGTATCAAGCGTTGCAACGTAAGTAGAGGGCTCTAGAAACTTGTGCTGCAGGAGGCTTATTTTGGGAGCGGCAAAGTTAGCTAAGACGGGTAAGCCAGTCATAGTGGAGATCCTCTCCGCACCACGCTGAAAGCTCTCAACAACGTGCTGCGTGCGTGTATCGGCCCATGAGATCATCGGATGCACGATCGCCCCACTATCTGCCCTCCAGGCTAAGACCCCTGAGCGCTGTACTGCAAGACCCCAGGCTCGCAAAGGGCGACCGTCAGACTTAGCTGCCGCTATGCCTTTGGTAAGTATATCGCGCACTGAGTTTAGCAACCCAACTGGATCCTGCTCGGCTGAACGTTCAATTCGCTCAATCTGCGGCACTGGTGCACTCCACTCGCCTACAACCAGCCCTTCATGATCAATCAGAGCCGCTTTTGTTGAGCTAGAGCCCTGGTCAATTCCTAAAAAAGTTTCGGACTGCATTGAGCCTTTCAAAGCGGATTGTTCCATCTGATAAGAGCATTCTGACGATTGCGACGACCTGGGACGATAATCTCAAGGATTCCATCACCATTTGTATCAGCTACGACTGGACTACCCTGAAGAGTGCTATCAGTCCGCAGAATCGGCTTAGTGCACGGAGATGAATCACAGGATAGCTGCTCCCCAGACTGGCCTGCAACTATTACAACACCTGCCTGATAGTTCACCAAGACCTCTTTCGCTCCGTCACCGTTTAGGTCTGCTATGACAGGAACTCTGCGGTAATGTCCGCCAAGCGAATCGGTACGAGTGCCTAGCCGCGGTTGAATACTCCACAACACTTGATTGGTAGCAGGGCGCCAGGCGATCAACCTGCTTACGCCATCACCACCTGCACTCGATGCGCCACTGACTGATACTACTACTTCCTGCACTCCATCGTTGTCGATGTCCCCTACCGCTGCACCAGTCGGCGTACAGGCGCTAACGGCTAAGGTCTTGAGCACTCGCCCTGTTGAGGCGCTAAGAATCCGGTACCACTTACCGCGCCTATCTGCCCCGCCCTGAGGGAAGAAGCACCCAGAACCAACCACCACCTCTAGCCCTGCTGAGTCAGGCAAAATATCAGCTACAACAGGCGAGGCCTGCATGACTTGGTTAAAAGCTCTACGCCACACTTGAATCTCTGGGCTACGGAACAGAAACTTCTTGCCGTTTTCAACATCCACCGCAGCTTTGAAAGCGTACACAAAACCACCATCTTTAGTAGGAGGCCGCAAGCGCGAGTTACCTGAGATATCAGTCCCCATAATCATTTCCAGGTTTCTATCCCCGGCTACGTTCGCAAAAACCGGCGAGGGGAAAACCGTATCAGCTGCGTTGTAATACCAGCGCACCGAGCCGTTTGGGTTTAGAAGGTATACATTTCTATCAAACGAACCAAACCCAATCTCAAGCTTTCCATCTCTGTCCACGTCAGCTAGCGTCGGAGTACCGTACACTGCGTGCCTAAAGGCGAAAAAACGCTGCTTCTGCGACCAATTCTTGATACTAAAAGTCCACGCTGTTGCTCCCGTAGCACCACGATACGCAATCACTCCACCGTCACACGGCTTACCTCTAAATCCGCCATATCCAACGACGACATAAAGCTCGCCAGTACCGTAGAGATCGCCAACAACCGGAGAAGAGTGGATCTTATCGCCAGATGGAGTGGCTGCGCAGTCCTTATTGGGAGTGTTTGCTGACCACAATACCGTACCGGCACTTGAAACGACCTGCACTGTGCCATCAGATGTTGCAATAACTGTTTCAAGTCCGTTTGAGGGATCCCCATCAAGATCGGCAACAGCCGGACTCATCGGACCAAAGCCTGAGCCGGGGATTGGGAAAACACTAGGAGACGCAAATGCGCTGTGTAAACCTCCAGCGAAAAGAAAGGCCATAAGTGTAAACAGAGAGATTCGCATTTAGCCAAAACTTTTAAGTGTAATTAACTCCCAGCAGCACGAGAAACTCCAGGCACCCTTACAGGGTACCTGCAGGGGGCTGGAAGGACAAATCTAAAAGCGAAACTCACGCCTTTTAGTCTCTATGCACACGGCATGCTGCCCAGATTTCACGGCGTTACACGCGCTGCATTCTTTGCTGAAAATTGGGTAATATCGTATAGTCAGGGCCGCTATAGAAGGGGTTAAAAGCGTGACCACAAAAGACACCATATCGGCAAAGATAACAGCAGGAGCTAGGCTCTCAGAAGCAGAGGCTCTTAAAGCATGGGAGCTTTTTCAATTCACAGAGCTTGCAACTCTCGCGCAGCAGGTGCGCTTTATACACAACCCAGCACCTGCCGTAACGTATCTTGTCGACCGCAATATTAACTACACAAATGTATGCAACTCAGACTGCTCGTTCTGCGCGTTTTATCGCCACAACCCGCGCGACCCTGAAGCCTACGTTCTTTCGCGTGAGGTGCTGGCGCAAAAAGTTGAAGAAGCCCTTGAGTTGGGAGCAACCCGTATCCTTTTACAAGGTGGGCACAACGATGAGCTCCCCTACTCGTTCTACCTTGATATGATCGAGTGGCTACACTCCAAGTATCGGATTCAGTTAAATGCGTTTTCACCCTCTGAGATCCATCAGATGACCCTTGTCTCAGGCAAGCGATCGTATGAAGTGCTGCGTGACCTAAAGGACCGGGGGCTGTACGGCTTGCCTGGTGGCGGGGCTGAGATCTTAGACGATGAGGTGCGTAGCCGAGTCAGTCCCAAAAAGATTTCAGCCAGTAGGTGGCTAGAGATTATGGGCGAGGCTCACTCGCTTAACCTAGTTACAACAGCCACTATGGTGATCGGTTTTGGGGAATCGATTCAGCACCGCTGGAATCACCTACAGCGTCTGCGAGAGCTTCAGGATCAAAGTCTAGCGAGGGGTCTGGCTGGTTTTAATCTTTTTATCTCATGGACCCACCAGTTTAATGAGCGCACCTCTCTAGGGCGTAGTCGGCATGTAGCAAAGTACGGAGCTGGTGCGGTTGAGTACCTAAAGAATGTAGCCTGGAGCAGGATTATTCTCGATAATATTCAGCATCACCAGTCGAGCTGGCCTACCTGCGGCCCGCATGTAGCCGAGATCGGTCTGCATGCCGGATGTGACGACATCGGCAGCACAATGATGGAAGAAAATGTGGTATCACAGGCCGGTGCCCCTACTGCGCAGAAGTGGAGCATGAGCCCCGAAGAGCTTGAAATGCACATTAAGCAAGCAGGATTTACTCCAGTTGAGCGTGACAGTGCTTTTAATGTAGTGCGTTGTACGCCAGATGTTTCGTTACTAGGGACAAGCTCCGCAGCAAGTAATAGCTAAAAGCCTTACTCTGCGGCCCTAAACTAAATAGCCATGCAGCCATCTTCTTTAGCTCAGCCACAGCTTACGTATTATACAGCTCTCGATCGCTCGACGTGGCTAGAGCGCCGCGAGTTGCACCGCTCTCGAGTGCTTGCGTGGGTGGAGGATCGAGTAACACGGGCGAACCGTGCCACTAAGCACCCAGTATACGATTTTCTCTTCACCTACTACTCGTTTAGACCAGCACATCTTTTACGTTGGAGCCCCGGGGTAGATGTTGAGCTTTTAGATATCACGCAACACGAACTTGATTGGCCGCTTGATTTCACTAGGACTGAGCGTGGTTATGTTATCCCCGCAGATAGTTTTCCTGCGCAGAGGCGTACGTATCTATCGTGGGCACTTAATTACCTTACACAAATTGAATCGCGCCCGGGAACATTTTGCTGTTTTGGACTACACGAATGGGCCATGGTGTATAAGAGCCAAGCTCCACGCCATTCTCAGGTTTCCCTTAGACTTTCCGGTGAGCGGATCGCCCAGGTAGTTGAGGAATCAGAGTTACGCTGTACTCATTACGATGCCTATCGATTCTTTACCCCCGAGGCTACCCCGCGTAACCGCTCGCTCCTGTCGCGTCGCACCACTACCGAATTTGATCAACCAGGGTGTATTCACGTCACTATGGATCTGTATAAATTCGCCCACAAAATAGCCCCTTGGTGTCCAAGTGAGCTTGTAGCTGACACATTTATTTTGGCAGCCGATGCGCGTGCGATTGATATGCGCGCCAGCCCGTACGATCTCTCTGAATATGGTTTTAAAGCTATCGAAATTGAAACTGCGAGCGGGCGATCTGAGTATATCACCGAGCAACGAGCGTTAAGTGAGCGGGCCGCTCCGCTGCGTAAAGATTTAATTAACGTGTACTCAGAATTGATTAAGCGTATTTGATGTACGTCTAGGCGCAGCCTGTTAGTCGCCTCAATTTATGTAGAGCTACTGACTTTTCTTTCAACCATCCCTACTAGGCCTGTGAGTATCTTTAACTCACGCGTTGTCAGCCTTCCTCTCCGAGTCAGATTTACGATTAGCTCTCCGATATGTGCGGGCGAGTGCTCGTTTAAAAACCCGACTTCTTTGGCTACCTTAAGAACCATCTGCGTAAACGGCTCTAACTGACTCCCAATAGGCCACTCAGGTTGGGTTGCTCCTACATGCGTTCCGGTACGCACTCGAACGGCGTACAGTGCAAGAATAACTGACTGAGCTAAATTGTACGAGGGATTCTCAGTGCTAGATGGAATCCTGACTAGATACTGACACAACGGAAAGTGCTCGCGCCTTAGCCCATTCTCCTCGGAGCCGAATACAAGTGCAACTTTTCGAGCCGGCGAGCAATCCACACTATCAGCCCATTCGTTAAGTAAAAGCTGTGAGACTCTGTGGCGACCGCTATCGGAGGCAAATCCAACAACTTCGTGACAATCAGCCACGGCAGCACTAAGAGAGTCAAAGCGCTTACTGTCTTGCACCACAGCATCGCCCCAACACGCCACTCCTTTAGCTAACACGAGATCAAACTCCGCCGCAGAGACAAGCCGTAGCTCGTGGACCGATAAATTACTCATGGCGCGAGCCACCGCGCCGATATTGCGGGCATCGCCAGGCTCTACTAAGACCACTACGAGTTTCGGGCCAGTGCCAGGATGCAGATCGCCAAAGGCTGGGGTGGTGCGGGATTCGGGCATACGGGGCTCCTTTGAGAGCAGTACCATAGACACGCCTGTAAGGCCACAGCTCTTGCAGACTGATTCACTAGGCTTACACGTATTGGTCGCGTCGCTTACATCATACGTAACAGCGACACGCTTCAGCGAATCTACTCACTGTCAATCTTATCTCTTATAGGGTATGACAACCTGGTAAAATGTGTAACTGAGCT
>Ga0315904_10001838_pt1 | contig 33485 bp, 28 predicted proteins | sample LakEriMetagenome_6_FD_203529 | JGI IMG/M metagenome (GOLD analysis project Ga0315904, IMG submission 203529) | Freshwater fungal communities from buoy surface, Lake Erie, Ohio, United States - Buoy 12 MA120 | ecosystem: Environmental > Aquatic > Freshwater > Lake | place: USA: Lake Erie, Ohio...
GTTTACAAGGCAATACTGGACCGCAGGGTAATCAAGGACCTACGGGAATCCAAGGAACAATTGGTTCACAAGGAAATCAAGGACCAACAGGTTTACAAGGCAATACTGGACCGCAGGGTAATCAAGGACCTACGGGAATCCAAGGAACAATTGGTTCACAAGGAAATCAAGGACCAACAGGTTTACAAGGCAATACTGGACCGCAGGGTAATCAAGGACCTACGGGAATCCAAGGAACAATTGGTTCACAAGGAAATCAAGGACCAACAGGTTTACAAGGCAATACTGGACCGCAGGGTAATCAAGGCGTTGATGGTAATCCTAGCTCAATAGCAGGACCGCAGGGTAATCAAGGACCGCAGGGAAGACAAGGACCTATTGGACCAGGCGCACCTCCTAATTTTACACCTGGACCGCAGGGTAATCAAGGACCGCAGGGTAATCAAGGACCTACAGGTTTGTCTGGAGTAGGAGTTCAAGGACCCACCGGAGAACCTGGAGGAAATGGTCCACAAGGACCTCAAGGAAATCAAGGACCAATAGGAAATCCAAGTTCTGTAGCAGGACCTCAAGGAAGACAAGGACCTACAGGTTTGTCGGGAGTAGGAGTTCAAGGACCTACCGGAGAACCCGGAGGACCCGGCCCTCAAGGATTTACAGGTCCAACCGGCACAGGTACTCCGGGACCTACTGGCCCTCTAGGCCCTCAAGGATTTACAGGTCCAACCGGCACAGGTACTCCGGGACCTACTGGCCCTCTAGGCCCTCAAGGATTTACAGGTCCAACCGGCACAGGTACTCCGGGACCTACCGGCCCTACCGGCCCTCAAGGAGCCGCAGGAAATAATGGAATAGGTTTACCTGGATCTCCCGGAGGAGCTGGCCCTCCCGGTCCTAGCGGTGGTCCCGGCCCTACAGGATTAACAGGAGACGAGGGACCCACCGGACCTGTAGGCCCACCAGGATCAACAGGAGGCGCGGGTCCCACCGGACCTAAGGGACAAAAAGGAGAAAAAGGAAGTTCATCAGGAGGACCGTTCCCTGCATTCTCCGACAGAAGGCTAAAAAAAGATATAGAAGAAATAGATCCTGTGTTAGAACAACTATATAGCATAAAACCTGTTAATTATAATTGGAACACAGATGAAATGAAAGGTGTTATTTTAGAAGTAAATAAAACATCTTCATCTCATAGGATTCCTACTAACTTATATGGTAAAGAAGTAGGTATTATAGCTCAAGATATAACCGATGGACTTAAAACAGGTTTATTGAATGAGTTTAAGATAGAGGGACAAAAAGGAGTTCTAGCTGTCAACTATGATAAACTTTCTGTGTATAATCTAAAAGCTATACAGGAATTATATGATTTGATAAAAGATTTGACTAAAAGAGTTACAAAATTAGAAAAAGGAGAAAATCATGAGTAAATTAAGAAATGTAGAAGCAGTAAATAAACTTCTAATAGGAGAACACAAAACCCAGAACAGAACAACTATAGGATATAGAAAGAAAGAGGATTCCGAAATAAGAAAAGTAGGAGATATATGGGAAGATGTTTCACCTATGGGTCATGTAACGGAATGGGAACAAAGAGATGGATACAAAGTAAAAAGATCTAAAGGTGTTAGGGAAATACTAAAAGAATTAGATAGTATAAGTAAATTTCCCAATTGTTTAGATACATGTGATAGTAAACTTTTTGGTCAAGCAGATTATAAATTAGGAAAAAAGACAGGAAGATGTTTGGAATGTACAATAAAATATGAAGCGGACTTGAAGCTAAATGGAAAATTCGATACTTATGTTCATGATAAAAAGAAAGAGAATGCAGTATCATTTTTAAAAGAAGCATGTAAAGAAGTAGAAATCTTGTTAAAATCATTTGATAACATGGGATATTCTCATGCAGATGGATCTATTGAGAAATGGTCAATTGAAAATAAAGAATCATTTTTAGAAAAGATTAGGTCTGATTTTAATAATTTAAGAGATGATATTATGGGAACATATAATATAAAAGAAGAAGATTTAAATATAGATGTCAACAAATAAAGTAAAACTAGCAATAGCTCAGGAGTATAAAAAGTGTGCAAAAGATTCAACTTATTTCACTAAAAAGTACTGCAAAATAGAGCACCCTACAAAAGGACGTATATTATTTGGTCTCTACCCATTTCAAGAGACCACATTGGAAAAGATGCATAGGGAAAGATACATTATCATAAACAAAGGAAGGCAGTTAGGAATATCTACATTATCAGCTGCATTCATTTTGCATAATATGATATTTAACAATGGATATAAAGTTCTTATCATTGCGACCAAGCAAGATGTAGCAAAAAACTTAGTTCATAAAATTAGATTAATGCATGATTTTTTACCTTCATGGCTAAAACAAGAGACATTGGAGGACAATAAAATGATGCTTAGATTCAAAAATAATGGGTCTAGTGTTAAAGCTGTATCATCAAGTCCTGATTCTGCAAGATCCGAGGCACTGTCTTTACTAGTCATAGATGAAGCAGCTCACATTTCTAATTCAGAAGAAATTTGGACAGCTGCACAATCTACATTAGCTACGGGTGGTAGTTGTATATTATTATCGACACCTAATGGAGTAGGTAATTTGTTTCATAGAATTTGGCAGGAATCTTTAAATGGAGGAGATTTTACTTCCGTATTTCTACCATGGACTGTTCATCCTGAGAGGGATTGGAAGTGGCGAAAGGAGCAAGATATATTATTAGGAGAAAAAGCAGCGGCTCAAGAATGTGATGGTGACTTCTTAACATCCGGACATACCGTGGTAGATGGTAGTATTTTAGTATGGTATGAAAATAATTGCGTAAAAGACCCAATAGAAAAAAGAGGTGAGACTGGGGATTTATGGGTATGGAAGTATCCTGAAAGTGATTGTACTTACGTTGTATGTGCCGATGTATCTAGGGGAGATTCTTCTGACTTTTCTGCTTTTCATGTTTTAAATATAGAGACGTTAGAACAAGTTGCAGAATTTAAGAGTATGATTGGCACCACCGAATTTGGACATTTATTAATGAGCATAGCCTCCGAATATAATGGAGCTTTACTTGCTATTGAAAATGCGTATGTTGGTTGGGCAGTTCTACAAACTATCATAGATTTAGGGTATCAGAATTTGTATTATACTTTCAGGAATGACCCTTTTGTAGACCCAGACGTGCATGTTAACATAAATCAAGACTATTTACTTAAGGATAACATGGTCCCAGGATTTACTACATCTACTAAAACAAGACCCGTAATGATTTCTAAACTAGAGACATATTATAGAGAGAAATCTCCAATAGTATATAGTAAGAGATTAATACAGGAATTATTTACTTTTGTTTGGAAAGATCACAAAGCAGAAGCTAGAGATGGATACAACGATGACTTAGTTATGTCTTTTGCTATTGGACTTTGGGTTAGGGACACTTCGTTGAAAATGAAAACTTTAGGTTTAAGTTTTTCTAGATCTTTACTAAATAACACAACAAAAACTATATACACTCCAAGTAACTCTAATAAAATGCATGATTCTTGGTCTATGAAAACTAGAAACAATGAATCAGAGAGTCTAACTTGGCTTATAAAATAAAAACATGGATAATTCAATACAAGCAAAACTAAAGAGATTATTCTCTACGCAAGTGATTGTTAGGAGAATAGGAAAAGATAGGATTAAAGTTATTGATACCTCTAGGCTACAAGGCGCAGGTACTAAAGATAAAGTAGGTTATACGGACAGATTCTCCGGTTTACATACATCTAGGCAATACGGGTATTCTCCTAACAATAATACCATAAATTTTCACTCTTCAAAGTTACAGATATTTACAGACTATGAAGCCATGGATACAGATCCAATCATAGCTTCTGCATTAGATATTTACGCAGACGAAAGTACGGTAATGTCAGTAGAGGGAGATTTGTTAAATATTAGTACTCCAAATGAGAATATCAAAAAAATACTCTATAATTTATTTTATGACATATTAAATATAGATTACAACTTATGGAGTTGGACAAGATCCTTATGTAAGTATGGAGATTTCTATTTATATTTAGACATAGAAGAGGGTCTTGGTATTAAAAATGTTGTTCCTTTATCAGCGTATGAAGTTAGAAGAATGGAAGGAACAAACCCAGAAAATCCCTATGAAGTTAAATTTATATACGAAGGATTACACACTACTCAAATGAGTCCGATTGTGTATAGAAATGATGAAAGAAAAAATAAAGAATTAGATTATCATGAAATAGCGCATTTTAGATTATTATCGGATAGTAATTTTTTACCTTACGGAAGAAGTCAAATAGAACCCGCAAGAAAGATTTTTAAAATGCTAACTTTGATGGAGGACGCTATGTTAATCCATAGAATAATGAGGGCTCCGGAAAGAAGAATTTTCAAGATAAATGTGGGAAGTATTCCGCCTAATGAAGTAGATAACTACATGTCAACTATTATATCTTCAATGAAGAAAACCCCTTATGTTGATGAAAAAACAGGAGATTATAACCTTAAGTTTAATCTCCAGAACATGTTAGAGGACTACTATCTACCGGTAAGGGGAAAAGATGCGAGTAGTGAAATAACAACACTTCCGGGTCTAGGCAATCAAGGTTTTATGGATGACATTGAATACGTTAGAAATAGAATGATGGCTGCCTTGAAAATCCCTAAACCTTTCTTGGGATATGATAAAGATACAGAAGGTAAGTCTATGATTGCTGCGGAGGACGTTAGATTCGCTAGAACTATAGAAAGAATACAGAAAATAATTGTATCAGAGTTAAATAAGATTGCTATCATTCACTTATATACTCAAGGATACAAAAACGAGGAATTAATTGATTTTTCTCTTTCTTTAAATAACCCATCTTTAGTTTACGAAAGACAGAAAGTAGAAATATTAACAGAGAAAATGAATTTAGCTCTAGTGATGCAAGATTCTAAATTATTCTCTAGGAAATATATACATGAGAACTTGTTCAAATTATCAGAATCAGAAAGATTAACAGAGGAAGAATTGATTATTGAGGACTTGATGACTACTTTTAGACACTCTCAAATAGAAACAGAAGGTAATGATCCAAAATTATCAGGTCAAAGTTTTGGTACTCCACATGATATGATGTCATTAAAATTAGCATCTAAAGGAAATGAAGTCGATGCACTATCATTTGACGATGGAGAAGAATTAGAATTTGCGGACAAGGAAGATAATCGAGGAAGACCTAAGAGAATTGGTACGTTTGGTACAAAAGACGATACAGTTAATGGTAGAGATTCCATGGGAGATAGGGATATGAAATCGAATTTAGAAGGAGAAAAAGACCCTTTAAAGGCAAGAAAAAGAGAGAACCCCGTCAATTTAGAATCAAAGCTAGTAAATTCTCTTAAGAGACAATTTGATAGTTCTATAGGAAATAAGAATCTAATTATCGAAAAATCATTTAAAGAAAACGAAAAAGCAGCAGGTACAGATTTGCTAAGTGAAAATAACTTGTTAGATTTAGAGTGATTTAGATAAACATTACAATATTTATTTAAAATAATTTCTTTTAATAAGAAATTCACAACTATAAAAAATGAAGAAAATAAAACACAAAAAGCACCGGAATACGGGATTGATTTTTGAAATGTTAGTGAAAAAAATGACTAGCAATGTATTACAGGGAGAAGGGATAAATGAAATATCCTCAATTATAAAAAAACACTTTTCAAACAATTCAGAGATTAGACAGGAGTTGACTTTCTATCAAATGTTAACTAAAGAGAAAGTAAACAGTCCTAACCTAGCTAACGAATTAATTGAATCTATAAAAGAAGCTAGAAACTCTTTAGACTTAGAAAAATTAAATAAAGAGAAATATAGATTATACAAAGACATTACATCATATTTCGGCGGGGATTCTTTCTTCGACATAAAAGTAGAAAACTATCAGAACTATGCTAGCATCTACACATTATTCGAATACAATCAATCGGATAATCCTCCAGTGATGGTCTCAAATAAACAAAATCTAATAGAATGTATATGCAATGTAGAACCATCTAATACCATGTCATCTGAATACTTAACAGAATCAGAAGATATAAGATTGTCAGCATTTGAGATAATGATTGAAAAGTATAATGATAAATATGATGGTCTATTAAGTGAGCAAAAAACATTATTAGGCAATTATATAAACATGGAGACATCATCAGATGAATTTAAAACATTTATTACATCTGAAACAAATAGATTGAAAGAATCCATTAATAGCATTATTCCTAAGATTGAAAATACAGCATCATCAAATAAATTAAATGAAATGATAGATGTCTTAGATCAAGTTAATAATGCAAAATACATCACAGAAGATCATATACATGTTATCATGAAATACTATGAGTTTGTAAATGTTATAGCAAAGTGAAAAATATAAAAAATAATAAAGAAACATTCATGAAATACCTATTTGAGTCTTTAAACAAGAACTATAAAGTGGGTAGCCCTACTAACGAGTCTTCATCTAAATATTTACCAATTGATGACGATGATGATATGAGTAATGAAATGAATGTTACTGGAAATTTAGATGGGGGAGAAGGCCCGCCGAGAACTCCATTGGTATTCAAGAAGAAAAAACCAGAGACAAAGGAAAAACCTTACAAATTCATAAAGAAAACAACTTTCAATAAAATAGAGCGGGATAAAGAAAAACAAAAAACCACTCCATTTTTAAAACAAGAATCCGTAATAAACTTTATAGACGAATTCTTAAAAAATATAAATAATGGCACCAAATAGAGTACTCCTAATAGACTCCATATCTACTTTTAATCCTGTTAGCTGTGTATTAAAGGAATCCAAAGGTAAAAATGGCGGATTGCTAGTTAAAGGAATATTACAAAGAGCTGATTCCATAAACCACAACAAGAGAATGTACCCTAAAAAGTTGATGGCGGAGCAAGTAGAAAAATATAACGCTAAAATACAAGAAGGTATAGCATACGGAGAATTAGACCATCCGGAAAGAGCTGACACCTGGCTATCCGAAGCATCTCATGTTATTAAAGAAATTTGGTGGGATGGTGACGATATATATGGAATTGCTGAAATCATGGACTGGACACCAAAGGGTAATTTACTAAAACAATACTTCGACAAAGGACACACAGTTGGCATAAGTTCTCGAGGAGTTGGATCTTTAAGAGAGGCTGGACTTAGAAATGGTGCACCTTACTATGAAGTCGGAGAAGATTATGAAATGGTAGCTTTTGACTTTGTATCTAATCCATCTACACAAGGAGCATTCATGTCACCTGTAGTAATGAAAGAATCTAAAAGTTATCTTGTAAATGTTGACACATTAGCTGACGAAATCCTGAACATGTCAAAAATACTATAATGGCATCCATAATTTTTATTGCTCCTGATTTTGTTTTTACCGATGAATTAGTTGGCAAGTTTATGGATGACAATAAAACAAAGAGGGTTAATGCGGCTATGAATGACCGGCATTCAAAGTTATCTATAAAAGAAGCCGAAATAGCTAAAAGAGAATTTGAATCGGCTTTAAAAAATACTAAAAAAGGAGCATATAAAAAAAATGTTCGAGTAGAAAAAAGCTTAGATAACTTATACAAAAACGCAGAAGATTTAATAAAAAGCAATAAAATAATAATAGTAGCGGTACCACAAACTAGAAAATTCTTCTTAGAGAAAGTAACTCCTAGTGGTATTAGCAGAGATACTTTTTTAGCTAGATTAGACAAAGCAGGTGCGAAAAATAAAATAAAAGTAAGGAAGTATTTACTATTGTTTTCTTACGATATAAATCAAGTATATAATGAAGACGATTTTACTAAATTAGTTTCGAGTACAAGAGATGAATATGTTAAAAGCTCTGAATCCGGTAAAGGTTTCATGACCAAAGTAGATAAAGGAGATAAGAGTAAATTTATAAGCTACGATAAAAAGGCTAAATTCCAAGAGGCAAAAGTAATTGAAGCAGACACAACAGGTGAAAAAAAATTAATAACAGCCCCTGAAGGAGTTTCGGAATTTACAGGATTTCAAGATGTTATAAAACTAGAAGAGGAGGATGACGAAGAATTAAAAATTTCCGAGATAATAAAATTTCAAAAAGAAGCTAAATCCGTTTCTAAAATATTATTTACACCCACTGGAAATTTAGTTAAGGACTTAAAAATAGCGATAAATAACAAACTAGTTATAAAAGTAAGATATATTGGTGTTAAAAATTATGCAGGAGAATTAGCGACCGGGGTTAGAATTATAGAACCTGTTGCTTTGGGAACATCGAAAATAGGCATAACTCAAAATTCCCTAGCATTAAGAGCCTGGCTAAAAAAAGGAGATACTCTAAATCCTGAAAATAGACCCGGATGGAGATTTTTATATGTATCTCGAATAGACAGTATAGAATTTACAGGAGATTCATTTAATTATAAGCGTCCCTCTTTTAATAGTACGGGAGATAAATGGCTGAAATCTATAGTAGCTATATCTTCTTTTGATAAAACTAGAATATACGGAAAAGGTAGAAGAGCAGAAATAGAGACATCATTAGTAGTAAGATTAAGTCTTCTTATCGCATCACCTAATACCACTAAACGAGAACTGATATCATATATAAAAAAATTAAAAGAAGTTAAGGAGAATCACGAAAATGGGGTACAAGTTTTAGGCTACAAAGACAGGGAACTACTATACAAATATTTTCCCCAAACACGATAAATATCTTTAAAATTAAATAAAAATACATGTTTTACATAAAAAATAGCATTTTAGGAAAAATGTATAATATTTATTGATAATAATATCTTGTATAATATAAGATTAAACGATTAGAAAAATATATTTAAGATTTACAATAGTCTTACAATCAAAATAGTAACATGAACGATTTATTAAAATCCGCAATTGCCGATGCAAAAGCTATAAAAGATACAGCTATGCAAAACGCAAAAGCAACTCTCGAAGAGTCAATCTTTTACAAAGTATCTCCGCTTCTTGAAAGTAAAGACGAAGAGGAAGAGGAAGATAAAAAGGAAGTAGAAGAAGGAGAACAGCCGCCTTGGTTGAAAAAAAAGCAAGGACATAAAGAAGGCCCTAAAATGGAATCTAAGGAAACTGACGAAGAGGACGAAAACATGAAAGAGGCTTATGACGAAGAAGGAGAAGATGGAGAAGAGAAAGATGATCAAAATGAATCAGCTAGTTTAGAAGAAATTCTAGCCGAACTAGAGGAAGAGTTGAAATCTTCTAACATTGGTGCAGGAGACAACAAAGTGGATAATTACGACAGTGATACAGAAGATCCTCAGGGTCCTAAGTATTTTAGCCGTAAAGATGTCATGAGCGCCCTAGAATCAATGTTTTCAGAAGCCATCGGAGACAAGGAAGGTGATGACGAAGAAGAAGAAGGCGAAAAGAAAGACATGAAACAAATGGAAAACGAATTAAAAGAGGCTTATGAAGTTGTAAATCAACTCAAAGGAATGCTTCAAGAAGTTAATCTGTTAAATTCTAAATTACTTTACACTTCTAAACTTTTCCGCAACTACGCTTTATCAGAAAATCAGAAGAAAGATATTTTAGAAAACTTTGAGCGTGTAGTAACAATCAGGGAGGCTAAATTATTATATTCTACTTACGCTAAAGTACATGAAGGTGTAGATGCAAATAAAGGTAAAAAATCTAAGAGTATTACCGAATCTTTCGCTTCAAAACCAACCAACAGTACAGCTCCTTCTGCTGCTACTAAATCAAATATTGTAAACGAATCTAACAATCTACGTGCAAGATTACAGGAACTTGCAGGTATAATTAAGTAAAAATATGGGAAATTTAGACCACATGCTTCCGCATGACTATAATAAGACACAAAAAGCGGAGGCAATGAAATACATAACCAAGTGGGAACCCACTGGTTTACTTGAGGGCTTGGATGAAAAAAGAGAGAAACCGCATTTAGCAGTCCTTTTGGAAAATCAAGCTCGTCAAATCGTAACAGAAGCTAACAGAACTGGTACTGCTTCTAATTCGGAAGAATGGGCAGGTGTAGCACTACCTTTAGTACGAAGAATTTTCTCTTCTATTGCAGCTAAAGATTTTGTTAGTATTCAGCCAATGAACTTACCTTCAGGTCTAGTATTCTTCTTAGACTTTAAATATGGTACGTCACAGCCAGGATTCTTTGCCAACCAAGGTAAAAATTCTCAGAAAGACTCTGTATTCGGTATTACCGATTCAGACAAAGGCGGTACAGCTGGTACTCAAGGTCTTTACGGTGCGGGAAGATTTAGTTACTCTATCAATGACTACTCAAGTTCTACTTTGTCTTTCACAGGTAGTATAAGTAGAATTAATACCACTAAATTCTTTACAGGATCTGTTAACATGACTTCTGATATTAACTATGATACTAACTTCTCTGCATCTTACAAGAGCAACACGAAGTTACGTAAAGTATTTGTATCTACTGACTCTGTTTCAGGATTCGATCCACTAGGAGTTAGAGCGTTTACAGTAACAGGAACTAATATTAATGATACATTCCAACAGTTTACGTCTTACGACTTGACTAATAATAGAATTGTATTCATTGTTTCTGGTTCTACTACAATGTCTAACGTAAAAGTAAATTACCACAAACAACCTACTGACCTTACTAGAGGTGACTTCGAAGAGGGCAAAACTCAAGCAGGAGGTAGTAATGAGGATTTACCAATTCCAGAAATCAATTTGGAAATGCGCTCTGAGGCCATTACGTCTAAAACACGTAAGCTAAAAGCTAAATGGACACCGGAATTCGCGCAGGATCTTAATGCATACCACTCTATTGACGCAGAAGCTGAATTAACTTCTATGCTTTCTGAATATATTTCTCAGGAAATCGATTTGGAAATTTTAGATATGTTAGTTTCAGAAGCTCAAGTAGTAGATAGATGGTCAGCGAGGATTGGATTCCAATATGACCCTGGTACAGCTACATTTACAAATGCAGCAACAACTGGTCAATTCTACAATCAAGGCACTTGGTTCCAAACAATCGGAACTAAAATGCAAAAGGTATCCAATGAAATTCACCGATTAACCATGAGAGGTGGTGCTAACTTTATTGTTACATCTCCAACGATTGCTACTATCCTAGAATCAATCCCAGGATACGCAGCTGATACTAATGGTGATCAAGCTAAATTTGCAATGGGTGTACAGAAAGTAGGTTTGTTAAATAGCAGATTTACTGTATACAAGAATCCATATATGACCGAGAACTTATTGTTAATGGGCTATAGAGGCGCTCAATTCCTAGAAACAGGAGCTGTTTACGCACCATACATTCCGTTAATTATGACTCCTCTAGTATATGATCCAGAGAACTTCACTCCAAGAAAAGGTATCATGACGAGGTATGCCAAGAAAATGGTTCGTCCTGAATACTACGGAAAGATTTATGTTCATGGATTAGATTCTTTATAATAATAAAGTGTTCATAATTTATTGATATACTGGCGAGGCTTCAAAAAAGCCTCGCCTTTTTTATTTAAACTAAACTTAATCTGTATCTACTTTGTTTTAAAAAATAAAAAGCATGACAAACGTAAGCAGAAAAATTAAAGATTTAAAAAAGATTGATGACAAAATTAATGATTTAGAAAAAGCATTGATAGAAAATCCAGACAAGGAGGCTTATATAAATCAAAAATTAACTCTATTATCAAATGAGAAGGCATCTCTCGAAAATTTTTTATCTAACATTAAGTATTTGTACCTTCATAAAACCATTGATGACCCTTATATAAAATTAAAAAGATCTCCTGCTGTAAAAAAAGGTGAGACTTATATCAGCAAATACTAAATTGTAAAACGTATTTATTATAAAAACTACATGGCGGAAAACACAGAAAAGAGGTTGCCGAAGAATCCGGTAAAATTTGATATTCAATTATCGAACGACCAAAAAGAAGCTAAAGACAAGATATTAATGCACCCCGTTAATTTTGTCTTAGGGAAGCCCGGAAGTGGTAAAACACTACTTGCAACTCAGATAGCTCTCGATAAGTTTTTTAGAAGAGAAATAAATAAGATAGTCATTACTCGACCGATGGTTGCTACCGAAGAAATGGGATTTTTACCCGGAACATTTGAAGAGAAATTAGAGCCTTGGATAGTCCCTATAAAAGACAACATATCTAAAGCATACGCAAAGCAATCGGCAGTAGAAAGATTATACAGCGACAAATCAGTTGAACTTGTATCTTTAGCTCACTTTAGAGGTAGAACTTTTGACGACGCTATTTGTATTATAGATGAATTCCAGAACTTAACAAGAGAACAACTTTCTATGTGTATAAGCCGACTAGGTAAAAACACAATCATGATATTTACAGGAGATGAGAATCAAATAGATTTAAAGCACAAAGAACAATCTGCCATTAAGTTAGTTCCAATAGTTGACCAAAGTAAATATGTTAATTGCGTAAGACTATCTACTAATCACAGACACGAAGCATTAGATGATATATTCAAGTATTTATATCCTAACTCACTGTAGTTTATGACAATTAAGTTTTATATTGGATACTACCCGGAATTTCGTGCCAGCGGAGAAAACTTCGCTGGCACTGAATGGGCCTTACGCAACCTTGCAGAGGCTTTTGCATCATTAGGTCACGCGGTATTCATTACGGGAGAGATAGTGCAGGAGAACGCTTTAAATGGCGTTATTTACACAAAGGACTACAATGTACAATCCGATATTCTAATTGCTTTAAATTATACTCACTACATAGATTTAATATCAGAGGATAGTTACGATAAATCTTATTTTTGGATACATAACACAGACCCCTTCTTCTATAATTACTATAAGGGAGAGAATGTTCCAAGTTTACAAGATAGAGTATTTAGCCATCCTAAGTTCAAAAGTGTTATTTGTGTGTCTAAGTATCATAAAGAAGAATTTGAGAAACGTTTTTTTGGGGTACCTTCTATCATGTTATACAATGCAGTAAAACGTATAGATGTGTCAAGAATAAATAAATCAAGGATTAAAGATTCTTACATTTATGTATCACATGCAGAAAGAGGGTTAGAAGAAATTTTGACACATTGGAGACAGATTTTATATCATAGGCCGGAATCATCATTATACATAGTAACACCAAAATACGGAGAGGGATACTATGAAAAGCATTTTTCTCATGTTACAAGCACTTATAAAAATGTATATTATCATGGCTCTATGAGTAAAGATGATTTGATATCTTTTGCAGGTAGTAAACATTATTGGTTATATCCTTCAAATTATGATGAAACATTTTGTGTAGCTGCTGTTGAAATGCAAATGTTAGGATTGATTCCTATAACTAGGTTTAGAGCAGGATTAAAAGAAACTGTATTTCATTGTATTGAGTTTGATTCATGGTTATCATCTATATCATCTAATAGTCAATTTAAAATACTTCCTAATGGTAATACAACTGAATATAATATAACTGATTTTTTTGATCCTGTAAAGATTGCTAAAGAATTTATAAATATTAATGTCATGGAAAATAAATTAAAAATAGATGCTGTCTATGTGATTACTTTTGATGTATCTGATGAAGCTATTAAGAGATACACCGCGGAATTTAATAAGCTAGGCATTATACCGGGTCAGTTTCATTTGTTTAAGGCTGTAGATGGTAGAAATCCTAAAGTAGATTTTAATTGGTCTTTGTATAAGGATTGGAAAATAGATAATCATAGTAATTCATATTATAACCGGGATATATTGCCTGGAGAAATTGGATGTGCTTTATCTCATGTATCTATATGGAAAGATGCTAAAAATAAAAATTATGATTCTATTTTAATTTTAGAAGATGATTTTAAAGTGGATGGAGAGTTCCCCGCTGAAAAAATTGACTTAGATGATTGGGGCCTTTTGTATCTCGGTAGGCAAAAATTAGGAGAAGATTCAGACATACCAAATCCTTTAAACGTTCCTCCTCCGGGATATTCTCAGTACCTTGATCTTGATAGGCAAAAATCGGCGGGGAATCATGAAATACTAAATTCCATATACACATCTCCAGGATACTCATGGCTATCTCATGCCTACATGTTATCAAAATTAGGCATAGAAAGAATACTAGAACAGAACTTTGAAAAATACATCTTACCCGTAGATGACTTCTTAGCATGTACATATTCAAACACAGAAAGAAAAGACTTATTTTTTATATGGCAAGACATGAATGCATATAGTTTAAAAGAATGTATAGTAAGTCAAACAAGTAATTCAAAAACAAGTAAAACATCTAGTAACTCATTTGCATCTAACATCTATCTAACAAAAGATGTAGATAAATGGTCATCCATGTATATCAATCCTGCATTAAAGAATAAAGAATATGATTTAATTGTAGATGAACCTATACCTGATGTCTTACATTTACATGCATTTAAAAAAGAATTTTGCAATGAAGTTATAAGATTAGCAGAAGAATGTGGAAAATGGACAAAAGATAGACATTATTATTATCCAACTCATGACATGTTAATCAATGAATTTCAATTACATGATGCTTATGACATGTTTTTAAATACTTACATATATCCCCTCGTAAAATCTAATTTTGTACTTACTGGAGACAAATGGAAGAAATTTAGCTCTGAGAACTTTATTATAAAATACACACCGGAAAATCAAGGGCACCTATCTTTACACCATGATGATTCTGCATTCTCTACTGTGTTAACCCTAAATGATGAATACGAAGGGGGAGGTACATGGTTTTCAAAACAAAAGAAGTTAGTTAAAGGAGAAGTAGGTGAATTAACGATACATCCGGGACAGATAACACATAGACATGGCGCAAGACCTGTAACTTCCGGAGTTAGGTATGTATTGGTATCCTTTATAAGACAAGTATATTAAAAAGTGAATAAAAGACTTTTTTAATACTATTTATTGTAAACAGCAGATGGCAGTTCATATACCTATTTGGCCTGGAAGTGGTAGTGCAGTATCTGGTTCTACGCCTTTCGGAATATTTGACAAGGATACTAATTTTCAAAAAGATGCCCCTAAAGTAGCCGTATGGTGCGCTAGAAGATTAGGTTATCCTCTTAGTGACGTGGAATTACAAGATATAAATTTCTACACCGCTTTTGAAGAGTCTATTTCCGAATATAGCAACCAAGTTAACGCCCACTCTGCTAAAGACAATATACTAGGATTGATGGGATTCAATACCGGTTCCCTTAGATTAGAAAAAGAGTTAGTTACCAATTCAATAGCAGGTGTCTTAGAAATATCTGCGGAATATGGTACAGAAATAGGGGTAGGAGGAAGGACTACTTTTTACACAGGCTCAATACTAGTAAAAGAAGGAAAACAAGTCTATAGCTTATTAGACCCTACTAGAGTTTCATTAGAATCCGGAAATCCTGCTACAGATAAGTTCATGATAAGAAAAATGTTTCACAATGCGCCACCTGCTATTGTAAAATATTTCGACCCTTTCGTAGGAACAGGCTTAGGTAGTCAAAATTTACTTGACCAATTTGGATTTGGTAATTTTAGTCCTGGAGTTAATTTCTTATTAATGCCTTTACACCATGATATTCTTAGGATGCAGGCGATAGAATTTAATGACCAAATTAGGAAATCAGCATACGGCTTTGAAATAATTAACAATAGAATAAGAATATTTCCAACTCCTGCAAAAGAATATAAAATCTGGTTTGAGTACACACTAGATTCTGAATATAAAAATGCTAATAAAGGTGGAACAGGTAAAATAAATAGCCATGCTACTATCCCCTATTTTACTTTACCTTATTCTAGTATAAATGACATCGGTAAGCAATGGATAAAGAAGTACACACTTGTATTATCTAAAGAAATGCTAGCTTACGTTAGAGGAAAGTATAAGACCTTACCCGGATTAGAAGATGATATCGTACTGAATACTGAAGATTTGATGTACTCGGTAAATGAAGAAAAACAAAGATTAATAGATGTTCTTAGGATAGAGTTAGATCAATTTAGCCGTCAATCTCAATTAGAAAGAAAGATGGCAGAATCAGAAGCTCATGAAAAATTTTTAGCAGTAATTCCACTTAAAATATACGTAGGATAATGGCACTATTTGGAAGTGGTAGAGATGCTTCTTTAGTTAGGAGTATAAACAGAGAAAGAGTGAATAAAGTGATGGCCTTAGAGGTTGAACTTTATAAATTATCTAGGGAAGATACTAGAGAGAACATATATAGAGAAGCACCTAGTAAAGTATTCTACAATGCCACTAGATTAAACTGTATTATAAAAAGAGGTACTAAAGAGACAATAGATACCGACTTTGGATTAGATTTTGAAAGAGAAGCTACATTTTATTTCCTAAGAGATGATTTATTAGAAAGAGATTTGGTTATAGAGCCCGGAGACTATGTATTCTTTGATATGGATTTTTACGAGTTAAATAACGTATTCTCGGATAATACTTGGTTTGGAAGAAATCCTGAAACATATATACCTCATGTACTAGGAGAAGAGCGAGAATTTGGTTACAATATATCCGTCATAGCACAAGCACACTTAAGCAGAAAGACAAACTTAACTACTACTGATTATAGGTCCGGAATTAACGACGCGTATGATGAACTAAACAAATATTAAAATGGCTAAATCTACGATAAATCCTACGGTATATAATCAACTCTATAGAAATCAAGTAAATAGAGGAGAACAAACTAGAGAGGACGATGATTACATTAAGATTCCCGAAATTACAATATATGATGTAGATTATGCTATATTACAATACATTAGAAATAACATCAAACCTGAAGTTCAAGATAGAGATAGCATGATTGATGTTCCTGTAATGTATGGAAGCGGAGAACTCTGGTCTCAAATTCAATCAAACGGTTTTATGCGAGATGAAAAAAATAAACTTCTTTGTCCGGTAATTACACTATCTCGGACAAGAATGGAAGAATATAAAGCCTTTGCTAAGTTAGATGTAAACAATAGGGTTTCTAGCCGGGTATATTACAGAGACGGATATACTCAAAATAATGCTCGCTATGGTTCCAATAATAGAGGGAATACGGATGCACCACAAAAAGAAGTTTATATATCTTTAATACCTGAATACTATTATGTGTACTATGATTTAAACATTTGGACAGATTTCAACGAGCAACTAAATAAAGTAATAGAACAATTTATACCTGTTAATAATTTTGTGTGGGGAAACGATTATCAATTTGTTACCAACATCGAAGATTTTACATTTTCCGCAGTCAATATATCAAAAAAAGAAAGAATTGTAAAAGCATCTACAAGATTAAGAGTACTAGCTACACTTATGCCGGCATTTGTAGAAAGAAAATCATCCATTCAAAAAGCATTATCCATTAAAAAGGTAGCAATGTCAGAAAGATTAACGTAATTTAACATTTTTTTAATTGTTTGAGATTTTTAAAACATATTTATAACAAATGAGAATTTATTAATAATTCTTGGTATAATATTTAATTGACAAAAACAAAAAAATGGCAGAAAGAATAGTCAGTCCTGGCGTATTTACAAGAGAAAAAGACCTTAGTTTTTTACCTTTAGAAATACAAGCTATAGGAGCGGCGGTTGTAGGTCCTACCTTAAAAGGACCCGCGTTCGTTCCTTCTACAATCTCCTCTTACGAGGAATACCTTAGAGCTTTCGGAGGAGCCTTTAGTTCAGGTTCCGGTACATCTGAAAGACAATACAAGTTCTTAACGGACTATGTAGCACAAGAATATTTGAGATATGCGGAAAACTTAACTGTGGTTAGAGTACTAGCTGGAGACTATGAGTACGCAAGTTCAAATGTAGTAAGTAGAGGTGCTTACGCTGCTGCTCCTGCGGGAATTAAAGCTAAATTAACCGGATCTTATTTTACAGCTGCAAATCAAACCTTTAAACTTACCGTAGTATCTCCGGGTAACTATGTAAATACATCACTTACTTCTATTGCCTCTAATAATGGAATAGGAAATCCTAACGATGATTCTACAGGAGGAGTGTTGAACATAGGAAATAGAGAGAATCTAAGATGGGAAGTAAGAGACGTAAATACTGATTTAGGTACTTTTGATTTGTACATAAGAAGAGGAGATGACAGACACAACAGAAAAGTAATCGTAGAACAATACAATGACCTTACGCTTGACCCTAACGATACTAATTATATTGGTAGAGTTATTGGAGATCAAATGTACAACTTGAAATATGATTCTGACGGTATCCCATTCCTACAATTAAGTGGCTCATTCCCTAATAGATCTAGGTATATTAGAGTAGAGGTATTTAAAGAGAACTACAATTACTTGAACGAGAGCGGACAAATCAGAGTTGCTGCATTCTCTAGTAGCTTACCTGCTGCTGTATCTGGTACTTTCTCCGGAGGTTCCGATGGATATGTAAAACATCCTAGGTCATTCTTCGATAAAATTAGCGGACAAAATAGTCAAGGATTCAATTTAGATGATTTAGCGGGAGGAGCCTCTGGTTCAACTGCTTATTTAGATGCCATTGACATTTTAGCTAATGCAGATGAATATGATATCAACATGTTACTCATGCCCGGAATTATTGACGGAGTAGGTGAACAACATGGTGAGATTATAACAAAAGCCATTGCCATGATTGAAAATAGAGGAGATATTTTCATGGTAATTGACCCTACTAGATATGGTGATACTATTGGACAAGCTATCAATGCAGCCTTAGCAAGAAATACTTCTTATGCTGCTTATTACTATCCATGGGTACAAATAGCTGACGCTGACTTAGGAAGAAACGTATGGGTTCCACCATCCACTGTAGTATCTGGAGTTATTGCATTCAATGACTACGTACAGTTTCCTTGGTATGCTCCGGCAGGTTTGAATAGAGGTGCTATCGACGTAGCTCTACAAGCAGAAAGAAAATTAACTTTAGGTGATAGAGATAGACTTTACACTTACAATATTAATCCTATCGCGACTTACCCAAGAGAAGGCGTAGTTGTATGGGGACAGAAAACTTTACAGAAGAAAAGATCTGCACTTGATAGAATTAACGTAAGAAGGCTATTGATAACTGCTAAAAAATTCATCGCATCATCTTCTAGATATTTAGTGTTTGAACAAAACACTAAAGAAACAAGACTTAGATTTTTAAGTATAGTAGAGCCTTATTTAGAGAGTGTTAGAAGAAATCAAGGTTTATATGATTTCAAAGTCATAATGGACGAATCTAATAATACTCCTGACGTATTAGACAGAAACGAGCTAAGAGGTGCTATTTATTTAAAACCTACTAGAACTGCGGAATTCATAATCTTAGATTTCTTTGTACTACCTACAGGAGCTTCTTTCCCTGGTGATACAGAATAAACAAAAAAAATAGAATAAAATGGCATTTGAATATAAACCATTTGAATATTTTAACCCTAAGCAGCAGATGCGATATGTGCTCTTTCTAACTAACGTTGGAGTACCTATCCCTACTTATATGGTTAAAACAGCTGATAGACCATCAATAGACCAAAATCCAGTTACAGTAGATTACATTAATACAGAATTTAAGGTAAAAGGAAAATCAAGGTGGCAGGATATATCAGTTACATTATATGATCCTATTGAAGTAAACGGAGCTAAATTACTACATGATTGGATAAGTTTATTTCACCATAACTCAGGATTAAATCAATCACCTGCGGGTAGAACTCCAGGTCTTTTAACTCCGGGAGAAGATGGATTCATTCACGAGTATAAGAGAACTTTAGTTTTCCAAGCCTTAACTCCACATGGAGATGTAGCGGATGAATTTTCACTATATGGCGCTTTCGTAGCAGACGCTAAATGGGGTAACATGGATTTATCGTCTGATGACTTAAACATGTTAGACTTAACCATTACTTATGATTATGCTGTAATGATTCCAGCTAAAAATAAAGTAATTACTACCGGAAAAGTAGACGCATAAAATTAATTAATAAACCACAGAGGTGCATCAATGCACCTCTGTGCTTATAAAATACACATGGCATTTACACACAAACCTTTTAAATATTTTAACCCGAAACAGCAAATGCGTTTTGAGTTATATATGCAAGCGGATCCATTTGGTCCTTTTTACCCTACGTATGCCATAAAATCAGCGGAAAGACCTACTTTAGAGAATAATCATATCACAGTAGATTACATAAATACAGAATTCCACGTTAAAGGAAAATCAAGATGGCAGCCCATAACAATACGTTTTTATGATCCAATTGAGGATAATGGTGCCAAAATGTTACATGATTATATTAATAATTATCACCACAATTCAGGAACGACCGGACAAAGTTTTAATTTATTAACACCCGGAGAAGATGGTTTTATACATGAATATAAAAGAACATTATATTTAAGATCATTATCACCTCATGGAGATGTAATGGATTCTTTCGTATTAGTAGGAGCATTCTTTGATTCTGTTAAATGGGGAGAATTTGACATGTCTAGTGATGATTTAGTATTGATGGAAGGAACAATAGTATATGATTATGCTATGGTTAGAGGTAGTAAAGTAAAACTTCCTGACGTAGAAGGCCCCGGACTAGATGGTGGAGGAGCTAATTTAGGAAGTCAATTAAAAGATGCCGCTATAAATATTGGGAAAGGAGCCGCTCAAGCAGCAGCTAACGCCGGAATAAGCGCGTTAGGCGGATTGATTGGTGGCGGTGGAGGTGGAAGGAACTAGTTTTCTTTGTTTTGTATTAATTTTAAGTTTTTAGTATATTTATTATAAAAAGAAATGGCTAAATCTACGCCCATATTTAGACAAAAGAAAATAGACAGAACAGTAGCTGTAGATTCTACAGGTGCTTCTGAGTATACTCAATACAGACCTTTTGCCTATTTTGAACCTAAACTAAAAAATAGATTTGTCCTTTACTTAGACGTACAAGGGATTTACATACCTAGTTATTTAGTAAAATCTGCGACTAAACCCGGATTTACTTACGATAATATAGAGTTACAGTATATAAACTCAAAAACAAACTTTAAAGGTAAGATGACATGGGATCCTATAGAGATAGTACTATATGACCCTGTGGCAGCACATAGGTTTTCTCCTAGGGCAGCTAATAATCCCTTTGTAGATTCGTTATCTAGTTCCGAGGAAGTAAGTAATGATTCCTCTGTTTTAATATATGAATGGATAATGAATACACATTCTAATTACGTAGAAGGTAGAGAATACGCGCTAGAAACATATAAGAAAACTTTGATATTAGAAACATTAATGCCTAGAACAAATATACAATCGGAAAGATGGGAAATACACGGTGCTTATGTTTCGGCTGTAAAATGGGGTGAGTTAGATTTATCGGACGATTCTTTATCCACTTGTTCTGTAACAATTATGTATGATTATGCGTTAATAAAAGACGCTAACCAAAGAAAGGTTATTCCTTACAATAAAGAGCGTATTAATCCATTAGCGACACTACCTGATTCTATTAAATCTCTTAATCAAAAAATTCCATCGGTAGGATTATTACCGAGAGCTTAAAAATTAAACAAACATAAATATTATGAAGCCAGACAGAGAAGTTACATTTAATCAAAGTCCTAGCGAAGACGGTATGGAAATTCCTACTCCGGTTATTCCAACTGTCCCTAAAGGTGTAAGTCAGACTACTTTATTAGTTGATTTACCATCCAGAGGTCTTTTTTACCCTAAAGAAAATCCTCTATCCTCGGGTCAAGTAGAATTAAGATACATGACAGCTAAAGATGAGGATATCTTAACTAATCAGAATTATATCATGCAAGGAACGGCCATTGAAAGAATGTTCCGTAACTTGCTTGTATCAGAGATTGATTGGGATGATTTGTTAGTTGGAGACAAGAATGCCATTATGATTGCAGCTAGGATTGCAGCTTATGGAGAAGATTACGTGATTCAAGTTACTACTCCTTCAGGTAATACTCAAGACACTACAATTAATTTGAGTGAGTTGAAACCTAAACCTATTGACGAATCCGTATTAGTAACGAAGAATAGTAATCTATTTAAACTTACTCTTCCCAAGTCTAAAAAAGAAGTACATGTAAAACTACTTACAGGAAAAGAAGATAAGGAAATTGACGCTATTGTTAAATCCTATGAGAAAGTGGGAAAAGATCCTGGCTTACTAACATTGAGGTTAAAGCACATGATTGTTGCTCTTGACGGTAATGTTGATTTAGTTTATATTAGAAATTACATTGACACCGATTTACTAGCAGCGGATAGTAGAGCCATTCGATCTTTCTTAAGTAAAATTCAACCAGACGTAGATTTTAATGTAGACGTGATAGACCGGTACACCGGGGAGCCTTTTCGCACTCCAGTGGTTTTCGATGAAAGATTTTTTTGGCCTGACCTCGAGAGATAGACAGTACATATATGAAGAAGTTTTTCAACTAATTCATTATGGAAAAGGATTTACATACAATGATTTGATGGACATGCCTATATTTATTAGAAAATTCTTTTACAATAGATTATTAGAAGCGTATGAAGAAAGAAACGAAGCAAATAAAAAAGCATCCAAAAAATCAAGATGATAGAATGAAAGAAATTAGGGAGGGGATTCTCTCCTCCCTTTTTTCATTATTAGCCATTCCTGCACAATTAAGAATGGTAGGTAGAATGTATAATGCAGGAAAAGAGGATGAGAAATTAAAAAAATTAAGAACTCAAAGATTACAACGTCTACAATCTTTGAAACATGACTCTGATTCTAATAATAAACATTTTGGAAGATATAAATAACATGCATCATTAAAAATGAATACAAATGGCAGTAGCGGCAATAATAAAATATCTTCAAGATGTAGACAATGATTTAGCTAGTATTGAAGTAAATTTAGATAACGCTCACAAAGGGCTAGCAGAAATACATGAAGCAAATGAGAAAAGCGTAGACAAAAGTGATAGCGAACAGGTTAAAATAGTAAAAGCATTACAAATATCATGGAAAAAAGATAAGGATAAATACCAAACAGCTAAAGATGCTATAGGAAATTGTAGAAAAACAATATCAAAAATAGAATCTGATTTAGACAGATTACCAGGAATAAAGGACCCTTCAGCTTTACATAAAACAATAAATACCAACATACAACTACTAGAAAGTTATTTAATAACTATCAAGGATAATATAGCGTATGTATTCACTAGAAGTAGTAAGGATTCGTATTCCTTAGCAAATCAACCAGAATTTGCAAGTGCTGGAATATCTTTTTCGTCACCCACAAAAGCTCTTAGCGGTCAAATAAAAAATAAAATACATGATTATTCCAAAATTGTAGAAAGTACTAGGCAGGACGTAATTAAAAAATTAGGACAGAGAAAAGATAGCTTACCTCAAATGGGATCCTCTAAACCCATTCAATCCAAATCATCTAAAATACAAGAATCTAGAGATAAATTAAAGTCTGATATACAAGCATCACTACAAGGTGATTCTAGGCCATTTGAAAAAATGAGTGAGGGAGAGAAGCATAATATTTTAAAATACGTCGGAGGTAGAAAAAAAGCAGATACTAAAACAGATTTAGAGGATTCAATATATAGTAAAGTAGGATTAGGCAAAGATGAACTATTAAAATTGGCTAGTAATAAGGGATCGGAAAGTAGCTCAATGACAAAAGCACTTACGCCTTATGTCTCTCCTGCAAATAAACCATCCCCAGTTTCTGTGGCTAGTGCCTTGCCATCAATGGATAACGTACTACGACAGCAGCAAGGATTACCATCATCTTCTTCTATCTATCCGGACATGGCAAAACTAGAGACTAGTCCTATGTCAACTGCGATGGTGCCTTATCATGGACCTAATCTTAAACAAATAGCAGCAACTAAGAAATTAAAAGCTGCTATGGAAAATAATGTAATTCCACAGACAACTAAGAGATCTATACCTCGATTAACTTCAGGAGATAAAGGATTTGAGAAAAGAGAGGCAGCCAGAAGAAAATTGAAAGCGGCTATGAGGAAATCCAGCCCTAATCAGCAAGCGATACCTTTAAGAGGAGATAAAGATTACGAAGACAAAAAAGAATTTTGGCAAAGCTCTAATTTTGGACAACCGGGAGGATCGGGCGGTGGCGGAGGATTATCAGGAAGTTCAGCTAAGAAAGCATACAATGATATAATGAATGTAAGGGTTGTTGAAATAGTTCCAGAGCCCTTGGATTCCCTTAAGACTATATTTCATTCTGCTATGGCGGAGGCGTTGGACTACTATTCAGCTTCTCCTAAATTAAAAGTTCATTTAGAGTCAATAGGAAATAATATATCTCAACTACTGTCTTCTCTTTTCAATCAAGGAAGCTCTCCATCTCCGGGACAGACAACAACAAACCCAGGACAAACAACACCAAACACAACAAACCCGGGACAGACAACAACAAATCAAAATAATTCTACACAGAGTGGTAGTACTACAAACAACGTACCCTCTCCAACCGATTTAGACCCATTTCAAAAAAGACTTAAAAAAATATATAAAGAAGGGGAGGAGGAGATAACATTCTTATATGCAAAAGTAAATTCTTTTTTCCCATTCTTCTCCACTGCTCAAGCAAAAGCTAAAAAAACAGCTCTAGCTACCTTGAAAGCAGGATATGATAAGTTTGACGAAATTTATGCCGCAACAGGTAGTTCATATAAAGGAATGGCTGCATCTGTAAAAGAAATGTTTAATATTTCTCCCATGACAGTTATATTAGCGGGAGCAACAACTGCATTTATGGGACTTTTAGGAGCTGCAACTAGATTAAATAGTAAAATAAAAGAAATATCAGCGGAGTTAGGAACATCCAACATGCAATCTTATGAATTTTTTAAGAATGCAATGAATGCTCAAACTCAATATGATAACATGTATGCTAGTCTTAGGGATGTCAGAGATGTTCAAAAAGGCATCTTAGGAGATTCAGGCATATTATTACAAGTAAATGATAAAGCATTAGCTAGCATAGCGGACAATGCAAAAAATATAGGAGTATCTACAGAGGCAGCGGGAGCTTTTACCGAGGCATTAAGGACAAAAGGTGCGACAGATGTTGAAGCGGCTAATTTAATGGCAGCATCTTTAGAACTTGCAGATAAGAGTGGATTCATTATGCCTCAATCTGTAATGGATGACATAGCTCAAAATGTAGAGTTTTCAGCAAAATATTTTTCAGGAATAAATAAAGATTCAAAATCAGCGAAACAACATTTAGTAGATACTAACTTACAAGTAAAAGCATTAGGATTAAATTTCCAAAAAGCTGCTAAAATGACACAACATTTATTGTCATTTGAGCAAAGTATTACAGCAGAAGTTGAAGCATCTGTAGCATTAGGAAGACATGTTAACATTGGAAAAGCTAGAGAATTGCTTTTACAAGATGACATTGGAGGAGCTATGGAGCAGATGATGAATGAAATGGGAGGTTACGACGCATTTCAAAACGACATGGATTTTGCGCAAAGACAGCTCCTAGCCAATGCCGTAGGAATGGAGGTATCGGAATTAGAAAAAAGTTTATATTTACGAGATAAAATAGGAATAACAAATGAAGAGGCTTTAAATGCTGCAATGAAAAATAGCGATTATTTAGATAAAGTAGCAGGTAAAGATGTGGAATTATATAAGATAGAGGCTAAAAAAGTATTAGCGGCTGAAAGATTTAATACAGCAGTTGAAAAAGTTAGCGTAGCATTTAAATCTTCTTTACTACCTATATTAGAAGCTATTATACCTATTGTTGACCGTATAGCTTGGGTTATAAATGGTATTGCTGAGGGAGTTAAATATGCAGTAGGAGGTTTAGCTTCAGTTGTTAATTTTATTAGCGGAGGAAAAATAAGTTCTAAAAGAAAAGACGAAAATACAGCTTCTCCTGCGGAAATGGCATCCGGAGGCGCATTAATGGCATCAGCTATCTTAGGCACTTTAATGCTAGGAAAAAGTAAAGCAGGAGGTAAACTCGGAGAAGTCGTAGGAAAAGCTAGAGGAGGATTAGATGCAGTAACAGGTGCTCTAGGCTCTAAATCTAATCCTATGTATGTTCGGATAGTAGGAGGAGGCGGAGGAGCAGGTGGAATTGGCGAAATTCTTGATTCCGCAGGTGGTGGAGGTAAGAAAGGCGGACGTGCAGGGTTTTTAAAAAGAATGCGTACTTCTAAGAATGTAGTAGATAGAGCTAAATCTATCCAAAAAATTAGAGATGCTAGAATCCCTAAAACAGGGGCTCTTGCTAAGATAGGTCAATATTTAACAAAAGTAAAAATTCCTAGTATTCCTAAAATAGGAGGAGCACTAGCTATTATTGGTGCAATAGGAGACTTCTCAAATAGAAAGAGTCAAGGACAATCAAACACTCAAGCAGTTGCAGGAACCGCGGGAGGAGTTGGTGGAGCATTGATAGGTGCAAAAGGTGGAGCATTAGCCGGAGCTGCTATTGGAGGTGCTATAGGAACAGCAGTTCCTGTGATAGGAAATATAGTTGGAGCTGCTGTAGGAGGGGCTATAGGGGGATTAGCAGGAGGAGCTGCCGGTTATTATGCCGGCGGTGCTGTAGTAGATTCTCAGTTTAAAGGAGGCAAAAAAGATTCATCTTATCAAACACAACCATTTCAATATCAAGGAATGGGATTAAGTGCAACAGGGTCTATATATGGAGGAGTTAATAAGCCAAAACCAATTGGAACTCCCGTAGAAACATCTATGGTTGATACTACTCCGACAACTTTAAAACCTAACTTCTCTAGTCCATTTAGTACAACTCCTAATTTTGGAACTACTAGTATGTCTAGAGAATCTGTAATGGTTAATAGGTCAAGTAAAAGCGTGGCAACTATGGCTACGATGCAAAAGACTGTCGAAGAAAAAGAAAAAAAGGAAGAAGCATTATTGAAAGCAACAGATTACACTAATAAATTATTAGAAGCTATAGTAAGTAAACAAAACATTCCGGTTATAGCTTACTTTAATGACGAAGGAAGAAGACAAGTAAAAAGCACTTTGAGAAAAGAAAGTTCACCATAAAATAAAACCATGCCCCTAGACGCAAGATCTATATTAAATAATACAATTCCTGGTAGTCTCTCTCTTAGAGAAAGACAAAAACCTTTTACTTTCAAATTCCAAAGGATATCTGCCGGTTCTGTTAGTAATGGAGTGACTATAGTATTAATGGCTTATATAAATACTATATCCGACTCCTCTAGCCCGGAATGGGATGAAAGATTAGATATAGGAAGAGCGGACGCAAAAATATTATATAAAAGTTTTAGTAGAACTATATCTCTTTCTTTTACGGTCGCAGTAGAAAGCGAAATAAATCCTGAACGTGATATTAGCGAAAATGAGTTAGATATAAGGCTAGGACGTGCTTCTAGAAATCGTTCTAGTACGGGAATTGAGCGGTCAAGAATTTTAACAGATCCTCCCACAAGTAATCTGACTAATATTAGAGGAGAGCAGGGAATTAATATTGGCGGAGCAATACAAAGAGCTTCAGGCACCGAGTATGCTACAAGAGACGTAGCTATTAATTTAAACGATGCATCCAATAATTCTACATTATCTGCAAGAGTAGCTAATATTACATATTCTTCGATTACTTCCGGGATAAGTATAAACCACGTCACCTCTCAACTTAATGAATTATCAAAACTAGCACTTCCTGTATATAATGGGCCTTATGTTGGATCTTATGTTAAATTCAGTATAGGTAAACTATATACAGAAGAAATAGGTTACATAAAAGGATTAACTTTCGATTGGGATAATTCACAAATAGTGTGGGACGAGGATAAGGAATTGCCTATGATTACAAATGTTTCTATGGAGATAGGATACATAGGCAAAAGAAAACCTCAGGTAGCATCAAACTTCTTTGGATAATGAATAGATACGAAGACATAACTAATATAATAAGAGAAGAGTCGGGCGTTAGAAGATATAGTACTACGTATTATTATAGAATACCATTTAAGACTAGTGATTTTTTTATATACTCTAAATCTGGGGATAGACTAGACTTATTAGCTAATGATTATTATGGAGATCCTAGATATTGGTGGGTAATAGCAAATGAGAATGATATAGGTAAAGGGACTATTGTACCTCCCGTTGGGATTAGGCTTAGAATACCATATCCATTAGATATGTTAGAATTAGAAAATTTAAAAAAAGAAGCAATAAATGGCACCTCCTTTTAGAAGACCTATACCGGATACAGTAAAAAGCGTTTTAGGCTCTCGAAGTGGACTTTACTCAAAGGGTAATACTCTTGACTATTTTAAACCCAAAACACGTAATACCGCATTCTGTACTATAAAAAAACAAGGTATAACAGTATCTACTTTAGAAGACACTTTTACTGAAACTTACAATCCTAATTCTTTAAAACCTAGACCTAATTTAATAAGAGCAGAAATAGAGAGAATAGGAAACGACGCATCTCTTGTTAATTTATCCATGAGAATTAGAGGGACCATAGAAGTTTATACTATGTCGGATTTTATAAGATACTCAGAAGTCTTCTGTATAAATGACCCAGTAAACCAATTATCAATAACAATGGGTTATGCCGCTCCTTTTGACGGTTGTCCATCCTATACCGTCAAGGGATGCTTTATTGCCTATGGAACTTGGCATACAACGAATGAGAACTATTACCAATTATCTTTTGAAGCCATAGGTCCGGGAGAAGTATTTTCTACATTGGATATTGGATTATCCGGACTATGGGAGCGGTCTGATTTAAAGTATAAAAATAATACATCTTTTGATAATTCCTCGGAAGAGGGACAGGTGTCAGGTTATTATGAGCTTATGTTATATGATGCTCAAAAATCAGGTGCTACTTTAACAGATTCTATTGGAGATGGGGAAATAATTCCGTATTCTAGAAAAAATAATTATGAGGGAAATGTACAATTTGGTATACAATATTTAAATTTCAGAGGTGTTATTACAAAGTCGGATATAGTAGTGTATCAACCCATAGAAGGAAACGAATTAAATCCAGACCCTACGGAAATACCAACGGCTCAAACAACTACTGACGAGTTCTTTACTTTACAATATGTTGTTGATAGAATAGTAAATGAATTTGCATTAGAGCCTTTTTTTAGAAACGGATGCGTAGCGGAGTCAAAAGTAAAAGATGTTTTTATAGGTTTTCCTGAAAAGCCTCATTGTTCTTCTTTATATGGAAGTATAGTTAGATCTTGCGACCCTAAAAAAATATTAATACTAGGAGGCCAGGCCGGAAACTATACGAATAAAAATAATAGATCAGAGGGGAAAAATTACGAGACACTTTCGGGAGGTAGTATTGACGGAATCAAATCTCACTATGCATCATACATTGACTATAGAAAAATACTAATACATAGAAATACAATATACGATGCTATTAAATCTACTATGCATACTACTCGCAAAGGAGATCCAGGAAATAACATAAAAAATGATTTTATAGATGAGGCTTATTTAAGGGTAGATATGTTTTTAAAGAATTTATTTACTGTTATTAGTCAATGTACAGGAGGTTTCGTTCAACTAACTTTAGTTCAAGACGATGGAGGTCAAGAGACAGATAACTTAACAGAACACAGAGTATTAAGAATTGTACCAGCAACGTTTGTAAAAGAGGATTTCAATGTATGGCAATTTGATACGATTAATGGTGACGGATCTACTAGAGAATTGAACATAAGTGCCGAACTTCCCTCTACAGATTTACATGCTTCTTTAGTTAAAACAATATTTAACACATCTAGAACAGCTCACGCAGTAAGTGAAGGGAATTTTGATGATGGGTTTGAAACAGGACAAGACGCAATTAGAAATATAGCAAAAAAACTAATGGATAATTACTATAATGATTTAATGCCTAGAACAAAGTATAGTGAAGAAACTTGTGATGGAGCTAGAAACTTATTAGCTACGTGTCTTAGAGCTCAATCAACAGATAGCTTGATAAGTAATAACCAGTATTTGTGGCTAATGAAAATGAATGTAAAGATGGACGGAGTAGGAGGATGGAGAATAGGACATCATATAAATAGTAATACAGTGCCTACTAATTTTACTGTAGGTAGAAATATAGCATTTGTAATTACTAGAGTACATCATGTAGTGGAAGGTCAAGATTGGCAAACAGAGTTAGAGTCTATTTGCACCGCAATTCCTTCGGGAACATCTATATTAGGATCAGGAGGCGGTACAGGCGGCTCGGGTGGTTTAGTTTCCGGAGGGAATGTCACTAAATCTAAATCTCCTAAAAATTTCCTTAATACTAAATTCATAGGACAACCAGGCCGACCTAATAATTTTGTAACTAATCCTTTCAAGCTCCCGGAATTACCTAAACCACCCAAACCACCTAAATTACCCTAAAAATAAATCATGGCTAATTTTTTTTACACAGAAGGCGGTTTTCTATGGGATGAGAATAACATGCCATACAAGGGGTATTATTTCTATACTAACAGAATACCATACGCAGGTATAAACGGAAAGGATACAAGAAAAAGATTATTTTTAGAATACGAATTTAAGAGGAGAGTATATTCTTCTCTTGGTTCGGAGCCAATGGTGGAGTACATAAACATAAATCCGTACACTCCAACTAAAGAAGAAATAGAAGAAGAAGGTCTTTATTTTAAACGCTATTTCTATCAAAAACGAATAAAACCAATAACATCTATAACAGAAATTAGTAAAGATGATTATTTTTCTGCTAAAAACTTGCAGGATAACAAAAATAGACTTATATTTGCAGAAATCTATTGGAAAGTTCGCGGAGACAAAGTTCAAGTAGCGCAATTAAACAGGAATGAAGTTTTAAGTGCAGAGACAACTTTTCCGGGACTTAAGAGGTTTATTGTAAATTATAATGAGTTTTATATAAATGATGGTTATTGAGAACGAGGATCAACTAAGGGAGATCCAAACTAATTTTTCAGGTTCCTTTGTGTTTCCTATTCCGAAAGATATGTCAAATTTTTCGGAGGGGCTATCTATGTTATTTATACATGACTACAAATCAAATGAGTCATATTCAATAGCATTACAACATCAAGAATTTAAATCAAACATAACATTAGAAACATTACAGACATTATTATCATTTAATTATGTAATATCTTCATCTAAATACATCTTTGATTATTATTTCTCCAGTAAATTTTCAACCGAGTTTCCCTTACTATATTGGCTAAACAAAGGAGATACAGATTACTTAGAGGATTTATATTCATTTACATCTAAGTTCAAAAGATTTTATTATCCATCAACATCCTATAACATTTATATTCCATATTACATGTTCTTAAGATGTTTTAATAGTCAGCTATCCTATTTAAGTACATTGGATAAGAAATCATCTGTCATTGAAAAATATACATCTATTCTATCATCTTTAAATCATATTAGAGATAATGGAATATGCATTGACATTCCTCAAATAAATGAAGTCTACAATAAAAAATTAACAACATCTTTATTACATCCTAAATACATGCTCTATAATGCCACAGGAAGGCCCGTAGGGACATGTAATGGTATTAACCTTAGCGCAATACCAAAAGATGAAAAACATCGCTTAGGATTCATTTCTAGGCATGATAGAGGTATATTAGTGGAATTTGATATTAAGTCATTTCATTTATATCTCATTGCAAAGGCCATTGGATATACATTAGAAGAAGAAGATGTTCACATGTATCTGGCAAAGATTTATTTTAAGAAGAATAATATATCCCCGCAAGAATACGATGAAGCTAAAAAAATGACTTTTACTAATATTTATTCTGAAAGGGGGGATGCCAAAAAGATTCCTTTCTTTAACGCATTGTATAAATACAGGGATTCGATATATAGTCAAATGGTTCACGATAAAGAAGTTGTTGTTCCATACTGTGTAAGAACTTTAAAACTATCGAATTTAAAAGACGATTATTCCTACACAAAAGGAAAATTATTCTCTTATGTTATACAATTAATGGAAGTTGAACATTTTTTTGACATTATTAATAAAATTACTGTATATTTGCAGTCGAAAAAAACGCAAATCGTATTATATGTGTATGATTCCTTCTTATTAGATTTTGACAGAGAAGATGGATTGGAAACATTAAGGGGAATACAAAAGATTATAAACGATTCTGGGTTTAGCTCATCTGTGAAAATTGGAAAAAACTATTTTAACATGAAATCTTTTGATTTGGAAAACATGAAAGCATGATTGAGAGGAAACCCACAAAATTATTATGTACTTTTTGCCACCCGCATTTTATAGAAAGTACATTGAAGACTATTAGAAACACTTATGATATAACAAACGATAGTGTATTTGTTTTTAGAAATGCATCCGATAATGATGAACTAATTTTAAGTTACAATGTTATTAGAGAGGAAGATTTTACATTACTTCCATCCACCCTAATACTACATCGAAATAAAGAAACCGGAACTTTATTTACTCTAAATGGTCTAAACATACTTATAGAGCAATCTAATAACGGTAAACTTGATGTTAATTATAAAATTGACTGGTATGCTTATGAGAATTGCCTAATAGTTACAGGATCTGATGGATTGAGAATAATTGACCTAAAGTTTCTTTACAAAAAGAATATTTCTAACATTTAATCTATATAGTTATGAGTAATTTTGCAGAACGTTTCAAACAAGAAGCGAGTAAACTTTCTAACTCCGGTCCTACGGGTAGAAAGAAAGGTAAAAACATTTTTGATTACATTTGGAGACCTACATCCGTAACTTCCACCATTAGGATAGTACCAAATAAAAGAGACCCCGAGTGGCCTTTTTACACGGTATATATACATGGCAGAGACTACGCTACAAAAATAGGTCTAGCCAATTATGAGTTCGCCTCTCCTAAGACTTTCCAACAAGAAGATCCTGCCGAGATTTTTGCAAACAAGTTATACAGAGAAGATTATGAGAACAACAAGCAGTTTATTAAGTATTTCGCTCCTCAAAAGTTTTACTATGTTCCTATTCTAGTAAAAGGAAAAGAATCCTCTGGAATTAAGGTATGGCCTGTAAATACTAAGACCTACGAGAAAATATTTAATATCATGAACACTATTTTTGAGGAAGAAGGAGAGGAATCTTCAAAAATCTTTGACTTAAAGATAGGAACTGACTTAGTTATCACTAAACCTGCGGGAGGTGGCGTAGAAATTACAGCGAAGAGAAGCCCGACTAATTTGATAGAGAGAGCAGAAGAAGGATATACCATCGAGGATTTTAAGAGGCAATACGAGGAAATGGGAAATATTGAGGATTTATATATCACCCATACAAAAGAGGAGATTGAAAAAATGGTAACTTCTTT
>Ga0315904_10001840_pt1 | contig 33439 bp, 44 predicted proteins | sample LakEriMetagenome_6_FD_203529 | JGI IMG/M metagenome (GOLD analysis project Ga0315904, IMG submission 203529) | Freshwater fungal communities from buoy surface, Lake Erie, Ohio, United States - Buoy 12 MA120 | ecosystem: Environmental > Aquatic > Freshwater > Lake | place: USA: Lake Erie, Ohio...
ACGCTGCAAACTCTACAATTACTATTCCTACAGCGCCGCCTACAGCCATAACCAACACTTCACTGCTATGCAACTTCACCAACGCTGGCATCACTGACGCTACTGCCAAGAACGTGCTGGAGACTGTCGGCAACGCGCAGATCAGCACGACGCAGAGTAAGTTTGGTGGTAGCTCAATTGCGTTTGATGGCACTGGTGATGGGCTTCAAATTCCTGACACCGAAATGCTGGAATTTGGTAGCGGAAACTTTACGGTTGAAGGTTGGGTTAGGTTTGCCGTGCTTCCTGCAACTAGTGGCTTTGCTGCAATAGTTGGCAAGTGGGACGCATCAACCCAGAAGTCTTGGTACATGTATGTTTACAACAATGCTGGCACGTACCAACTCTATTTCAGCTATACGACCAACGGTTCAACAAGCATAAACCCTGTTGCAACTATCAGCGTTACTACTAACACGTGGTATCACATTGCTGCGTGTAGAGATGGCGCAAACCTGAGATTGTTCGTAGACGGGACGCAGGTTGGCACAACGTACAACATGGCAACTGACATTATTCATGGTGGAACTTATCCTGTTCAAGTAGGCCGCGTTGCCGGGACGCACGATTTGAACGGCTTCATAGACGATCTCCGCATCACTAAAGGTTACGCCAGGTATACCGCGAACTTCACTGCGCCAACTCAGGCATTTGCTCTGCAATAAGGACTGACCATGCTCTATACAAAAAACGGATCAATCCCAAAGCCTGAGACAGATGGAACTGATGGCTGGATAGAAGCTCCTATGCCTCCTGAAACTCCTGAAGGCAAAGAGGTGGTGTGGCTTAACTGGCAATGGGTAGTGCGTGATCCTAAGCCTGTAGACCGTGAAGGCTATCGCTGGAAATGGAACCACGACCAAATGCAGTGGATTGAGTACGAGCTGCCGGGTGTTGAGATCCAGGCCGAACCGGTGTTGGAATCGGTGCAGATTGACGCGCTGGCCAGCAGCCAGGTTATCGCCATGAGTTCAGAACAGATCGGCGGCTTATCGCCATAGTACAAATACCAATAGATTCTACTGGTTATAAATTGGAGTGAAAAATGGAAAGCGGTTTCTGGACAACCCTGGGGGCGGCTGTTGCAGGCATTGGTGCTGGTGCTTATGGGATGTACCGCAAGGTACTGGCTGACCTGCGTCACGACAAGGTTGCGACGCTGCACGACGAGGCCATCGAGCATCTGATTACGAACTTGCGTGAGGAGGTCGAGCGCCTGTCGCAGCGCCTGGCTGCGGTCGAGGAGCAGAACCGCAAGTGCGAGGAGCGCAACGACCAGCTGCACCAAGAGATTATGGAACTGAAGCAGAAGCTGCATGTGACCTGATGTGATCGATCCCGTCACCATTGCCGCTGCGTACAAGGCAGCGACAACGGCCATCGACATGGCCAAGAAAGGGATCGCGCTTTACAAAGAGATCAAGCAGACGGGCGGCGAGGTCGGCGGGATTCTCAAGGATCTGAAGGAACAGTTCCATAAGATCACCAGCCCGACACCGGAGCAAAAGAAGCAGTACAACGAGGAAGTCAAACGTGTGCAGGAGGTGGCCAAGGCCGCGCCTGCTGATGTGCTGAACACCGTCTGGGACAACCTGGGTCAGTTCGTTGACCAGTACGACATCATGGTCAAGGCGTACATCGCCAGCGAGGTGAACGCCAAAGAGGTGTACCGCGGCGAGATGTCGCTGGCCAGGCGTGCGCTGGAGCGGCTGAAGGTACGGCACCAGCTGGACTCCATGCTGGCTGAGGTGCGCGAGCAGATGGTCTACAACGCGCCGCCAGAACTGGGCGACCTGTGGACACGGTTTGAAAAGATGTGGCAGCAGATCGTACAGGAGCAGAACGCGGCACTGGCTGAGGAAATGAGAAAGGCGCAGGTAGCGAGATGGCAACGGGTAAGGGCACTGGAGGACCTAAAAGCAAAGGCGGTATGGATTGGGGCAGTGGTGTTCGTTCTGACATGGTTCAGCGCCCTCCTAATCCTAATCCGTCTGAGCCACACATACCATACTCTCTTCTCGTTACCGTTCTGGTCTTGTGTCTTGTGCTAGTCATAGTCCTGCCGGTAATGGGCGTCATGTATATGGACATGAACAACGCCATGTGGGAAGCCAAGTACCAGATACAAAAAATGAAGGAATTGCGGCTTAAGGTTTTGAAGGAGCTAAAAGATGTTGACCAAAGACCACCTACGAAAGATGTTGGGGAAGAATGAATACTTGGATCACTGGTATGAGCCTCTTCATATTCTTCTGCCTGAGTATGACATTAACACTATTCCACGTGTGGCTGCGTTTATGGCGCAGAGCGCCCATGAATCAGGTAATTACACAGCATATGAAGAAAATCTTAAGTACTCTGCTGCTGGTTTGCGCCGCACTTTTGGTAAGTATTTCCCTACTGATGAGCTTGCTAAACAATATGCTAGCCGCCCGAACCGTCAGGAAGCAATCGCAAATCGAGTCTACGCCAACCGCTATGGCAATGGGGACGAGGCCAGTGGTGATGGGTATCGCTACCGTGGGCGCGGGATTTTCCAGCTGACTTTTTATGACAACTATAAAGCGTTCGGCGACAGTCTTGATCCTCGCTTAACTGCCGCAGAAGTCAGTGAGTATATGGGTACGTTTGAAGGGGCGGTGCAGTCTGCTTGCTGGTTCTGGGAAGTTAAGAACTTGAACAAGTATGCTGACAAGGGCGACATCAAAGGCATGACCAGAATTGTTAACGGAGGCTACAATGGTTTGGCAGATCGCGAGAAACATTACACTGAGTTTCTTCATATTCTTGGTGGTTAGTGGGTGCGAACGGTTTCGGTACCCTTGTCAGGACCCGGAGAACTGGGAAAAGAAAGAGTGCAAGAGGCCGTATTGTTCAGCGACAGGAACTTGCCCAGATCAGTTGACTAAACCTGAAGACGCAAAGGTGGAACCCTATGAACCCGCTAAAGTTGATAAGCCAGTTTCTTGCACTGACGCAGGAGCAACACGATGCAGTAATTAAGTTTTGTATCGCTCTGACGTTCTGTATGACTGTGGTCATCATGGTCGGCGTCAGTCTATACTCGGTAGTGTTCGTGACACAGCCAATGAATGGCATGGCTCCGGCGGATAAGCAGTTCTTTTTGATTCTGTCTGACATGTCTAAATACATACTGGGCAGTCTAGCTACACTACTGGCTGTAAAAGGCAAAGACGCGCTGCCGCAGTTTGTGCCACCCGGACTGTCAACCAAAGAAGAACGGGACGACAAACCGGCAGCGCCTGCTCCAGCGGCTAAGCGCACGGAACCAAAGCTCGACCCCATCAGCACCCCTGCACCAGTATCATCTGCACCACCTGTAGAACTTGGCTTCAAGGGTAAACCAGCCTTGCCGCCAGCTAACCACCCTGAAATTGACTAGGAGGTATGTATGAAAAAGCTAATGTTGGCTCTGGCGTTTGTGCCGATGGTATCCTTCGCCGGCGGCGAGATGAAGAAGGTGTGCGACACCGACCCCAAGACCAAGAAGGAAGTGTGCAAGACGGTCAAGGTCCACAAGAAGCTGGAAGGCACCGCGATTCCGCCCAAAAAATGAACCCCTACTTTCTTCTAGGCGCAGTTCTCGCCGTCGGCATCGCCGGCGGTGTTGGCTATTGGAAAGGCGACGAGGCAGGGCAAGCCCATGTCCAGCAGTTGTGGGATAAGGACAAGGCCCGTCTTGCTGAGGAATACGCCAAAAACCTTCAGGAGCAACGGGAGAAGGAACGCGAAGCGCAGTCCGTTGCTGACAAAACACGGGAGCAAAAAGATCGTGAGATACGTGAAGCTAATGCTCGTAGCGCCGCTCTTCTTAACAGCCTGCGCGACCGCCCCGAGCGCCCCAAGGACGGTGGAGTGTCCAAGGATTCCGGAACTTGTAGTGCAGCCTCCGGAGCGCAGCTGGCAAAAGGAGATGGAGAGTTTCTTGCAAGGTACAGTGCCGACGCCGACCGACTCCAAAAAGAACTCAACCACTGCGTCGCCCAGTACAACCAAATAAAAAAGTTGCTTAATAAGGAGTAGCGTGGTATATATCGAAGCATGAATATACATGAACTTCAGCAACTCCTACGGTATTGCCCAGAAACAGGACATCTGTATTGGGTAGCAAAAGGGAAAGGGAAGATAAAAAAAGCCCCTGCTGGTACTTTGCTTCATAGTGGCTACAGAGGGGTTTTAATCAACGGTAGGCGGTTCCAAGCCCATAGAATTGCATGGGTGCTACACCACGGTGTTTGGCCCTTAGAGCAGATAGACCATATTAACGGAGATAAAACAGACAACAGAATAGATAATTTGCGTGAAGCTACTAACGCACAAAATGGGAAAAATCTACCTAAGTCTCGTCGTAACAAATCTGGTGTTGTTGGGGTGTCTTTTGATATAGCAAATAGAAAATGGCGGGCTAGTATAAAAGTTAACCACAAGCAAATAAACTTAGGGAGATTTACTAGGTTTGAAGACGCAGTAGTTGCTAGAAAAGAAGCAGAACAAAAATACTTTGGAGAATGGGCTAGAGATGAAAATCGCCGTTAATGCTATTTCAAAAAATGAAGAACAGTTTGTTGACCGGTTCTGCGCGTCTGCTGCAGATGCCGACTTAATTTTAATCGCTGACACTGGCTCTACTGACGGCACGGTTGCTCGCGCACGACGCCATCCTAAAACTGTTGTTCATGAGATTTGTATATCGCCGTGGCGGTTTGACCTAGCAAGAAACGCCGCTATTGCTCTTTTACCAAAAGATATCGATATAGTGATTAGTCTTGATCTGGATGAAGTATTGGAACTCGGATGGCGACAGGAAATTGAGCGGGTGTGGAAAGAGAATACTACCCGGCTTCGATACAAGTTTGATTGGGGTTGTGGTATTAGTTTCTTTTACGAAAAAATATTTTCTAGGCATGGGTATCGATTCCATCACCCGGTCCATGAATACCCGCGCCCGGATGGTCGCATAGAGGAAGTTTACGCACACAGCGATATGTTGTTGGTGTCCCATTTGCCAGACCCCACCAAGAGCCGTGGCCAGTATCTTGACCTGCTGCGCCTCGCCGTCAAGGAAGACCCCCACTGCCCGCGCAACGCCTTCTATTTCGCTCGGGAACTGACGTTCTACTCCAAGTGGGGCGAGGCCGCTGTAGCCCTTCTGAAGTACCTAGACAACCCCAAGGCCGACTGGCCGAACGAGCGGTGCTACGCCATGCGCTTACTGGGGAAAGCTTATGACGCCCTGCAGCAGCCGGCAGAAGCGCTGGAATGGTACAAACAAGCTTGCGCCGAAGCCCCGAACACCCGTGAGCCGTGGCACGACCTCGCTTTGGCTTACCACAACCGTCAGGACTGGGGTGGGTGTCTGACAGCAGCTGCCAAGGGTTTGACGATAGAGAATAAGCAACTGGTCTACACCTGCGACCCTCGGGTATGGGAAGAGCCTTTGTACGACCTTGCATCGATCGCAGCGTGGCATCTAGACCTCAAAGAAGAGGCTCTTGCTTATTGCGAAACAGCCGCTAAAATGGCTCCGAATGACGGGCGGATCGCCGCCAACCTATTGAAAATGAAGGCGGAGATGGAGCAATGCCAGAACTCAGAACAGACCGAACCGAACGAACTCTTAGCCACATAGAGGCGCAATTGGACGAAGCCCTTGCAGATTTGAAAATTCTCAAAGGAGCATTTCCAGAAGATGAGTTTGGGAATGTGGATACCCTTGGGCATCGCCGGTATCACGATGAGATGATTGCTGCAGCTAAAGCCCAGACTGAGTTCTGGACAAAGTTGCGACAAGAGCTTATTCGCAAGGGCATCATCTGGGGGTTGATCGCTGCGCTCGGATTGATGGTGCTTGGCTTCTCAGTCAAGACCGGTCTTACTTGGGGTGGTAAATAAGGAGTAGTCATGGCAGGTTTCGCAATCAAGTCGTTCGGTGGTGTGTCTCCCAAAACGCCGCCACGTTACCTGCAAGATTCTCAGGCTCAGGTGGCTATTAACTGCCCGGTGTTTGCCGGCGCGCTTGTACCGCTTCCCGGTGTTTCTGCTTCCGCAGTGGCGACACTTAGTAGCGCAGGCACTCCTACTTCTATTTACCGCTACGGCCAAGATGTTGATGAGGACGCGCGGTACTGGTTCAGCTGGAACTTCGATGTGGATGTTTGCCGTGGGCAGATCGCTGGCGATCCTGTGGAGTGGACTTTCTACACTGGTGATGGTCCGCCTAAAGCTACCTACAACACCATTGCGCTAGCTTCTTCTCCATACCCTGCGCAGACAATACCGCTTGGTGTACCTATCCCTAAGACGGCTTTACAAGCAACCGTACCTACGTTTACACCTACTGCGTATGCAGCAGAATTGATTTTAGATGCGTCTGCGTTAGCGAACCTAACTACCGCCGGCTTAGAAATAAGTCTGGATGATGGGACTAACTACACGCTGGTGACACTCCCTTCACTCCCTGCCACAAACAGAGCTACATACGTCAAAGATAGGATCAACGCGGTCGTAGTTGGTGTAACTGCTACTGTTGATCTCAATGATGTTTTAGTCACTACAACCGCTACTGGCACCTCCGCTACAATTTTATTCCGGGGGATTACCGGCTCAGCCACTTCATACGACACAACTGGGCTTTTTACTTACAACGCCCTCGACTTACAGGCAACAGGCACAACGCGCGATCAGCCTTTGTATGTAATTAAACAAAGTCAGTGGGCGTCTATTGATAGCACTCTGCAGGTTAGGTTGCAAGCCACGAACACGTCTGGTGTTATGACGACTGTGTTCAACCAACTTGCCCCCGGGCCGTTCAGCACTGCTTCTGATTTTGCCAATTGGCTAAACGCTAATTTTGTCAACCCGTATAGTGGCGCGCTAACTGTCGCAGCCTATGGTAACTCTGTTGTCGTTACTCCGGGGATTTATGGCCAGAGCACTGCTTCTCCATCTGTAGTGGGCAAGCTTAATTTCATCTTGGGCGAAGCAGACACCCCAGAAGAAACCAAATATCCAGTAGCGGCTGCGAAGGACACAGCAGGCACCGCCAGAATTATTCTCACACTGTCCCAGTTTAATGACTATGTGAAAGGCAAATTCTACGCGCTTACGCTGAACTCCGGTTCTGAGACTAAGGTGGAAGTACCAAGCAACTCCACACTATTTTTGAATATACCGAATTGTTCCATCACTCCGATCGGTGACGACTCTTCTGCGCTTCTTATTGAGACAATCACGCGGGGCACTACATCTAATATTAGATTCAGGGGCGGTACGTACCCTACAACTTCTACTAACTCGTATTTCACTCTATCCGCAGCTGGATACCAAGACGCTACCTCAGTGCCCGAGACTCGTGTATACACCTACACTTGGGTCAGCAAAGTGTCTGGTTTCGAATTTGAAAGTGGCCCAGCAGAAGCATCGCTGGCTGTTGATGTATACAAAGACCAGACTGTCACACTAAGCAACTTCGAACCGGCAGGTTTGTATAGTGGGTACATCCTTACTGCCCGCAGAATATACAGGTCTGTCAATGGCGTGTATTTGTTTGTTGCTGAAATTCCTTCCGCGCAAACTTCATATATTGATGAAATATCGTCAGATGATTTGAGCGAAGAGATGATAGTAACTGGTTGGTCTGAGCCGCCAGCGACTTTGACTGGGCTAATTAACCTACCTAATGGGATAATGGCTGGGTTTACTGGCCGAGATATTTATTTTTGTGATCCATACCACCCTCATGCTTGGCCTCAATCCTATGTGCAAACAGTAGATTACCCGGTGGTTGGTCTAGGTCGCATGGATACTACGTTGGTCGTGCTGACTAAGGGCGTGCCGTATTTTATACAAGGCTCCCACCCAGACAGCATGGTTGTGGTTAAGTCAGACCTGCAACAAGCTTGCGCATCTAAGCGCAGCATCGTTAGTGTGAATGGCTCTGTAATTTACGCCAGCCCAGATGGACTAATTATGTTGGCATCTGGCGGTTCACGAATCATTACTGATGGCATGTTTACCCGCGCTCAGTGGCAATCTCTCGTGCCGGAGTCAATTCATGCCTACACCCACGATAACAAGTATGTAGCGTTCTACGATACTGGGGATGTACAGGGCGGGTTTGTCTACGATCTTATTTCAGGACAGTTTATTTTTCATAATCTGTACGCTACTGCAGGTTTCAATGATTTGCTACGTGACCAATTGTTTTTGGCGTTTGCGAACAACACCATTAAAAAATGGTTCGATGGCACCAATCTGTCGTATACATGGCGTTCAAAAATATTTACGATGCCGCGAGTGTTGAGTCTGGGTTGTGCCAAAGTAGAGGCTGAATCTTACCCAGTCACAGCTAGATTTTATTGCGACAACTCAACTACGCCATTCCATACCCAGACCGTAACAAGCCGAACTATGTTTAAACTGCCGCCTACATCGGGCAGAGATTGGGAAGTGCAGCTTGAGGGTACCGCGCAGGTATTTAGCGTAGTAGTCGCGCAGTCTGCGGAGGAAATAGCCAATGCGTAGCCTGCCGCGAATAGCTTCTACCATTCCTAATGACCTTCGCAACTTTCTTGATAAAGTTCGTGAATACATCACTAATGGAGACGAGAACCGATTCGTAACAGTAAAAGAGCTACGCGCCGGCGGAGTTGTTGGCACTACACCTAGTGGTTCGTTGACGTTGCCAACGGTATACACCGTGGATGAGCCCGGTGTACCTACAGGTTTAGCTGCGGCTGGTGCGCTAGACAATATCATCGTTACATGGAACGCGCCTAACTACAACGGGCATTCGTACACAGAAGTATGGGCTGCTGCTACAAACGACTTTTCTGCAAAAGCTCTCGTTGGGATGTCTGCAGGAGTTACGTTCACCCACGCTATTGGGTCGAGTGCTACTAGATACTACTGGATTCGGTTTGTAAATACAGAGAATCTAGCAGGCCCATATAACTCCACTGTGGGGGTGATGGGGCAAACTGGCACTGACCCTGAGTACTACATCAATGTATTGTCGGATGAGTATGGTGTAACAGGTCCGGCACCATTTTTTCATCTCGATTCACCGACAGTAATTAACGGCGTTACGATCCCTGCCGGTACTTATATAAAAGAAGCATGGATCGCCGACGCTACAATTGGCAATGCCAAAATAAGAAACTTAGCGGTAGATACTGCAAAAATTGCAAATCTGTCCGTCACTTCTTTAAAGCTCGATGATCTTGCTGTAACAAACGCGAAGATCGCCGCGCTAGCTGTTGACTCCGCGAAGATCGCCGCACTAGCTGTAACTGAAGCAAAGATTGCGGATTTAGCCGTTACCAATGCGAAGATCGCCAACCTAGCTGTGGAGTCAGCAAAGATTGCTGACTTGGCTGTTACCAATGCGAAGATCGCTGCGCTGGCTGTTGATTCTGCAAAGATCGCTGATTTAGCTGTGACCAACGCAAAGATCGCTGCGTTGGCTGTTGATTCTGCAAAGATCGCTGATTTAGCTGTAACCAATGCAAAGATCGGTGCGCTGGCTGTTGACTCGGCGAAGATTGCCTCATTGGCTGTAACAGAAGCAAAAATAGGCAATCTTGCAGTCACCACAGCCAAGATCGGAGACTTTGCGGTTTCGGCGGCTACCTTTGTCAATGGTGCGACAGTTACTTTTACTCCGCCGTCAAACTCCAGCATCCTTGCTATTTGCAGGGGGTTTGCTTCTGAAACAGCTCAAGATAATCAGTCTACTATTTCTTACATACGTATTAGAAAAAATGGAAATGTTTATGACGATGCCCAAGCGCCTGTTTGCGTATCTTATCCAGACCCCAACGGTGGGTGGGCAAGGGTATGGGCGGATATGGTTGTGGCGTTCCAAGACACCGGTACCGGTGCACAGATTTCATACAATGCCACAAACTTTAACAACCAAGGTTTTTTGCCGTATGACGCTTTTCAATGGGCTGTGTTTATTCTGAAGAAATAAAATGGAAGAGAAAACATACTACGATCAACAGGGGCGAATAGTCTACGCATACAGCGCGTCTGGTATTGATATTGATGTTTCCGACTATGAACAGTATCCGTATATTGAGCTAGTCGGCGACCCGAGGAAACAGTATGTAAACAACGGCGAGTTACTTGAGCGTCTACCTAACCCCGCCGAAGTAGTTGGTAATACGATCGTTGGAGTACCAGTAGCCGGCGAGCTTGTCATCGAAGGCACCACATACCCTATCGCGGCGGGGGATACTGAACTTGACTTCAGTCCGGGTGTGAATCGTTTTGCTCTGTACTGCTTCCCTTACTTAGATAAACACTTCGAGGTGGTGGTATGACGAACAAAATCACTCACCGCACAGACTACTCGGTGGTTAGAGCTAGGACGTACCCAAAAATTGCCGACCAGTTGGATATGTTGTGGCACGCAATGGACAGGGGGGAATTACCAAAAGTACAACAGTTCTACGATGCAATTAAGGCTGTAAAAGACAGCGCGCCGAAACCAGATTTATCAGAGTAACCTCTTCACATATTGTTAACCTTGTGATATACACGGCGCATGGCAGACCTTGTACTTTACGATCGAGAAAGAGTGGCGGATTGGGTTGCCGGCAGGGTTGGGCAGCAGGTGCAGTGGGAAGGGTATAACGCTTTTGGGGTAGAGCAAGGCGGGCAGTTGGTTGCTGGCGTTGTCGTCCATCAGATTAACGGAGCCAACGCAATTTGCCACATAGCAATAGACAAGCCGGGTAAGACCTTGTTCTCCCTCTTTTTCGTAGTGGGCGACTACTGCTTCAGGCAGTTAGGGCTCAAGCGGCTGACAGGTATGGTGCCCACAAACGAACCACACATTATTGCGTTCGACAAGAAGCTTGGGTTTGAAGAAGAATTTGTAATGAAGGATGCCGCCCCCGGGGCGGATTTGATGGTCTTGGTCATGTGGGCAGATAAGTGCCGCTGGCTAAAGAGAGGACATTGATATGGGCGGAAAATCAGCACCGGCACCGGACTATGCTCCGTTAGCGCAGGCAAGTAGGGAAGCGGCGCAAATTATGGGCGCTCTTGGCAAAGAGCAGCTTGCGTTTGGTCGGCAACAATACGCCGAGCTATCTCCACTCCTACGTGGTATCGCTGACACGCAACAGCAAGCGCAGCGCGAGCAGATGAACCAAGCGCGCGATTATTATGACTATATGCGGTCTACTTACCGCCCGGTTGAGCGTGGTCTAGTTGCTGAAGCCCAGCGGTTTGATACCGAGGCGTATAGAGATCAATTGGCAGCACAAGCAGCTGCAGACGCAGGGCGTGCATTTACCGCCACTCAAGCAGCGAGCCAACGGGCCATGGGGGCGATGGGGGTTAATCCTGCTTCTGGGCGCTTTGCTGGTATGCAGAACCAAGCCAATCTGGGGCTGGCAGCACAACGCGCCGCCGCTATGACAGGTACACGCCAGCAGGCTCAGCAAATGGGCTACGCCCGCAAATTGGATGTCACAGGGCTTGGTCGTGGCCTCCCCGGCGCTTCGACTGCTGCATACGGAAGCGCGACCGGCGCCGGCACTGCTGCTGGCCAATCCTACATGGCACCGGGTAATCAATTTGCTAACATCTTTGGACAGGGCGCGCAGACGATTGGACAAGGACTTAATATGCAGAACCAAGGACTTGGCCAGATTCTCAGTACGCAAGGACAAGTGTACGGGCAGTCGATGGCTGCTGGTGATCCGTTCGCGCAAATCGTTGGCACCGGCCTTGGGGCTTGGGCTGGTGGCGGGTTCAAAGGTCTGTCTGACATCCGAGTTAAAGAAAACATTGAGCGCGTCGGTACGCACTTCCGCACCCAGTTGCCGATCTATGAGTTCAACTACATCCACATCCCCGAAAAGCGGTTCCGTGGTGTCATGGCGCAGGATGTTGAGAAAGTATTCCCTGACGCAGTTGAGACAATGCACGACGGCATCAAGACGGTTAACTACGCGATGCTCGGCATGGAAATGGAGGAAGTTTAATCATGGCGAATTTTGCACGCGGTTTGGCATCTGGTTTCGATACCGGCATTAAGATTGGCGAGGCTCTGCGACGCAAACAAATGCGCGACGAGTTCGAGGCCGCTCAGCAGGAAAAAGAATTTCAGAAGTACACGCCGGCGCAAGCCCTGCAGATGCAGCAGGAAGCGGCCATGGTTGATGAACAAGGTCGTCCGATGTACCGATTTACAATCGAGCCGGGCTCTACGTCATATCAACGCCAGCAAATAACCTATCCCGAAATGCAAGCTCGTGGGGAGTACACACCCGACTTCAGCGGCTATGGTTTGGGTACGCCAGAAAGCATAATGTACCGCACGCCTCCGGGCGGCGCGATGGAAGGGCCCATTGATCTAACGGGTGTCGCCAACTACGCTCCTGCACGGGGCCTGTCTGTTTCCGAGGGCAACTACACACCTACACTTTTGCCAAGCCAGCGCCCAGAAGAGTCTGATCTGTATAGACAGTTAATGACTCGTTATGGCGAGTCTACGACTATGGCCCCCAAGGCTACTGAATATCTTGGTAAGACTTACGAAGGTGGGTTAACGCCGCAAGCACGAGACGCCGCTTTGATGTCTCGGTATGCAGATATTATTTCGCGAGAAGACCCGATTGAGGGTATGAAGCTTCGCACTATGGCTGCGCAAGAAGCTCGTGCAGCCGAAGAGTCCCCGCTAAGACTTCAGAACTTACGGCAGCAAATCGCCACTGGGCAGATCGATCTTGAGACAAAAGGCTTTGCTTTGCAAGACCTTAAAGCTACTAGGTCGTTGACTGACTTCATGGCGGCAAATCCCAATGCGTCTACCAAGGATATTTTTGCCAAAGCTGATGAACTGAAAATGAGCCCGAAAGCACGTGGCGAGATTATTCAGCAATTGACTGGTGTATCCCAAGGTGAACTCGATCTGGCCAAAACTCAGATCACTAAACAAATATCTGGACTAGACCGCAAACAGCTTTTGCAGGCACACAAAGATAACCCTAATATCACGCCCGGCGCACACTATGAAGAGGCAGTTGATAAGAAAGGCAATATTTCTTTGTATTTGGTTGACACTAATACTGGCCAGCGGCTGACTGATAAGCCTGATTTTGTAGGTAGCGCAGCTGAGGTAGATAAGTATTTGCGCACTGCAGCTACGGCTCCAGAAACTTTGCTCGACTACACAATGAACCTGAAGAAGACTCAGGCCGACATTCTTTCCAAACAAGCTGGTGCTGCCAAAGACTTCGCAGCTGCACAGTACTATGGAGCAGGTGGTGGGCTCGGCAAATCATCGTTTGAAGTCGCCGGATTCGACAAAGACAACACGCCTATTCTGTTCGACCGCCAGACAGGTTACTTCGGTCGTAGAGACGGCAAGCCAATTCAGGACGCAGACTTCACTAAGAAATTCCGTGGTGCGGAAGCGACTAGCGTTACCCGTCAAGAAGAGATCGCTTACGGCAAGATGCTTGAGTCCGACGAGTGGCAGCGCGCTCGTACTGCTGCTGACCAAGCTAAGGTTATGCGCAAATTTAATCTTGACCCAGAGAAGTTCCGCATGGCTCCTATCCCCGGCGGCGGTTGGTAACTAGATACAGAGAACATCATGGCAATTTATTCTCTCGCAGACCTACGCTCAACCGCCCCGCAGGACCTGCGGGAGTTGCCGGATGACGAGCTTGTACGTGAGTACAGCAAACGCAAGAACGTACCGTTCGAAGATGTTGCTGATTATCTGGGGCTAAAGCCCAGAGGCTTCGTCTCGGAGATGGGTAGGCAGTTGGTTGGCGGTTTGCGCGTAGAAGTGCCCAAGATGATTGGTCAAGGGCAGCAATTTCTCTCCCGCGAACTGCCGTTTCTTACTGAAGCTTTTGAAGCTGGCGCGCAGGCGCAAGCCGCTGCGCAGCCCGGCGCGATTACTGCCCCCACAGGACTACGCCCCACCCCGTCCGGCGCTGTTGCTGAGACAGGCCGCAGACTACGTGAAGAAGCCACAGCTGCAGAACCTAGCTATGTGCCCGATATGCGTGGTCGTGGTTTGGTACAGGAAACTTTGTTGTCTGGTGCTCGTGCGGTTGGGCCTATTGCTGCTACTGTTCCTGCGGCGATGGCACCCGGTGGTATGCCTATTGCGGCTGGTATGTTGTTCGGCACGTCGCAAGCGCAAGACACCTACGAGAAATTAATCGCCCAAGGTGTGTCCGAAGAGGAAGCGCGCCAAGCGTCATATCGCACCGGATTGATTCAAGGCGCAGGCGAAGCTGCAGCTACCTATGTGGGCGGCAAATTGTTCAAGCCTGTGCTCGGTCGTGCAGGTGGCGGCACTACCGCTGGTGTTGCTGCTGAGATGACTGATACTGGCGTTCTGCGCCCCTTTACAAAAGGGTTGGCCACAAATCTGTTGGTACAGCCGTCTACCGAGATCGCACAGGATGTAGGCACTTCGTTGGTGGAACGCGCTTATGGCGGCAAAGAAGAGAACTTGTTCGATATTGCCAAACAGTCTGCCATGGGCGCCACCGGCTTAACACTGCTACTCGGGCCGTTCGCGCTAGGCGCGCATGTGTCTCGATCGAATAACGCATCTGCTCTAAAAACGGCGTTGTCTGATGACCCATTGGTCCCGCGTGATGTCCGCGCACAAGCTATTGCTGCAGTGAATGTAGAAGCACAGCGCCAAGGTGTCGATCCGCGTGACATTGGTCGTTGGACACAAGAGCAAATCGCCCTTGAAGACCGCCGCACCGACGCTTTGCGCCGGATGACAGAGGCTGTGCAGGCTTTGGAAGTTGGAGCCGGCATCGAGCAGCGCATGGGGATCGGCGCTGAACGACTAGATGAAGCATCTTATATCCAGCAGTTCGAGGAAGCGTTCAACGAGCCTAGTGGGCAGTTTACATACGAAACCCTAGCTGATGGCTCCCAAGCCCCACGTGAGTTGACGATGGGCGAGATCATGGAACGTCAAGCACGTAGCGTTGACCCCGTTGCAGCCACAGACTTGCTTGACTCACAACCCAAGACAGCCAAAGAAATTCTGGCAGAAATCCGACAGGCAGCGAACGACCCACTCTCGCCTAGCATCTGGCGCTTTCCTGTTTCTACCGGGCTGCAAGGCGACCAGCGTGCTCTTTTTGCTGCTGGCCCTGAAGCGCTAGGCCAGCCTCGTCCAGTTATGGGCGGTTTGGCCCCAGCACAACAAGCAGCGCTGGGTGGTACCCCGCCGCTCTCGCCGGCGCAAATCATGGCCGCGCGCGGCCCCGTCGATCAAACTACCCCCCGCCCTGCGATGGGACTTGGTGCGGCTCAACAAGCTGCAGCCGCTGGACCAGCAGCTCTGACTTCTGCGGTTACACCTGTTCCTACAACGGCTCCTTCCGGCAGCCCCCCTGCCGTTTCCCCCGCAGCTCCGGCTGCTGGGGGTCTTTTACAACCAGCCGCTGCCCCCAAGGGCAAAGCAAAAAAGGCCGCGCCAGCCAAAGTTGCGCTGCCGGCAAAGACGCCCATCGCTCGTTCGATTGAACAGGCTATGGAAGAAGAACTTGAACTGGCTGATCGCGAGTCTGACACCGCGCGTATTACCGGCATCCTGAATGAAGTCAACAAGGAAAAGCTGGGCGCAGAAGTTCAGGGCGCTAAGCAGATCAAAGCTCCGGGGCGCGTCTCGCTGTCACAGCGTTCGCTATTGGGCATTCGTGATGCCATCTTCCGCAAGTCTGGCAAAGTAGCTAAAGCGTTCGGTCGCAAAGAGCAGCGCGTCGTTGATGCCGTTAGCGAGTTTAGCAATGCCTACGACGCCTATCTTAACTACAGCGCTAATATTGCTCGTGAAGTAAAGAAAAACATCCAAGCGAAAGCCGACGAGCGTATCGCCAAGATGGAAGAATTGGCCAAGAATGTGCAGAACGCTTTGTTCCGGTTGGGCGAATCGGTAGACAACAACGCCAAGAACGTAGAAGCGATTGTCCGCGTGGTGAAAGACGCTGCACAACGCAAACTGGCAACTCCCGGCAAAACCAAGGCAGAGACACTTGCTGCGGTCAAGTCGTTGGATACTGCATTGTCGTCCGGCTGGGCTGCAGCGAAGCGCGAGTCGTTCATGAAGGAACTGCCTGACATGGCTGATGTCAGCAGCCAGCAGATTCGCCCATCGTCTGAGATGCAAGAAAAGACCAAGGGCAAAGCAGTATCCGCGCTGGAAAACGCGGCCAAGAACGGCTACGTTAACCCACAAGGCAAAGGTGAGAAGTACACTGGTCTGCCCGGCGTGCTGCAGTATCTGCGCTTTAACACTACGCCCATGGGTCGAGTCCTTGCCCGTGCGCTGCGTGACGCACTGGTTGAGTCCAGCAATCCTGCAAAGATTGCATTCGTTGACAAGACCGGCTCCCGCTACGATCCCAAAACCAACACGGTCTACATCAACCGCGAAGAGCAGTCGGCTGAGGTCGTTCTGCACGAGGCTTTCCACGCCGCGCTGCAGTGGTATGTATACCAGAACCCTAAAGCTCCAGCTGTCGCACAGCTGCAGAAGTCGCTTGACCGCGCGCTGAAAGCTGAGGGTCTGGAAGGCAAGGCTCTGGAAGTTCAGCAGATTCTGCAAAAGCTTGTTGACCAGAAACGTGGCATGGACGCTGTGCTGGAGTTGGTGTCTTACACCGCTACCCTAAACGAGTTCCGCCGCGCCATGCAGGAGATCAAGACTGGCGACGCGCCGAAGTCGTTCCTTGACTCGATTCGTTCTGTCTGGGCGATGTACAAAGCCATCGTGCGCCGCATGTTGGGTGTTGGCGAGAATGTCGCCAGCGATGTGTTGTCAGCGTCTATGGATTTGTTGGAGCAGTCCACCAAGGCGCAAATTCCTGAGCAGCTAAGCGGCAAAGCCCTGCAGGCAGCGGTGCAGTCGAACAAAGCTACGCAGACAGCATCTGGTATTACGCTGCAGGATTATCGTGGGTACACAAAACGAGTTGCGCCGGCAGCAATCAGCACCAAGGCTTTCTTTGATGCGGTGAACTGGAATGACAATGTATCTAAGAACTTCCAAAAAGTAACTGGTAAGATGGCTGAGGCTATCCGCAAAGACTTTCCTGCGCTTGAGCGGTTTTTGATTTATATCAACTCTACGTTCAGTGCTGGTGAGACTACCAAAGAAGAGATCGAGAACTTCAAGGTCAACAAGAGCGTTGGTTATCAGCAGATGGAGCGGTTGGCGAACTTTGTACTGAACCGCCCAGCTGACCAAGTGCGTGCGCTGTTCGATTACATGGACGGCAACAAGAAAGCATTGGATGGTATGGCAGACAAAGGCATCATGGCCCGCACAGCGGACAACGTCATGGATTGGTTCAAGACCTACGTTGCTGACCTACCTGCTGCCGAGCGTTCGTTCTTTGAGAACAGAAAGTTTTCCGAGTCGCTGCTATATGCGTCGAAGAGCGCGCAGGTTGCTAGTTCCACGTTCGGTGCCCGCAAGCTCTCTAGCGTCCTTGGTCTAAAGCACAAAGGCGAATTGAATCTCGAAGGTTCGATGGATTGGATCGCTAAAGACGAGGCTGGCAACCCAGAACTGACTGGTCGTTTCTACCAAGTCTTTAAGAGCGATGGTTTAAAGCCCGATATGGGCCCTGAGCACGCTGGCTTTATGTCGATCTCCGAGTTCGAGAAACGTGGTCGCCGTGCGCCTGATGGCTTCAAAGTAGACGCTACTCGTCAGTGGTGGCTATCTCAGTACGACCCAGATAAAGGCTACAAGTTCTCTTCCAGTATGACAGCCAAACAGGCGCTTGAAGAGAACAAGATTGATGAACTGGCAAATGCTATGCGCAACACCATGGCTGCATTAGCTAACAACTATGCCAGCCGTCAGTTTTCTAAAGCCATTGCAGCCGACGACACCATAGCATTCAATAGCTTGGAAGACGTGCAGAAGTTTACTGGCCGCGTAATTGACGAGTCTCTGGTGCTGGATGTCGGCCAAGAAGAGTCCAAGTCTCCACAGATTCGCGGTATGTACCGCCGCTCTGGCACTTGGGTGAAGCTGCCCAACTCTACTGCATATGGCGATCTGGCGAACAAATACATTCCCGGTCCTGTGTGGAGTGCCATGATCGACATGTCGGATCGTCGTCCGCTGGTTGACCTGAAGGCATACAACACTGGTATGCGCTGGTTCAAGAAGTCCAAGACGGTCTACAACCCCGGCACTCATGTAACGAACGTCGCGTCGAATATTACGCTGGCCATGATGCACGACATTCCCATGGCTACGCTGGGCAACGCTGCGCGCATCTTCGCGCTATATGAAGTCAATCCCAAAGCACTGTCTAGTAAAGAACTGGACATGATGTCTGCGTTCATGAACTCGGGCGCTATGCTAGGTGACTTCTCAAGTTCTGAGGTTAAGCAAGCTCTATACGACGCTTGGAAAACCAACATGGACACTGGTAATGACAACTCTTTGATGAAGCGCCTTGCTGCGTTTACCAACTACGAGAAGTCGAAAACCCAGAAAGCTGTGCAACTGGCTACGAAGATCGGCAAGAAAGCAGATCATTACGCCACCGAGTTGTATGCTGCTGAAGATAACGTCTTCCGACTCGCGGCGTTTCTTACCAAAGCAGGTGACTTGCAGATGCAGGAAAAGACTGCCACAGCAACGCCCGAGCAACTGCGTGTCGCAGGTGACTTTGCCCGCAAAGCGTTTTTGGACTACGACATTGACTCCAAAGCTGTTCGGGTTCTGCGACAGTCATTTATTCCGTTTATCTCGTGGGGTTACGCTATCGCCCCAGTGTTAGGCCGTATTGCTTTGCACCAGCCATGGAAGATCGCCAACATCATGATGGCGTATTACCTGCTGGAAACTGCTATGGCTTCGATGGGTGATGGCGATGACGATGAACTTCGCAAAGCTGGTCCTGAGTACATGCGTGAGCGTACGCCCTTCGGTCCTCATATGTTCATTCGTATCCCATTTATGGGCGACGCCGAGAATCCGGTGTACTACAAGCTGGGTGACTATGTACCGTTTGCGTCTATAACCAAAGGATTGCCTAATGGTTTGTTCGGACAGTCGTGGATTCCCAGCGTAATTACACCTAGCGGCCCGATCGTCTCTGCAATATCAGGACTGTTGCTAGGCGTCGATCCTTATAGTGGCAAAGATATACACAAGCCTACGGACTCTGAGTGGGACAAGTTGTTCAATTCGGCGAAGTTTGCTTACGACACCGCTATGCCACCAGCCGTATCCAGTGCAAATATTAAAAAAGTTAAAGACATCATTGATGAGAAAGAAGGCATAACCGGGGCCAAGCCTAGCAGCATGGTGTTTGCCCGTATGATGGGTTTGAAGCTGTACGACTACAACGTCGATGAGTCGTTGGCTATTCAAGACAAGGTTGTCAAAGGTATTGAACGCGATTTCAAAGCGGCTATGAAAAAAGCTAAGCAGGACGAGTACCGCAAGGGCTATCCTGATTATGAAGCGCTAGATGCGGAGTTGGACAAACTTCAAGAGCGTATGGATAAACGAATCGCGGAAGTTCGCGGAGAGGAAGAGTAATGGCTAAGACACCGGCATGGCAGCGCAAGGAAGGCCAGAACCCCAACGGCGGACTTAACGCCAAGGGCAGAGCAAGCTACAATAAAGCGACGGGTGGAAATCTCAAAGCCCCTCAACCTGAAGGTGGTAAGCGCAGGGATTCATTCTGTGCCCGGATGGAAGGACACAAAAAGAAAAACACCAGTGCGAAAACCGCGAACGATCCTAATAGCAGAATAAATAAAGCGCTGAGAAAATGGAAATGTTGACCAAGAAGGGTGGGTGTTTGCTGGACGACTGAACGCACCACAGTCACGAGAAAGACGGTAAGCACCCACCCCTGTTGGCTGGAGGATATATGAAAAAACCAGTATGGGAAGAGCCCCGCCCCAAAGAGTTGGGCAAACCGAAGAAACTATCGGCTTCGCAAAAGACGGCTGCGAAGTCAGCAGCAAAGAAGGCTGGCCGTCCTTACCCCAATCTCGTGGATAACATGAGAGCAGCTAGGAGAAAGAAATGAAAGGTATGCCAATGCGCGGTCAGCGGACTGCAAAGAACAAGATGGTCAAAGAATATGGCGGCGCTGAGAAGTACGCTTCCAAGTCGGCCATGAAGAAGCACGAGAAAGGCGAGTCGAAGAAATTCGAGATGATGGAAAAGAAGATGATGAAAGGTAAGAAGTAATGCCTACCAAGTCAGCCAAGCAAGAGAAGTTCATGCAGGCTGTTGCGCATAGCCCGGCCTTCGCTAAGAAGGTCGGCGTGCCTATGTCTGTAGGTAAAGAGATGACTGGCAAGGGTAAGGCAAAGCCTATGAAAACCCCCGCCACTCGCCGTAAATGATTACTTCATACCTGCGCGTTTAGTACGAGGAAACGATCGGTTCGCCGACTTAGGTACTGCGCGCAGGTTCCCTGTTCCATTCCCACCGCCTTTGGCGATGGGCGTCTTGTGATCCACATCCTTCCCGTCGCCCTTTGATACCGCGCCCTTCTTTTCCATCTCCCGACGTGCGGCGTTGCGTTTCGCGCGATTCGCTATTTGTTCGGGCTTTCCTTGATATCGATCATATTCCTGTCGGAAGTTACGTGGCATGGGTAGCTCCTAAGTTTGTCCACCTTGCAGCACTGCTAGCGCCACGGGACTCTGTAATCTGGCTGAAGTGCTAGTCAGCGCATCTACAAAGCGCGGGTGGTTGATGTTAACAATCAGGCAGTGTGCCTGTCCGGGATTACGGTTATGACATCCCTTGAACATAGTAACCCGCTCACGTGCAGATATCAATGCCCCGTTCTGCTCCAACTCCCGCACTACTCGATCGACTCCGTCTCTGGTCTTTGACAGCCACCTCTTCAGCGCCGACAGATTGATCGTCAGGTTGCTGCCCGGCATGACGGGGGTGTTGCTGTCGTAGACCACCTTAATCCTTGCCACAGCCCGCTCAGGCGCCGGGATATGCACCTGCTCTTTGGCCGAGCCGTAGACCTCAGTGACCTCGATCAGCTGGTCGTTATGCTCTTGCAGGAACTGGCCGATGGTGTCGAACACATCCTGCTTGCTAGCCTCGGTGTCCTTGCGGGTCTGCTTCACGCAGTCAATTAGGTACTGGGTTGTGGCGTCCACGTCAAACGGCAGCAGACCGAGCTTCTGGCCGATCTTGGCAATAATCCAGCCGTTGATGATGCCCGATCGATAGAACCGCTCCTGCGGCTCGAACATGAAGTTGAACCGGCGCTGGAAAGCATCCACGCCTTTCTTATAGACAAGCTCAGGGCCACCCATGGCTACCACGGCCTCGACCAGTTCCGGGTACGCCCAGCCATTGTTCTTGGCGATCAGGTCGAAGAACCGATAGCCGTTGCTGTAGCCGGTGGCGTCCGTCTCGATGAATGTGCGGTCATGGTGGTGGAGCTCGATCACCCGGGCGCGCAGCGGGTCGTTGCTGGTCTGGACGTTGTCGAACTTCTGGTGCAGCGAGATGTTGGTCGTAATCAGTGTGGGGCCATCCCACTTGACGGGTTCTCTGATCTCCCGGTCTTTGGACATGGAAATCTTCTCACGCCCTTGGCTCAGGTTATAAGCCAAGTCAGCCACATCCTCGTCAGATGCCGTGGTCAACTCGTCGATGGTGCATGGCAGATTGTTCAGCACGCCACGTATTTTAAACAGCGCGTTGCTGGTATCCAGCTTAGTCATGAACAGGTCGCGCGGGTGGCCGATCAGGCTGTTGGCACCCATCAACGCCAACGTCTTGCCGGTGGTCGTCTCTGTGGAGTAGATCGACACAACCAGCGAAGCATTGCCAGATACCTTGCCCAGCAGCCCAGAGAGCGCCAGCACGATCGCGGAGCGCAGTGTATGTGTGCCCGGCTCGTTGAGCATATTCATCGCGTCTATCCACGTCTGGCGGTCGCCATGTGGCTTGATGATCTCTGAGTAGCGCGAAGCCGCGCCGCGCAGGCGGCGGTCTGTACTGCCCGTGGGCGAGTTGATGATCTTCTCGCCACACAAAAATGACTCGTCATCCTGCCAGCCGAACGCGACAAAATCGACGCCGGTAGGAGACTGTTGCTGCACCATTGTTAAGTAGTCCATTAAGTAACCTCGTAATTTTTCCTGCTGGCCTACGCCCTTTAAACCAAACACCTGCCTATTGAGTAGGAAGGTTGCGAAATCCTTTCCGATCGTAGCGATTACTGATACTTCGTGATCTTCTTCCTGCCACCCTGTCATCGGGTATTTAATAGCCAGTCTGAATGTTGTCTTGCCTGATACACCATCTTTGTACACACCTGTGATGTGCATGGGATATGGCGATATCAACTCCCAGTCTGTTGTCGTTACTGTTGCCGCATTGCCGTTGGCGTCTGTGACTTCAGTCTCGATACTTACTTCTTTGAATATCTTGTTGTCTTTCTCTACGTATGGCTTGGGCAGTTCGATTTCAATAGCTTCGCCTTGTTCGTCAATGACGGTGCTGGTCGGCGATGATGATAGTTGCGCAGGGCTGGTGATCTTGCCTTTGTGTGGGCATCCCTTGCATCCTTCCATGCACAGCTGTTCGAACTTGGCGCAAGTGGTTGGACCTGTGCCTTTCCACCCAGCCATCTTATTCATGCTGTCATTCAGATCAAAGTCAGGATGTTTCCCCGCCAGCATAATGACAGCTTCTTTGACATCGGTAGCGTGCTTAGCCAGCCCCAGTGACGCCCTCCACATCGGCTCCTGCACTGGGCTCCCCGATGCGTCTGTCACCCCACCACTGGAAAGTAGCGCTCGGATTTGTTTGCAGTGCTGACCTACGACGGACACGATCACGTCGTTGGTGTTCAAAACGGCGGAGGCAATCGACGACTTCGTAGTCTTTTGGGTAGGTCGTTGTTTGGTGGCTTTGCCGAACCATGGCTTCAACGTAGTGAAAAGCTGAATCGGATCGTAGTCGGGGCAGTCGAGTTTGCATTCAACAAGTTTCCAAGGCTGTTGTTTTTTATGATAAGTACCGACGGGGCGAAGCACCATCGATGTGTCGTGAATTTTTGTAGTGTCAATTACTACGTCATTTTCTTCCAGAGCGATACGCAACGCTGTAGAAGCTTTCGTCCAGTGCTCCGCACTAATCGGCGTAGTAAGCGGCCAATAGCAGTGCAGCCCACGACCAGATGATATGACCATGGGTGTTGGGAAGTTGATCGCAGCAAGCGCGAGTCTGAGCGCAGCCCATCCTTCCTTCTGGGTGGCATATGGCTTATCGCTTCCAATATCCAGATCAAGCGCCAGCGCCTTAAACCAAGTCGCTTTGTCTTGAGTGCGTCTCCACTTTTTTCTTCCATTAACGTCAACATAGTCATGTCCTGCAAATGCGCCTACGCCGAAATAGACTGTCGTTTCTTTTTCTTGATCCCATTGCGATATGGCTGCAACGGCGTCATCAATATTCGAGAATGAACCACGATTCCAGAAGAACCCGTTCTTCAGATTACCTGCAGGGTCTGGCTTCCATGTTGCTACAACTAGTTCATCTCGTTGGGCGAATACGCGAGTAAGAAAGTTTTTAGTATCCAATTCCATGCCCTCAGATAAAAAACCCCGGCCTAAGCCGGGGGGTCCCGTGAACCTATTCTATTACTCGTCGAACAGGCTGTCGAGCTTTGCGGACAATTCATCCGACGCTTTTACTGGGGCAACCGACGGCTTCTCTTTTGCTGACTTTGGAGTCACTTGCTCAGGTGGGGCAGCAGCGACTTCAGGCGTTGGAGTTTCTTCCTCATACGCATCATCAACAGGTTGAGGCGCAGCTGAAGTAGCTGGGGCGGCGATCTGGGTTGCTTTCTGCGGCGCAGCAAGTGCAGGTCCTGCTTGTGACGGGGCGATTTGGCGAGTAGCCACTTTCACCGGATCGCTGTCCAACATGGTATCCACACGCGCCATAGCTTTTTCAGGCACATAGCCTTTCTGCTTGAACGTGATCTTTGGATAACTCGCGGTGTCATCGAAGCCGAGCTCAGTGATCGCCTCTTCAGGACCAATGCCATAGTTACCTAGCTCTTTGAAATACTCACGCAGAGCTTTCATGCCGGAAACCGGCACGGTCAGGCTGTATACCTTGGTCGGGTCAGCCGCTGGCACAACTGCCAGATGGCGCTGGTCGGAGCACATCTTCGACTTCGCACCCGAGGGCAGAATCTTGGAGCCCAGAACATTGTGCGGGCAGTCGGCGCAGCTGGTGTGCACAGGCTTATCCACAGACACGTCGGGCTTCAAGCCATCGTTCGACCAGCAATCCGGACGCACGTCAGAGGCCGAGGCATCGAACTGCTTGCCATAGAACACTTTCGATACGCGCGGATTAGCACCGACGATGATGGTGTCCAGTGTCACGCCCACTGGGGTTTCGACGCCATCCTCGACCAGACGATAACGACCGGCACGGATGGAGATACGCGGGATGCTTGGGCCGTCGCTGACGATAGCCGCTGCAACACTTGATTTAGTACCCGCTTGCTGGCGCGCAGCAATACGGGCGGCGATGTGTGCTGGTACTGTAGTTACGTTGCTCATTATTTACTCCTTGCTCTGAGCTTTACGGAAATTAAAAACACGGGTGGACGAGAAGTTAATACCGGGGGGCGGAGTGCCATGCCCTTCGATGAAACTCTTAACCCCAGTCTTGGACGCACGGGCCTCGACCAAATCCCATGTGTCATTTTCTTTGCAATAGCCAAAGAATTCTTCGCGCGAAGCAACGGTCGCAGTGTGGTGCGTAGACCAGTAGCCCGTGCCATACGATGTCTTGATAGAGTCCAACCCGTCCTCCTGCGCCTTGGCAGTGAACCAGTTCTCTAACATGGCAAGCTTCTCAGCAAGTTCGGCTTTTGCTGCCTTGTGCTCACGCTCCAATTTGTCGATAGCGTTGCGCACGTTGATATACCGCTCAGCGGCAAGTTCGTAATTCATACTTCCTCCTAGTCACTCGTCGTCACTGTTGACGCCTTGCACCAGCGCCAAAAACTCCGCCAAAGTATTTTGCTTCGCACGCAGCCGGCGGTATAGCTCTGCTTCGAAGCTGGTGGCGTAGATGTGCCACACAGTCGTTTTGCCGGTTGTGTTCAACCGACGAATCCTTGCGTTAGCCTGCTCATACTGCTCCAACGAATAGATCGGCGCAAACCAGATGATGTCTCTGGCACGGGTCAACGTCAGTCCGTGCGCGGCCACCTTCGGATGTGCTAGCAGTATCTTGGGTGTGTCAGTGTGCTGGAAGTCATTAAATATCTGGTTACGCTCGTTCTTGGATGTGTCGCCGTTGACCATCGCAACGTCGAACTTGTCCGCAATTAGCTTATCCCGTAGCCACAACTGCACGCCTTTGAGCGGCACGAAGATAATGGCCTTGTCGCCAATCTCTTCAAGTAATTCAGTAAGCGTATTATACCGCTCTTGCGCGTCTACTGCAATTGGACCGACATCCCCATACACAACCCCGCAGCTAATCTGCAAAAGCTTCGACAGCATCACCGCAGCGTTGGGCGCAGCGACCTCGCCTTGAGCGAATACAGTCACCGCCTTGTCCTTCATTTCCTTGAACGCTTTCTCTTGCTGCTTGGTAAGCTCAGTCTTGCGTCCGACGAAGTTAGTATCCGGCAAATCCTTGCATTCATCCAGCGAGAACCTGATCGACGGCTGTAGCACTTTTTTGCAAGTCTCCAGCGCATCTTCGCGTGGCACCCACCGGAAGGTTGTGACTTTCTTCATCACCAAGTCTTTGAACGTGGTGAAACTCTTGGGCACTGTAGGCGAACCCACCAACCTAGCCAGCGTCCATGCGTCAGCAGGCGTTTGAGAGATCGGTGTGCCGGTCAGCAACCACAGCCACGGCTGGTGCTCTTGCATCCAACGAGAAAATATTTTGTACCGCTGAGAACTCGGCGACTTCAGTGCTGTAGCCTCGTCGTAGATCACAACATCAAAGCCAGTCAGTTCCTTGTGCATACTGGTAAAGCCGTCATGGTTGATGATGACGTACTGCACGCCGGGCTGCTCTAGCAGCCGCTGCCGCTTCTCTTTGTTGCCTGTGCAAATAACAAAACTTCTGTGTGGCAAGTGGTGCTTCAGTTCTCTGCCCCAGACAACCGTCAGTGTAGATAGCGGAGCGATGATGAGCACCTTCCTAGCCACGCCCTCTTCCAGCAAGAAGTCAGCAGCCCAGATCGAACTGATCGACTTGCCAGTACCCGGCGCGTTAAGGCACAGCGCTTTGCGATGAGTCGTCAGAAACGCTGCGGTTTCCTTCTGGTGATCCATCGGGGCGAACCGCCCCGGCCACTGGTAGTACTGCAGAATAGGCGCAGGCACGTGAAAACCAAGGTTGCGAAGAACCATAGACTCATCAACGCCATAAGGCAGGGCAACGAGACTGTCGCCGTTATGCTGGAATGTCTTGGCATGGGGTATAAACTGCGCGATGGCAGAGTTCTCGCTGCTGTTGATAATAATCTTACGTTTGTCTGGTATTACGAGCATAGTGCTGCCCATCCTTTAAATTCACTAACCCACGCTTCTACTGAAGTCTCCCGCACAATCCACACCTGCGCGCCGCACTGAGTAGCCGCTTGGATTTCTCGCAACTGGTTCGGTGTGCATTCACCTTTGCCGTACTTTGTCTCGATCGCAAACGCATGGCCGTTCACCCAGCCAACAAAGTCTGGGATTCCTACACGACCGAACCCGTTCGCCGGGGGCATAAACCAGTAACACTTCTCAACTTCTCTTAAGGCGTCTTTGACTATTTTCTTTACATCAGCTTCTTTCTTCAATTCTGCTCTCATCGTCTTCCTTTCAGTCTTGCGTCAGGGCATATGTCTTTTGCAGCACACCACGGGCACAGCCCGGATGGTTTGGTATTGAACACGCCCAAGTCGATAATCTCTTGCACCTTGGTAAACCTTGGCTCCAGTGCGCCCCACAGTGCGCCCAGAAAGCGTCGCTCGTATTTGGCGTTGGTTACTTCGTCAAACTTGAGCCAGATAAAAGAAGTCTTAACCGTCTGGACTTCGGGAAAATGCCAGAAAACCATTGCCGCAAACAACTGAAGCTGCGTTGGGTTTTCCTTAACTTTGCCCGTCTTATAGTCAAGGCAATACGCTGTTGCGCCGTCCACAACCAGCACATCGGCAATAGACCTAATCCATACGTCGGAGTCGAACCATCCAACGGGTGTGAGGTTACGATTAACCGCCATTTGGTGTTCATAGTATTTGTCTCCCGGTATAGAGATAATTTTATCTACGATATGCCCCCATCTCAGCAGGGAACTCCACTCTTCTGCGCTTAGTTTTGTTTCGTCAAGCGTGCCCTTACCTTTGGCTTCCAACACCTTATGCACACGGTCGCCATAATCAGAGTGCTCATTGCTCTCATTGACTACCCGCTTGGATACATACAGGTAATCGAACTGCGCGGGGCACTGCTCAAACGTAGACAGCCTACTGAAAGACAAGGGCATTACTTTGGTCATTACTTCGCGTCTCCATAGCTTTTACCTACACCTGTCTCGCACGCTACTGGAATCACATCACGACACCACTTGGGAGCCATTGACAGGCACTCTTCCATATAGGCGCGAGCTTCAGTCAATACATCGTCTTTCACGATCGTCACCGCTTCATCATGGACTGACAGCTTGATCGGCAGCTTCTCGTTAATGCGTGCGGTCTGCCACATAACGATCAACATAGCCGCGTGCTGCGACAAATTCTCGACCACTTTCGGTCCGTAAATGCGTACTCGTTGTCTACCCATCTGGTACGTCCACTCTTTTGCACTGTGGCTGTACTGCAGGTCTTTGTAAACAACGCCGGGTTCCCCCGGTCTGCCGAAGCCATCCTTCTGGGTGATAAACCAGCCGTTGACATCGACGTGAGTAAGACTACACCCATTTGCAATATCCGGCAAGATGACCTGCTGACACCGCTCCCATAATGCGACGACCTGCGGGTGGACGTTCCTATACAGATCAACAACCCTGTACGCCTCGTTGATGTCGATTTCTTTAATCGACGGGTCTGTGCGCGCGGCGAGACGTACCATTTCCTTGAACCGTGGGGCTCCTGCGCCGTACTGCAGCCCGAGCATCGCCGTCTTGCCGAGGAAGCGTTCAGCCTTGTCTGCCTTGGTGATCGTCCTGCCAAACAACTGACTGGCAAAGTCGCAGTACAAATCTACACCGTTGCGTAGCTTATCCAGCACGTCGGTCTGCCCGGCCAGAGCCATGACCGTGCGTAGCTCGATGTTGGACGAGTCGCCCACCAGCACAGAGTGCCCCGCCGGAGCCAGCAAAGCCTCCCGCAGCCCCGCACTGGGGCCACGCGCCGGCAGGTTCTGCCAGTTCACCTGATTGCCCCCTGAGTACCGCCCGGTGGTCTTGGCGCCCCAGAAGTTCAAATACACCGGCAGTGGGCCTCGCTTGGCCATGCTGACGAACTTGGCGGCGCGCGTCTCAGCGATCGTTGTCTTGACACCCAGACGTGCGGCGACGAGTGCTTGAATCTGTGGGTTGTCGTGGTCTAGCAGGTCGGTGAATTCCTTGTCTGACTTGGCCAGCGCCAGCGTAGGCTTGCCGGTCGTCTTGCTGGTTTTCATCGGCGGCTCGACACCATATTGCCTGAGTAAGTCTGCGAAGAAGCCGTTGGACATCAGCGATTCACGAGTCGTACCGGCCTCAGCCAGCAGATCGTCCTTGCGCCGGACTTCCTTATCAAACAACTCCTGCATCTTGGCTTCGTCTCCGACGAACAGCGGCTCAGTAAACATCCTCACCGTCATGTCGATCAGTCGCGCGTGCAGTGGCGGTGTGAACGGGTCCATCCTAAGCCCGATCTCACGGCAGAGAATCGTATCGTGAACGCAGTACTCGGCGTAGTTCCTGATCCCTGCAGGGGTAAACATCTCACGATTAACACCCAGAGCATTCATCACAGCGTTGCCCTTGTCGGGCAGCTTGTAGTACTTCGCCATGGCAGCAAGTGAGTGAGATGGCAGGTAAGGCTTTATCATCCGAGCTTGTGCCAATGTATCCATCCAGAGCTTAGGACGAATGCCGAACCGCTGCGTCAGGATGAACCCATCGAACAGTGTATTGTGGCAGCGCACGGCAGAGTTCACCCAGTCGAAGTTACCCCATAGCCAGTCATGGGTTTCGTCGAACGTACCAGAGAACCACTCAGGCTCTTCATCGTTAACACTTACGCACACACCGATGACTTCGAACCGCTGGTCTAGTATGTACTCATCAGTCTGCATTTTGGACAGGGAGTAATCCTTGTCGTAGTAAGTCTCGAAATCGACTGTAAGTATGTTCACGCAAGCACCTCCGCTTTTATAAGTTTTTTAGTATCTCGGTCAAAGGACAATCTAAGATTCGGAACGTCGTATATAAACGCATGGACTACATCCTTTCGATACTCCATGCGCGCCTCCCAGATAATCGCTGAAGGCTGAAGTCTATATTCAGAGTCCTCGTGCCATGCAGGGCGTGGTGTGTGCATCCACCGCTGATGCCGTTTGGAATATGTCTCTATCTCAGCCCCGTCAGCCCATGCTTTGATGAGATCAGCGTGTCTATGCTTAGTCAATTTGCTTCCCCTTGATTAAGTCGATCATCTCAGCGTAAGCCGCGCGGCTATGCTCGTTTGTGCGGGCAAACACCATCTCTTGTGCTACGTCGTAAACCAGTGCCATGCGTTCTAACAATCTGGCAGCTTCCAAGTCATGTTCATCACGTGGCATATGCCTCAGTTTGTCTGCCAGTCTATGCGCTTTATGTTTGATGCTCACCACAGTGCCTTTCCATGTGACTCCGGGGTTGGTTTAGTATCACGATGCTTAGCTTTCTCCACCAGTTTCCACCCCGGCTGTAGAAATCTAGCAGCTTCCCATCGCGTCCAGAACTTGCGGAACAGTTTATTGTCCTCGTCGTAGACTTCAAATCTCATGTGGTTTCCTTATTCACATGCTCATCTAGCCATGCCTGTACTTCACTACCACTCCACATTTTTCGTAGGGCTGTAGGGAACACAATGCGCGGGCGTTTTGCGTGTGGGTCATCTGAGCGCAACAATTCACAATATACACACCGCCACAGCGATTGTCGTTTGCTGCCTATATAAGCCCATTCATGTTTGCAGCTACTCATCACAATCCTCCCTCACCATCTGTCGTATATCTTCGATCGACAGCTTGGTCTTGTCGTAAGTAGTAAGAATCAGTCTATGGCTAAATGGTATCTTATCGTTTCGTACTTGGCTAATGACGGATGGTGACGTATATAAAAAATCAGCCAGTGCTGCATCGTCACGTAACTTGTACTTACGCATAAGATAATCAAACAGTTTCTTTTCTTTTATAGTGTGGCGACTTTGCGGTGTCTTAAGCACGCCTTTTATTTCTATTCGACCGCTTTTTCTTCGCTGCATCTTCTTGCTCCTTCAAGTAGTCAACATACTCCCACATGAATTGCTGAGATATGTGCTGAATAGAATACGCTTCAAACTCTAAGCTAGGCTCATCTTCACCTATGCTCTGGCAGTACCGCTGAAACACATGCACAGCTTCATGCACCATCAGTCCTGCAACAGCTACCGGGTCCATCTCTGGTGGTATGTGTATGCAGATAACTGTTGCTATTTTGTTCTTGTACCCAAGTGTATGCGTCGTAGCGTCTGCGCCGGGTGTGATCCACTGCGGCCATTCGTAATGCTTAATCTCTAAGTATTTAAGAATACCTCTGAACTCATCTTCTGTAAAACAAATAGCCAGATATGGTCCGACTATTAGCGACCTACTTAGCCAGCGGACTTTTTGCCGCATATTTTCACCTTTGCTTCCTTAAGAGTTGATTGGAACAGCCAGCCGGGGCATACCTTGTCTCGGTCCATGACGTACTTCTTGGCGACAGCGACGCCATCTCGCACGCCGGTCATATACGCCTCGTCTATCTTCTCTTTGGCTGTGTAGTAGCACACCAGACACGTTATGGTCTGGAATAAGATTACGTATCTAAGTTTCATTCGTACCTATCCTCCATCCATTTTTCGCACAAGTCAAGCTGCGCTGCTTTGGTAAGTGCGTCTTTGTAACTCTTAATGCTGCTATGCCAGAACGCGAACGCATCCCACTCTTCGGGCGATATAAGAAGCTGCACATAATCTTTGTTGTAAATAGCCTCAGTCATTACGCGAATCCCATCTGTTAAGTCCACGCATATTTTCTTGTCGTGGAATCCGGGCAAAGTGTCGTGTCCGCAGAAGCATTTTTTCTTGAACAGGTTCATGACTCATCCTCAATCATCTTAAGTAATTCGTCAACGTCATCCTTGTGACACCGACCCGTATCACCTTGCACTGGATATACTTCCCAATATGGCTGCAACCCATCACCACTATCTGTAAGGTACAGCCCCAATGCGCTCCTAGTGTCGAGGTACACAGACTTAATTCGTCCAGAAGGTAGTTTCACTCTGAACCGCACTGAGGCATTGCCGAACGGTGGAATGACCTGCACCTCCCAGTGTGCAGGGAACTTAATCCATGGAATGATATCCATCTCTTCCCGCCACCCCTGCTCCGCTTCGACCTTGTGTCGTTCCATGGTCAAGTCTAAGTCGTTATTCATGGCTCATCCTTTGGTACGAACTTCTCTGTTCCTAAGAAAATTTTATATCCGCGACTAGTAGGCCATGGTGGCACATCCTCGTTAGTTGCCTCCCATTGCATAGTCCCTGTATGAACCACGCCATTAACTGAGCCCGGCTCTACGTACTCATAATCTACAGACCATATTCCCTGAACCATGTCTGGTGGAGTCAGTCTATATTTGTCGTAGTTAGACATAGCACTGTAGATGCTATCTGCTGTAACCCACCGCCCTCCATAATCTTTGCACTGTATTGGTTTGCCATCAACAAACGCCTGAATAATTGGTAATATCTTTGCCCATTTTTCTCTATTAGTCATTTTCTTCCTCCCAAGCGGACAGCACCAAGTAAGTAATCATGCCGACAATAAACATGACAACCCCCATCATTGCCACGAAGATGCCGGCTTTAATGAACGCTATACCCATCGCCGTTCTTTCAGGTTGCACTTGGCACAGGTGCGGTACTGAGCCTCACTGTTTGCATCATCCCATTTACCAAACTCGTGCTCGCAATATCCGGGAGGACGCCTAATGATCTGGAGCCCGCCCCAAACACAGATGATAAGTATGACGAATAAAAACGCTATGAATAAGTTAAGTAAGATTTCCATTACTCTACCCTCACTTTATGTATCTCAGCTACGCCGCACTTCTCGCAATACCGCTCCTGCACGATATAATTCTTTACCTCGTATATGCGGCTCCACTGGTCGTAAGTATGGTCGCAGTCGGATGTTTTGGTTTTGAACATGTCAACCATATACAGGGCGATAAAAAATACACCACCGCCCAGTAACAAAAAGAATAAATCGTTCATGGATGCTCCTTCAGATATTTTTCTAGTCGTAAAATTGTGTTCTGGTAGAACACGTTCATTTGTGTGTGATACTCCGCTGCTGATTGATTCAACAGCAGATACCGCCGTGCATCAGCCAGTTCTTGCTCCGCGATTACCCGCGCGGACGGGTTGCCAAACATCTTTACGAACGCGCTGCGAATACGCCGCAGCCAGATTGTGATGATAGTACGACGCATTATTGCTCCTACAGTATGGGTTGGAATATGACTGTGCCGACGACCTCGCCCTTGTGGATAACCTCGTACTCTTTACCCACATGCGTCGCACCAGCACGCGCCATGTCGCTTAGCAAGACGGTCATCGACCGTCCCATCGTCGAGATATAGACAAGCCGAGCGTTGTCGTCGATCGTCAGCCAGTCAGTATCCTTATCGATATTGACTCCCAACTCTTCGAACCCACGCACCAACTTACTCTCGATACGCACCAAGCGGTTCATAACTTCGCGTTCAAATGACGCCATGATTTACTCCGGTTAATTACAGTGGAACTTCTACTCGACTACCGAACGGGGGCTCAGGATGGTAACGACCGATGTCAGCCCAGATGACAGGGAAGCCGGGGTCAGTGCACTCGTCCAAGTCGCCCTCCATGTCGGTGAAATAAATCATGCCGCAGTAATACTCGCCTGACTCCATGACGTGCTGGAACACAGGCTCGAAGCGTGTACCGCCACCGCCCTTGGGTTTCAATACTAACTGCTCGTCACGCTCGAAACGCTGAACGCTGGCAACACGGCTGTCGCAGTAGATAACCTCAACGAACGCAGGTTGC
>Ga0315904_10001843_pt1 | contig 33393 bp, 32 predicted proteins | sample LakEriMetagenome_6_FD_203529 | JGI IMG/M metagenome (GOLD analysis project Ga0315904, IMG submission 203529) | Freshwater fungal communities from buoy surface, Lake Erie, Ohio, United States - Buoy 12 MA120 | ecosystem: Environmental > Aquatic > Freshwater > Lake | place: USA: Lake Erie, Ohio...
GTTTTTCGATGGAGTAGCCAAGATGCCAAGTGGGCCAGCGCTCTTGTCCTTGCGGAACAATTCTTATCTCGTGGTGGCACACGTTACATACACCGACATTGGAATACACATTAAATTTTCAGAACCGCTAACCTCGAACAACGGCGCAGAAAAATCAAAAATTGAAGATCTCACTCAACAAGCTGCAGATATCTTTGCAGAGGGCATTGCTCGCTCTCCGGAAGATTGGCATATGCTGCAAAAGATTTGGGTTGATTAAGCCGATGATGAATGCGGATAATAAAAAGGAGCGAAAGTTGAGGATTGGGATGGTCTCGCCGTATGGCTGGGATCTGCCTGGCGGCGTTCAGGCGCACATCCACGATCTAGCGCTCTACTGCATGGCTCAAGGCCATGACGTTTCCGTGATGGCGCCTGCGGTTGATGAGAGTAATTTGCCAGATTGGGTAACTAGCAGTGGTCGCCCGATCGCAATTCCTTACAACGGCGCTGTGGCGCGAGTTGCTTTTGGCCCTGTTGCCAACAGGCGCGTCCGAAAGTGGATCAATGAGGGAGAGTTCGATTTATTGCATCTACACGAACCGGCAATTCCCTCACTCTCACTATTGGCGTGCTGGGCAGCTGAGGGGCCGCTCGTGGGGACATTCCACGTATCTGCGCCGAAACAAAAAGCCATTTATGCCGTTGGTCCAATTTTGGAACCAGCAATTGAAAAATTGCACGCACGTATTGCCGTGAGCGAGACAGCGCGCACAACTTTGACAGACCATCTTGATACTGATGCTGTGGTGATACCAAACGGCATCAATCACAGCGATTTCGCAGTGGGCTCGCGCGCAACAGACCTACCAGAACGAACGATAGGTTTTATCGGACGATTCGAAGAACCGCGTAAGGGTTTGTCGATTCTCTTGGAAAGCTGCGAGATACTCCTCGCACGAGGCGAGCAATTCCATTTAGTGGTTGCCGGCCCTGGTGATGCATCAGAATTTAGCGAGACCATGAGCGCCAAGCTGCGCGAACGCACCCAGTTTTTAGGCAGAGTGAGTGATAGTCGTAAACAAGAGGTCCTTCGATCGATTGCGCTGTACGTCGCTCCAAATACAGGGGGAGAAAGTTTTGGCATCATTCTTGCGGAAGCCATGGCAGCAGGCGCTCCGGTGATTGCAAGTGACCTTCCAGCTTTTCAGGATGTGTTAGAGGGCGGCGCTGCGGGTGAAATTTTTTCCGTTGGTGATTCCGCTGAATTGGCAGCACGCTTACGCGCGCTATTAAGCGATCCATCACGTCGAGAACAGTTGAAGGCTATTGGACAAAAGAGCTCTCACCGATTCGATTGGTCTATCGTGGGGGAGTCGATTCTCGATATTTACCGCATGGTAAGCGCAGCTGGTGAAAAAGTTCGACTTGGTTCGGATTTGCGTTTTTCCCGAGATAGAGAGGATAAGAATTTATGAGCATCCTCCCAGTTGCCATCTTGGTGTTGATGCTGCTCGTAGTTTGGTACCTCTCGTTTACTGCAACGCGATTAGACCGACTTCATCATCGAGTGGACACATCGTGGGCAAATCTCGATGCGGCGTTACGCACTCGTTCAGCTTTAGCACTTGAGGTAGCGCGTTCTAATCTAATAGACCCTGCCACCTCGCTCTTGTTGCTCGCTGCAGCGCACGTTGCTGTCATTGCCAATCAAGCAGAGCGTTCGGAAGCTGAAGAGGAGCTCTCGCGCCTACTTCTCTCCCTCCTTGAAGAGGATGCGCTTTCATCCGAGGATGAGATATTTCAGGAGTTGTCCCAAGCGCGAGAGCGGCTACGGATAGCAATCGCTCTGCATTTGGAGGCCGTAGTGCGTACTCAAACTCAACGGGCTCGACCTATCGTGAAAGTCTTTCGTCTTGCCGGGCGAGCGCCGCTACCGGTGCGATATCCCTTTGAAGAGATACAGGTGTAAGAAATGACAGCGATGAGATTTTCAAAACGTGGATTTGTTGCGCTATTTATCCTGTTGGCACTTACCTTCAGTGGTTGCGCGCAAGTTTCAGACGGTAGCGGGGCGAATGGTAAGAACGGTAATAAGTCCACGCCTACTCCACCGCCGCCAATCAATCCGCTTAGTGGTCGGGTAGGCCAGAGCAATCCAGTGCTCGCGGTAAAAATTGATGACACAAAGCAAGCTAGACCGCAGATCGGATTGTTAGATGCCGATGTCGTTTACATCGAACAAGTTGAAGGAGGAGCAACGCGACTTGCCGCTATTTACAGTTCGGTGTATCCCGCTCAGATTGGCCCAGTTCGAAGCGCTCGGATTAGTGACATGGAACTACTTGCTCAATTTGGGAAAGTCGCCTTTGCCTTCTCGGGCGCACAACGAAAATTGCGTCCGGTTATTGATAACGCTAACTTGTACAACCTTGGAGCGGAACGCGAAGGTCTCTCTGTCTACTCTCGAGATAAAGAACGGCGTGCGCCATGGAACATGATCTTGGATCCGCGGGCGCTTTTTGAACGAGCAAAAAAGAGAGAGTTTGATATTGCCCGCGCAAAGAGCATTGGATGGAGCTTCAGTAAGAAAACTAAATTAGGCAAAGAAGTTCTTTCAGCTGAAATGAAGTGGCCTGGAGCTCGCTACGAAATATTCTGGTCAGAAGAATCCGATGGCTGGTTGATAGAACAAAGCGGCACGAGTAAAGATGATGCAAGTGGGCCTCCGATTGTCGCGAGCACCTTCGTGGTCCAAGTGGTCTCGATCACCGATTCCGAGTACGGAGATAAGTTTGGCGGGATAACACCGCTGGTTACCACGATCGGCCAAGGTCCAGTATTCGTATTCCGCGATGGTCGAGCCATTACCGGAACTTGGTCTCGCGCAGATGCGCTCAGTGGCACAACATTCACTACTGAGTTGGGCGAAGAGATTGCTTTTAAAGCGGGGCAAATTTGGTTCGCCCTGGTGGCCCAAGAGCCAGCGATCACTTATCCGCCAGCACCTCCAGCCCCTCCAGCTGCTGGCGAATCTGAAGGCGCCAGTCCATCTCCGACGAAGTAGACTTCACCGGACCGGAAGAGAGTATTGGGGAGAATATGAGTGAGGTAACGGGCACTTCGCGAGTTAAGCGCGGCATGGCTGAAATGCTTAAAGGCGGCGTCATTATGGACGTAGTCAATGCGGAACAAGCTCGAATTGCCGAAGATGCAGGTGCCGTTGCCGTTATGGCCCTAGAGCGCGTTCCTGCTGATATTCGTGCGCAAGGTGGCGTGGCGCGCATGTCGGATCCCTCGATGATTCAGGAAATTCAAAAAGCGGTATCTATTCCCGTTATGGCAAAGGCGCGAATTGGCCATTTTGCAGAGGCGCAAATCTTGCAAGAGCTCGGCGTTGATTACATTGACGAATCCGAGGTGCTCACCCCAGCAGATTACGAAAACCACATCGACAAATGGAATTTCACGGTGCCATTCGTTTGCGGTGCAACAAATCTTGGGGAAGCGCTCCGCAGAATTAACGAAGGCGCGGCAATGATTCGCTCCAAAGGTGAGGCTGGTACTGGTGATGTTTCCAATGCCACGACACATATTCGGAAGATCACTGGCGAAATTCGACGTCTCACGTCAATGCGCGAAGACGAACTCTATGTTGCGGCGAAAGAGTTGCAAGCACCTTTCGCATTAGTAAAAGAAGTTGCGGAAACTGGAAAACTTCCTGTAGTTCTTTTCACGGCGGGCGGAATCGCCACTCCTGCGGATGCTTCAATGATGATGCAGTTAGGTGCCGATGGAGTCTTCATTGGTTCGGGAATTTTCAAATCTGGAAATCCTGCGCAACGGGCATCTGCTTGCGTAAAAGCCACAACCTTCTTCGATGATCCTAAAGTGGTTGCCGAAGTTTCCAGGGGTCTGGGTGATGCCATGGTCGGCATTAACGTGTCCGACATTCCAGTGCCACACCGCCTTGCAGAGCGCGGTTGGTGAAGAAACGAGTCGGAGTTCTCGCGCTTCAAGGTGATGTGCGAGAGCACTGTAATGCGATTCAGAAAAGCGGCGGAATCGATTCTTTAGTTCGTCGTCCCGATGACCTCAAAAGTATTGATGCATTAATTTTGCCGGGTGGAGAATCGACCACAATTGAGAAGCTCCTACACATTTTTAATCTTTTTCATCCCTTGAAAGAAGCAATTAACGCTGGATTGCCGGTTTTTGGAACGTGTGCAGGCATGATCTTGTTGGCACGAGAGATTCTTGATGGAAGTTCAGATCAAGATTCGCTTGCGGCGATGGATATAACAGTGCGACGGAATGCATTTGGCAGACAGGTGGACTCTTTCGAGAAAGAGTTGGATCTACAATCGATTGATGCGGGCGTGGTAACTGCGGTTTTCATTCGAGCGCCCTGGATTGAGCGCTACGGTCCCGAAGTCGAGATTATCGCCACAGTACAAAGCGACTCCGGCGTCCACCCAGTTTTGGCCCGCCAAGGCCGCTTGCTCGCATCATCGTTCCATCCAGAGATTGTCGTGGGGGATCGTTACGGAGTACACGAGTTCTTCATCAACAAAGTAGCAAGTTAGCTCTCTGGTTCATAGACTTAGCACTCAGTAGAAATTTAGGAGAAGTCATGTCAGGTCATTCCAAGTGGGCGACGACCAAACATAAGAAAGCAATTCTTGATTCTCGTCGCGCTAAAACATTTGCCAAGCTCATCAAGGCAATCGAAGTAGCTGCGCGCACTGGCGGCCCTGACCCTGCAGGCAACCCGACTCTCTTTGATGCCTTAGCTAAGGCGCGAAAGAATTCAGTTCCATCCGACAACATTGATAGAGCGTTAAAACGTGGGGCGGGCCTTGAATCTGGCGGCGCAAATTGGGAAACGATTATGTATGAAGGCTATGGCCCAAATGGTGTTGCGTTACTAATCGAGTGCCTTTCCGATAATCGTAATCGCGCAGCAGGAGAGGTTCGACTGGCCGTCACCCGCAATGGTGGCACTATGGCCGATCCTGGTTCGGTGGCATATCTTTTTGGACGGCGCGGAGTGATCATTGTGAAAAAGAGCGCAAACGTCACTGAAGATACATTGATGAATTTCGTTATTGATGCTGGAGCAGAAGAAATCAACGACCTCGGAGAGAACTTCGAGATAGTCTCCGATCCCTCAGCGATGGCTTCAGTTCGAAAAGCCCTGGATGAAGCGGGAATCGAGTACGAATCTGCGGATACCCCGTTCTTGCCAACAGTTTCAGTGCCGCTCGACAACGAAGGTGCAAGTAAAGTTTTCAAGCTCATCGAGGCGATCGAGGATTGCGATGACGTGCAGAATGTTTACGCCAACTTCGACATTTCTGACGAAGTGATGGCTACTCTGTAGCAATGAAGGTATTGGGTATCGACCCAGGGCTCACCCGGTGTGGGGTTGGAGTCCTAACTGGCGAACCCGGCAAAACTCTCACCTTTGTAGCGGTAGGTGTGATCTCAACTGCTCCTACAACGCCACTTGCCGAGCGATTGCATGCCATCAATCAAGGACTTTCGCAATGGATTGATCAACATCAGCCAGACGAAATCTCGGTAGAGCGGGTTTTTGTGCAAGCCAATAGACGGTCGGCGATGGAAACTTCGCAAGCGGCTGGCTTGGCATTGACCTTGGCGGCAGCCCGCAACATTCCAGTCACCTTGCACACACCAAGTGAAGTAAAGGCGGCAGTTACTGGATCTGGTCGCGCCGACAAGGCGCAAGTGGGTGAGATGGTTCGACGATTACTTCGTCTGAAAGAAGTTCCCAGTCCAGCAGATGCAGCGGATGCTCTAGCGCTAGCTATCTGTCATATCTACCAAAGTTCTATGCGCGCAAAGATTGTTGCTGCAAAACAATGATTGCCACACTTCGCGGGAAGGTATTAGCGGTCACCGAGCAAGCATTAGTAATTGATGTCAATGGGGTGGGTTTCTCTGTGATGGTCACACCAACAATTCGGTTAAGCGCGGAGATTGGCAGTGATTTATTTCTGCACACCACGTTACTTGTGCGCGAGGATGCTCTCACTTTATTTGGTTATCACTCCATAGCTGAGCGCGAATTCTTTTTACTTTTGCAAACTGTCTCTGGAATCGGTCCCAAGGTTTCGCATGCGATTTTAAGTTCACTTTCACTCAATCAATTGGTTTCAGCCGTGAGCTCCGGCGACACGAAAACCCTTGAACAAGTATCCGGATTAGGGAAGAAGGGTGCACAGCGGATTATTCTCGAATTAAAAGAGAAAGTTGCGCACTTCACCATCGTTGATCAAAAAACTCAACCGCCTAACTCGCCAAGCTCGCTTTCGGTGGCCGAAGCGCTTGCCGGCTTGGGTTTTAACGCACGCGAAATTGACCATGCGTTGGAAATTGTTCAGACGAGCTCTGCCGAATCGATTGAGGAAAAGTTAAAAATTGCCTTGGTGGCGCTGCAAAGTGGTGGGCAAGGAAATACCAAAGCACAAACAACGGAGAGCGATCGTGTCTGACGACCAAATCCTCTCGCCCCACTCGGATGGCGAAGAAGTGAGCGCCGAAGGAGCGCTTCGACCACGAACTCTTAGTGAGTTTGTGGGACAACAGCGAATTAAAGATCAATTAGGTTTAGTGCTTTCAGCCTCGAAAAAACGCGGACACGTTGCCGATCACATTCTTTTGGCTGGACCGCCCGGACTCGGCAAGACAACACTTGCCCACATCGTTGCAGAAGAGATAGGCGCAGGGATTCGTCTTACGAGTGGACCAACGCTCCAACGCGCCGGTGACGTAGCGGCGATACTCTCCTCTATCGCTGAAGGTGAGATTCTTTTCATCGATGAAATTCATCGGATGTCACGACCAGCCGAAGAGATGCTCTACTTAGCGATGGAAGATTTTCGCGTGGACATTATCGTGGGCAAAGGTCCTGGTGCCACAGCCATACCGCTAGAGCTACCGCGCTTCACTTTAATTGGCGCCACAACTCGAGCAGGACTGCTGCCAAGTCCGCTCCGAGATCGATTTGGATTCACTGCACAATTGGACTTTTACGAGAGCGCAGAGTTGCAAGAAGTCGTTGCACGGAGCGCAGAATTGTTGCAAATTCGAATTGATACCTCGGCCCTAGGTGAAATTGCCACTCGCTCACGTGGAACACCACGCATTGCGAACCGACTTCTTCGCCGAGTTCGTGATTACGGTGAAGTGCACGGATCGGGTCGCTCACTCACCGAACGAGAGGTGCATGCGGCGTTAGAGCTTTATGAAGTAGATCAATTAGGCCTCGATCGCCTCGACCGCGCTTTGTTGTTAGCCCTAATCGACCGTTTCGGCGGAGGCCCAGTAGGCCTTTCCACAATGGCGATGGCAGTAGGCGAGGAGAATGAAACTATCGAGAGTATCTGCGAGCCATTCCTACTCCGCGCGGGATTGCTCGCGCGCACCCCTCGCGGGCGAATGGCAACCCCTGCTGCTTGGCTGCATGTAGGTCGCACTCCGCCTGCTTCGGCCGCTGCACTTGCTCCCACATTTATGCCCGAAACGGGGGAGCAAATACTCAATTTCGGTGATTAGACCCCAGTAGAAAAGGGCTCTAGACTTCGCCCTTGTGTCTACTTCGTCTTCGCGCACCTCACGTCCAGGTCGCGCCATCGTGGCCCTACTGGTCATTCTCATCGCTGGCGCTTCGGTAATTTTCCTCCAAGGAACGACCAAGATTCGCTTTGGTCTTGATCTTCAAGGCGGCACGAGCGTGGTCTTGCAGCCCCGCGTCGACGGAGCTTCGGGCTCTGTCACAGCCGCATCGATAGATCAAGCAGTTTCCATCATCCGCCAACGCGTGAACTCCCTTGGCGTTGCCGAGAGCGAAGTAGTGGCTCAAGGAAGCGGTATTAACCGACAGATTGTGATTTCAGTACCCGGCGAATCTGGTGAACGAGTAGTCGACTTAGTAGGTCAAACAGCAGAACTTCGATTCCGACAGGTACTAGCTGTAGGTAGCGCAGTTGAAGCTCCGGCTGCACCTGCACCTGCGCCGTCAGCATCAGCATCTGCATCAACCTCTGCAACCCCAACACCATCGGGGAGTAAGTTGAACAAGAGCGCCCCAGCTATGTCCAATCCATCGCCAGCGGCTTCTCCTATTGTTACTCCAAATACCACTGCGAATACGGAACCAGTTGCTACACCGGCAGACGCTCAGGTGAGCGATGAGTTATCTCAGCAATTTGCCGCACTCGACTGCACCGACGAAAAGAATTTGGTAGGCGGCGGAGATGACCCTGACAAGCCTCTAGTCACCTGTGATCGCGATGGAACCAGTCGTTTTGTTCTTGGGCCTGCCGAAGTGCTTGGTCGACAAGTGCGAACAGCTACTGCAGGGATCGATCAACAAGGCACCGGTGGCTGGTTTGTCTCACTTGCCTTCAATAAAGATGGCACGAAGAAATTTGGCGAAATCACTCAACGAGTAGTCTCGCTGACTCCTCCACAAAACCAGGTCGCGATCGTGCTCGATGGATTGGTTGTTTCTGCACCTCGAATCATCGATGCCATTCTCGGTGGACAGGCACAGATCACTGGAAACTTCACACAACAAGAGGCAAGCGATTTAGCAAATGTGTTGAAATATGGTTCATTGCCACTGGCCTTCGACCGCGGCGAAGTACAACAGGTTTCGCCAACTTTAGGTAGCGACCAATTACGGGCCGGCATCCTTGCCGGAGCGCTGGGCTTGCTACTGGTTATCGTCTATTCATTCTTCTACTATCGCGCCCTTGGAATTGTCACCGTCGGCTCATTAGCCCTAGCGGCACTTTTGCTCTGGATGGCGGCAATTATTCTCGGCAAGAACTTAGGGTTCACACTTACATTGGCAGGCATCGCTGGAACGATTGTTGCCATTGGTATTACGGCCGACTCTTTCATTATCTACTTCGAGCGTTTGCGAGATGAGATCCGCGAAGGCAGAACTTTCCGTTCGGCAGTAGAGAGCGCATGGGTTCGTGCGCGAAGAACAATCGTTATCTCAGACCTAGTCTCGCTCATCGCAGCGACACTGCTCTTTATCTTTGCGATTGGCGGGGTCCGAGGATTCGCTTTCACTCTGGGGTTAACCACCATTATTGACTTGCTGATTATCTTCTTGTTCACCAAACCGCTGATTACCCTCTTGGCGAAAGTTCCATTCTTCGCAAACGGTCATCCACTCTCTGGGTTGGATGCACGACGTGTTGTCCGCGGAAATACCGGAGGTAAGCAATCATGACCACAAAAATTTCCTTCGGCGATAAGCTCTATCGTGGCGAGAAATCATTTAATTTCGTCAATAACCGCAAACGCTGGTACTCGCTCTCGGCGATTTTAATCATTGCCTCAATCTTTGCGCTGGGTGCGAAAGGCCTCGAACTCGGTATCGAGTTCAAGGGCGGTTCTGAATTTGTGCTCAATCAATCAGGCATCACGGTTCCTGAAGCTCGCGCGGCGATGGATAAAGCGAATGTTCCGGGCGATCCCATCGTGCAGACTGTGGGTAATAACAAGGTTCGAATTCAAACTGGTGCGCTAACTAATGCCCAATCAACCAAAGTTCTCGATGTCCTCTCTTCGACTTTTGCTGTAGCGAAAGCCGATATCGATACCCGATTGATTGGACCATCATGGGGTAAGGAAATCACGCGCAAAGCGCTAACTGCGCTCTTTGTGTTTCTCCTGATCATCATCATTTTCTTGTCGATAGCCTTTGAACCAAAAATGGCAATAGCGGCGATCATTGCGCTCTTCCACGACGTCTTTATCACTGTAGGTGTCTATGCGTTAATCGGGTTCGAAGTAACCCCTGCAACGGTAATTGGATTCCTAACAATTTTGGGTTATTCGCTCTACGACACTGTTGTCGTTTTCGACAAGGTTCGCGAAAATACTCGCGGGATTGCCGGCGGTTCACGATATTCATATTCTGACGCGGCCAACCTGGCTGTTAACCAAACGCTTGTTCGTTCAATCAACACCTCGATTGTTGCGCTCTTGCCAGTTGGTGCAATTCTTTTTGTTGGCGCAGGCGTTCTTGGGGCCGGCACACTCAAGGATCTCTCTCTGGCCTTGTTTATCGGGCTTGCTGTTGGAACGTACTCCTCGATTTGTGTAGCAACTCCGTTTTTGGCAGCGATGCGTGAGCGTGAACCGGCGATGCGTGCCCTTGCCAAGCGAGTACAAAATCGAAGCGCTCGAGAGAGCGGCGTCGGAGTTGTTCAAAGCGAACTTGCAGATGCCGTGGAGGCAAGTGGCGTACGTGGGCCACGAAATCAACCAAAGCGTCAAACCAAATCAAAAGCTGGCAAAGGCAAGAAAAAACGGTAATTCATCCCTAGCCTGACGAGATTGGGCTGACCGCGTAGGCTTGGCTCAACGGCAAGACGAACGAGAGCAAAGTGGTCGGGGAATACAACATGGCGCAAGAAACCCTTATTGCACCCATTCTCGCCTCTATGGAATCCCAAGGTGCCGAGAGGCAGATGATCGTTCGCGCCTTTGAAGTGGCGCGTGATGCACATCAAGGACAATTTCGAAAATCTGGCGAACCTTACGTTACCCATCCCATTGCAGTGGCAGAAATACTTAGTGAACTGGGAATGAATACCCCCACGATAGTGGCCGCGCTCTTACACGACACTATCGAAGACACCCCATATTCTCTGCCTCAACTTCGAATCGATTTCGGCAGCGAGATAGCAGATTTAGTAGACGGAGTGACCAAGTTAGACCGAGTGGTTTACGGTCCAGATGCCGAGGCTGAAACTGTTCGCAAAATGGTGATTGCCATGTCGCGAGATATCAGAGTTCTGGTCATCAAATTAGCCGACCGACTACATAACGCTCGAACCTGGAAGTTTTTAAAGGAAGAGACCGTGTTAAAAAAAGCGCGGGAAACTCTTGATATATATGCACCTCTAGCTCATCGACTTGGCATGAATGCCATCAAATGGGAGCTGGAGGATCTCTCATTTGCCGCCCTAGAGCCAAAGAAGTTTGAAGAGATCACTCGGTTAGTTGCACATCGACAAAGTGAACGGAAAGAACATACCGACAAGGTAATCACCGAGATAAAGAAGCAACTCGAAGGTGAATTTGAAGCTGTGGTGACTGGCAGATTTAAACATTACTTTTCCATTTACCAAAAAATGGTGGTGCGGGGCCGAGAGTTTAATGAGATTTACGATTTAACTGGCGTTCGCGTTCTAGTGAATGATGTAAAAGATTGCTACGGAGTTCTCGGAGCGATCCATGCACATTGGAGTCCAGTGCCTGGTCGTTTCAAAGATTACATAGCAATGCCAAAATTCAACCTTTATCAATCGCTCCATACAACAGTAATCGGCCCAGAGGGCAGGGCGATTGAGATACAAATCCGCACCCACGAAATGCATCGCCGTGCAGAGTTTGGTATCGCTGCGCACTGGAAGTACAAGACAGGAAATCGTGGCGCCAACGAGCCGGAGATGGCATGGTTAAAACAGCTTCACGAGTGGCAGAAGGAAACGGCAGACCCCGAAGAATTCCTGGAATCACTTCGTTTTGATTTGGGTACTCCTGAAGTCTTTATCTTTACCCCAAAGGGGAGTGTGATTGCACTACCTGCTGGTTCGACTCCAGTGGATTTTGCTTACGCAGTTCATACTGAGATAGGTAATCGATGCGTAGGCGCGAAGGTGAATGGACGCTTGGTGTCTTTGAGTACGTCTCTGGCAAATGGAGATGTGGTTGAAGTTGTCACAAATAAAGGTGAAGGGGCAGGCGTCGGGCCTAGTAGGGATTGGTTGAATTTTGTACAAAGCCCTCGCGCGCGTTCGAAAATCAAGGCATGGTTCACTAAAGAGCGGAAAGAAGAGGCAATAGATGCTGGAAAAGAGTCAATTGCCCGTCAACTTCGCAAACAGGGTGCGCCGTTACAGAAAATTTTTGCCGGTCAATCACTTCTTGAACTTTCACATGATTTGAAATACCCAGATATAACCTCGCTCTACGCGGCTGTTGGCGATGGCCACATCAGCGCGGCTTCAGTAGTTGAAAAGCTTCTCAATCTGCTAGGAGTACAAGAGCAGGAGTTTGCCAGCCTTGATGGCAACGTGGATGTTTCTACCGTTCGTCGCAGAAAAAGTGATAGTGGGGTAGAGGTTATCGGAGTTGAAGACTTGCTAGTCAAGCTTGCAAGATGCTGTACTCCTGTACCAGGCGATGAAATTCTTGGATTTATTACAAAGGGCAGCGGAGTTTCTGTCCATCGTCATGACTGTGTGAATGTTGCGGATTTGCAAGAACATCAGGGCGATCGCTTTGTGGCTGTGCGCTGGAGCCCTAGCGCAAATTCAATATTTTTAGTGAATATACAAGTTGAAGCTCTCGATCGCGCTCGGCTGCTCTCGGACGTCACGCGGGCGCTTTCAGATAACGCTGTGAATATTCTCCACGCATCGGTATCGACAGCGAAAGATCGAACTGCATTCTCCAAATTCACATTCGAAATGGCTGATGCTAGCCACCTAGAGGCAGTTTTGAAATCGGTTCGGGCCGTAGCGGGTGTCTACGATGTTTATCGAGTGACCAATAACTAAAAAAGAGAAGAGTTTTTAGGAAAACGTCGCGAGTGAACGTTGCGCTTCCTCTAGCCACACACGGCGGGCTTGTGCAGATTCAAGTGCGGCCTGCGCTTTCTTGCTATCTCCACTCGCCTGCGCTTTCGCAGCTGCAGCTTCGTAGCCAGCAATAGCCTCGGCTAGCTGTTTAACGACATCGTTTGCTCGCGCCTTAGCTGTCGGGTCGCTCTTGCGCTTCTCTTCATCTTCGAGAGCGCGAATTTCGCTCTCTACGGCGCCAAGGCGTAGGTCTAATGCATCTCGTTTATCTCGAGGAACATTTCCAATACGTTCCCACTTCTGGAGTAATTCGCGGAACGTCTTTTTAGCTTCTGCGAAATTATTGATCGGCAGCAGCGCTTCAAATTCAACGATGAGAGCCTGTTTAGCGGTGAGATTGGCCGCATTGGAAGAATCACGCTTTTCTAAGTCAGATTTCTTGGCAGCGAAGAAAGTTTCTTGCGCAGTTCTAAAGCGTGCCCATAGCGCATCATCACTCTTCTTTGAACCACGGCCGGCGTTTTTCCACTCTTGCATGAGAGCGGCGTAACGCTTCGCGGTAGCTACCCAATCTCTGGATGAAGCGAGTTTCTCGGCTTCGGTCACGATAGCTTCCTTGGTCGTTGCTACTGCATCGTTTGCGGTAGTTAGCTTGGCAAAATGGGTGCGTCGTCTGCGATCAAAACCATTACGCGCTGCTGAGAAACGCTTCCATAATTGTTCATCCGCTGCTTTTTCGATTCGGGGGAGCGCTTTCCACTGATCGAGTAGCTCTTTTAGCTTGTCTCCAGAAAGCTTCCAATTATCTTTTGCAGCAACCTCTTCTGCTTCAGCAACAATTTTTTCTTTTAATTCTTGGGTTGCCGCACGCTGGGTTGCACGTTCAGCGGCTGCTTGTGCTTTCTTCGCTGCATAAGCCGCGCGTTGTTCATCAATCATCGGCGGGATTTGCTCAACAGCCATACCTAGAGCTGCGAGATCTCCGACGGCATTGATGGTGGCAACCTGTTCTCGGAGTTTTGCAACCGCTTGATCGGCATCACTAGGAACCATTGCGCCGCTGCGAATACGAGCAGCCGTGAGAGCAATCTCGGATGCTAGTTGTTCAAATTTACGGACAAAGTAGGCCAGCGCCTCTTCTTTGCTCTTGCCTGGATAAGAGCCCACCGGCTTTTCACCATTTTTGGTCCACACATAGACCGTGCCATCGTCTGCAACTCGACCAAAGAGAGCGGGGTCCCCAATAAGGGCGCTTGCTGCTGAAACCAAACCGTCTGACATACCCTGCTCCTTTGCGCGGCGCCCTGGCGGGTTCGCTATTACGAGAGTGTTGATGGATTTCTCCTCCGAGCGCCTAGGCTCTCCGAGGAGGGGATGAGCGTATCGGGTACTCGCTCCTGCCCTCAAATGGCAGAGGGATGACAAGGGCGAGCAGGAAAAAGGGCAGGAAAAAGGAGGGCAGTGGCTATGGGCGCCTTGGCGGTAGATGTGGTGGTGGCTAAGGCCTTTGCGACCAATTGCTGGATCCTCTCGGCAGAAGGCAGCGACCAGGCCCTTATCGTGGATCCCGGGATTGGGGACCCGTACCTCCATGAGGCGATTGTGCAGCGATGTGCTGATGCAAAGCTCCATCCAGTGGCAACGTTTATCACCCACGGCCACATCGATCACATGTTCTCGCTGGCACCGCTATGTTCCTGTGCAAAGATTCCCGCACTCATTCACAGCGCAGATCGCGCACTTCTTGCCAATCCCGAACGCGCTTTGTCGCGCAGCGCCGCCTCCATAATTCCGCCAGGGATCGTGTTTGAAGAACCGGAGGAGGTTATCGAACTCTCCGATGGATTAACTATGGAGATTGCTGGTCTGAACATGACATTTCATCACGCCCCGGGTCATACCCCTGGATCCACTCTCGCTGTGGTTGATTCTCAAGTACTCCTTTCCGGGGATGTGCTCTTTGCCGGATCTATCGGTCGAACCGACTTACCGCTTGGCTCGTTAAGCGATATGGAACGTTCATTACGTGAGAAAATTGCCCCCTTACCCGATCATTTGCGAGTTCTTCCGGGCCACGGACGCACAAGCACGATTGGCGCAGAGCGCGCTGGGAATTCATTCCTTCGCGCTGCGATGGAAGGACGACTGGGATGAAGTATCAAGCGCCAAAAGGCGTGAAGGAGTATCTCCCGCCTTCGTCTGCGCTCTTTGAAAGAGTGCGCGAGGCGCTAATTTCGCCTGCGCGAATGGCCAATTACCAATTGATGGAGTTGGCGATTTTTGAAGAGACCGAGGTGTTCACCCGAGGAGTTGGTGAATCAACTGATGTGGTTTCTAAGGAGATGTACACCTTTACCGATCGCGCTGAGCGTTCATTGACCCTGCGCCCTGAGGGAACAGCTGGCGTAATGCGAGCAGTAATCGAAAGTGGTCTTGATCGAGGAGCGCTACCGGTGAAGATTTGGTACGCCGGCCCTTTCTTTCGCGCCGAACGGCCGCAAGCCGGACGTTATCGCCAGTTCTACCAAGTGGGGATAGAGGCAATCGGCAGCGAAGATCCATTGCTTGATGTGGAAGTTATTTCTATCGCCGCAAAAGGGTTTGCTGCTCTTGGTTTGACTGGCTTCGAACTTGTCATCAACTCTCTTGGAGATAGTGAAAGTCGCAATGCATACCGACAGGCGCTAACCGAGTATTTATTAACGTTATCGCTAGACGAGGCAACAAGGCAGCGCGTGCAATTAAACCCGCTTCGAGTTCTCGATGACAAACGACCAGAGATGATCAAAGCGTTAGCGTCCGCGCCAAGTATTTTAGATTTTCTCAACGACACTTCGCGAGCAGAATTCGACGTAGTGCAGCAAGGTTTAGCTGACCTTGGGATCAAATACACGATTAATCCGCGATTGGTTCGAGGCCTTGATTACTACACAAAAACTACCTTCGAATTCGTGCATCCATTACTGGGTGCGCAATCGGGCATTGGTGGCGGCGGGCGCTATGACGGGTTAATGGAATCTTTAGGTGGTCAGCCGCTATCTGGAATTGGTTTTGGGATTGGGGTGGATCGAGTGATCCTTGCATGCGAAGCCGAAGGAATTGAACTCCTTCAGGAGCGCGAATTGGCATGCTTCATCGTTCCGCTCGGCGCGCAATTTGAACGACAGGCGCTCAAGATTGCATCGGAACTACGCGATCAGAAGTTACGCGTGGACCTTGCCTTCGGAGGTCGCGCCCTCAAAGGGGCAATGAAGGCTGCTGATAAATCGGGCGCTCGATATGCCTTTGTGTTGGGTGAGCGTGAGAGTCAAAGTCAAGAAGTTGAGCTTAAGGAGCTCGCCTCGGGGGCCGTGCAATCCATTAGGCTCTCGGACTTACCGCAGTTCTTAATAAGGAGTCTGGGTGCGAACTCATAAGGCAGGACTTTTAACGAGCAAGGACGACGGCCGCGAAGTAATCCTCACCGGTTGGGTAGCTCGCCGAAGGGATCATGGCGGCGTTGCTTTCATCGATTTGCGAGATGCATCCGGATGGGTGCAGGTAGTTATCAACGACGAGTCTGTGGCTGCAGCGTTACGTGCCGAGTGGTGTCTAAAGATTGAAGGAAAAGTTCGGAAACGTCCCGCTGGTAACGAAAATGCGCATGTTGCCACAGGTGAGATCGAAGTTCTCTGCGAGCAATTGACTGTATTGAGTGAAGCTGCACCATTGCCGTTCCCCATTGATAGCGGTGACCGGGTAGAGGCGAATGAAGAGACCCGATTGAAGTATCGATACCTTGATCTTCGTCGCGAAGGTCCCGCTCGAGCGCTTCGCACTCGCTCGAAAGTTACATCGATTATCCGTCGCGTCATGGAGGAGTCTGAGTTTCTTGAGATAGAAACGCCAAATCTCACTCGATCTACTCCTGAGGGTGCGCGCGATTTTCTTGTGCCTGTCCGCCTTCAACCTGGCAGTTGGTATGCGCTTCCACAATCTCCACAACTATTCAAACAACTTCTCATGGTTGCAGGAATGGAGCGCTACTATCAAATTGCTCGATGTTTTCGAGATGAAGATTTCCGCGCCGATCGACAACCAGAATTCACTCAATTAGATATTGAGATGAGTTTCGTCACTGAAGATGATGTTCTTGCACTGACAGAAAAACTTCTTGCACAAATCTGGCGCGAACTGCACGGCTACGAGATTCCAATGCCGATTCCTCGGATGACCTACTCCGAGGCAATGCGGCGATTTGGTTCGGATAAACCTGATCTGCGCTTTGATAACGAAATCATCGATGTCACTGAGTTCTTCAAAAATACTGAATTTAAAATCTTTCAGAATGAATTTGTCGGCGCTGTCGTAATGCCTAAGGGAGCGCTCCAAGCGCGCCGCGAACTCGATGCCTGGCAAGAGTGGGCTAAAGCTCGAGGTGCAAAAGGTTTGGCATACGTTTTGATTGGCGAAAATGGTGAGGTTTCTGGCCCAGTTGCCAAGAATATCTCCGAACACGAACGCAATTTCATTGCCAGCGAAGTTGGCGCCCAACCCAACGATGCAATTTTCTTCGCGGCAGGCGAGCGGATGTCGTCGCTCGCGCTACTCGGGGCAGCCCGACTAGAAATTGGAAAGCGTTGTAATTTGATAGCTGAAGGACAGTGGCGATTCTTATGGGTTGTCGATGCACCGATGTTCGAAAAGAATGATGAGGGGCGTTGGACGGCCGTACATCATCCTTTCACAGGACCAAAACCTGAGTTCGCCAAAACTTTCCACCAGGAGCCGGCAAATGCTCTTGCTTACGCCTACGACATTGTTCTGAATGGAAATGAAATAGGCGGTGGATCCATTCGAATCCATCAGCGCGAGATGCAACAGCGCGTCTTCGATGTCATTGGATTGAGTCAAGAAGAAGCCAGTTCGAAATTTGGATTCCTTCTCGAAGCGTTCACCTACGGACCGCCACCACACGGTGGAATTGCACTTGGCATCGATCGTTTAACGGCGTTGATTGCGGGCGTGGAATCAATTCGCGAGGTAATCGCATTTCCAAAAACTGCTAGTGGTGGAGATCCACTCACTGGCGCCCCCACGCCAATTACGCCTGCGCAACGAAAAGAGGCAGGAATTGATGCTAAGCCTGAGGAAATCAAGGTGCCTGAGTAGCATGAATAAGCGGAAGGGGGAGAGAGAAAAAAAGAAGTTTCTCGCTCTGCTCGCGCTCTGCACCAGCGTTGCAGCTCTTCTTAGCGGTTGCGGTGAAAGCTCAAAGATTTACTCCAAGAATTCTCAATTAGGAGTCTTCTTTACAGTTCCGAGCGGGTGGCATCAGATCCCCGAAGAGGATATTCGTAGCTATGAAGTTGAAGGAGCTGATGCGGCCGCAAAAGAGAAGGCAGACTTAGTCCTCTGGCAAGATGCTTATAGTGCAAGCAAGAAGACGAGTGCGAAGAATCTTTTACAACTCGAAGCCCCAACAGCTCTGACAGCATTTGTTCGGGTACGTGCTCTTTCCTTTGAAGAGAGCGATGCGATGTCATATAACGGTCTTAGAAATCTCATCCTTCCGGTGACAGATTTGATTAGCGGAACATCACAAGTTGTGGGCGATTTCGAATTGCTCGACGAGAAAGAGATAGTCACCGAAGAAGCTCGCGGTTTGCAGACTACCTTCTCATTCACTCCCAAAGATGGGAAGAATGAAACCGTTCATCAGACTGCTCTACTTGCTAACGATAGAGGATCTATCTATTTCTTCCTTGTTCGATGCACCACTGAGTGCTTTAATGAGGCCCCGGAAGAAGTGGATGCAATTGTCAAGTCATTCACCGTGAAAGGTAAGAAATGACTCAAGCTATCGCGCCGAAATTCGAGAGTAGACCTCGAGATACAGATCGCCGAACTCGAATTCATTTAAGTTTATTTGACCGCTTAAAATTTCTGGTCGCCTTCACGATTACTTTTTTCGTCCTTGTTTGGTCAGCCATGGCTGGCAATCCTTTGTTGGGATTTGCCGATGCTATCCGAGAGATAAGTAAGTCAGCATGGTGGCTATTTCCTCTAGCGGCCATTGAAATTGTTCGTCAAATTCACTTTTTAATTTCTGAGTTCGCCTCCCCTTACCACGGGTTTTGGCAGAAGTACTTCTCCTTCATTGATCGTACTTTGCATCGAATTAGTGATTGGAATAGATTCCGACTCTCACGCGTGCTTAAGTGGCTGCTATTTCTCGCGTTGTTATCGGTAATTCTTGGTGCAATCTATGATGAGGCGCCGGTTCGTGCGCTATTTCTAGCCCCAGCTGCATTGTGGGCTGCATTGCCAATAATCGCCCAATTGATGTTCGCTGTGGTGTTCATTCTTATCCAATTCGTCGCGCTTTTTTGGTTCCTTTCGCGCGGAGGAATTGATGTCTATTTCCCGGATGACATTAGGACGCGATTTAGCGATGTTTGGGGTCAAGACCATGTGGTAGCTCGCATTAGAGAGAACCTCATGTTTTTAGAGAGACCGGAAGAGATTGAGAAGTTTGGCGGTTATGTACCAGGCGGAGTCTTGCTCTGGGGACCTCCTGGAACCGGAAAGACTTTGATGGCTGAAGCAATGGCTGGTGAAACTGGTAAGCCATTCGTGTTCGTTGATCCTGGCGCTTTCAACAACATGTTCTTCGGCGTGGGAATTCTCAAAGTTAAATTCCTCTTCCGTAAGTTACGAAAACTCGCCCTTCGCTACGGCGGAGTTGTGGTGTTTTTTGATGAGGCTGATGCGCTCGGCAATAGAGGTCTTGCTCCAGCGGGTGGTATGGGTAGGTATAGCGAGAATTCGCAATCGATATTTGGAAGTGCGTGCCACGGAGGTAACTACCTTTCGCCAACAAGCGCCAATTTAGTAGTGCGAGAACGGTTTGTTATGGGAGGTGGTGGTGGCGGAGGTGCGGGTTCGGGCACGCTACAAGCGCTACTCACGGAGATTTCTGGATTGAAGAAACCTCGCGGGTTTCTCAATCGCGTGGTCCGACGAACACTCGGCATGCGTCCAAAAACCCCACCTAAGTATCGAATCTTGATTGTCATGGCAACGAACTTGCCTGAAGCCCTTGATGAAGCGCTATTGCGCCCCGGTCGTATCGATCGAATGTATCGAGTGGGATATCCAAGTAAAGCTGGACGCGTACGCACGTATGAGGGGTATTTGGCAAAGGTTTCCCATGCGCTTTCGTCAGAAGAGGTCGACAAGCTGGCGACAATAACTCCGTATGCAACCGGTGCTCGAATCAAAGATACGATTAACGAAGCTCTCATTTACGCTATTCGGAGTGGGCGGACAACTATCACATGGCCAGATGTGATTAAAGCTAAGCAACTTAAAGAGCTTGGGCCACCGGAGGATGTCGAATATATCGAGCGCGAACGCCACGCAGTTGCCATACATGAGGCCTGTCATGGCGTGATGGCTCACGTAGTTCGCCGCCACATGATGATTGATCTAGCAACAATTGAAAAAGGTTCTGATTATTTAGGCATGGTTGCGAGTATTCCGCCCGACGATCAATTCACACGCTGGAAGAGCGAGTACGAATCAGACATCCTTGTTTCCCTCGCTTCGCTAGCGGGAGAGCGTATGTTCTTTGGTGGTGATAATTCTTCAGGGGTTTCTGGCGATTTAGAAAGCGCCACCACAATCGCAAGTTTCATGGAAGGGCACTGGGGTATGGGATCCACGGTCTCTTCGCACGCGTCAAACAAGAGGTTTGAGGTGGGTGCACCTGGTGGTGGAAAAGAAAAACGTGGTGACGCCGCTAAAGAGATGCGACGCTCACTTGCCGACCGAATCGAAGGGAACCTTGCGACTCTTTTGACCAAAGCTGAGAAATTGCTCAAGGAAAACCGTGACCAAGTACTCTCGTTAGCGCATGCCCTTGAAGTACATAAGACCCTCTCAGGTGAAGATGTAGCAGCAGTAATCGATGGCGTTGCCGGACCTATGGTTGATGGCAGGCCATACACCAAATCGAAGAATATAAAGATTCTTGAGAACTATCATGAATCGGCGATGCGCGCGCATAAAGATCATAATTCACCATCGATTCAACTTCCTGAACTTCAGTAGTCCTCGGACCGGAGCAGGAGGTATTGGTGGATCTTTTCGATAATGTAGAGAACGTCTCTGCACAAGCTCCATTGGCAGCCCGCATGCGCCCGCAATCAATCGATCAAGTGGTCGGTCAAGAACATTTATTGCAACCTGGATCACCTCTCTCGCGATTACTTGCACGTGAAAAAGGCGCCCCGCCTGCTCTGATCCTTTACGGACCCCCAGGTTCGGGTAAAACAACACTGGCACTGTTGTTAGCTTCTGGTCGAAGATTCCGACAGCTTTCAGCGGTTTCAGCTGGAATAAAAGATGTTCGCGATGAGATTGAAGGCGCGCGATATCAATTAAGCCAACGAGGAACCGAGACAATACTTTTCATTGATGAGGTTCATCGCTTCAATAAGGCACAACAAGATGCGCTGTTACCTGCAGTTGAGGATAAAATTGTGACCTTGATTGCCGCAACGACTGAGAATCCCTCCTTTTCAATTATTACACCGCTATTGTCGCGTTCATTAGTCGTACGCCTGAATCCATTGGCTAACAATCATGCACAAGAGCTAATTGAGCGAGCGCTTAATTCTGAATTTGGTCTCAACAAGAGCGCAAAAATAAGTGAGGATGCCAAACAAGAGCTTGTCCGATTAGCGCACGGGGATGCTCGTCGCCTCTTGACGTATCTTGAAGCGGCTACAGGGGCGGCCGTAGATGGTGTTATCACCCGCGAAAGCGTGAGCGCTGCCGCAGATCGCGCGTTGGTTGATTTCAATGTGGATTTGCATTACGACATCATTAGCGCCTTCATTAAATCCGTTCGTGGATCTGATGTTGATGCAGCAATCCACTATCTCTTGCGCGCAATTGAAGGTGGCGAGGATCTACGTTTCCTTGCTCGTCGATTAATGATCTTGGCGAGTGAAGACATTGGCATGGCCGATTCGCAAGCACTTGTCGTTACAACAGCTGCGGCCCAAGCTATTGCGCTCGTAGGCGCTCCAGAGGCCTACTACACGTTGGTGCACGCAACGGTGTACTGCGCAGTGGCTCCTAAATCAAATGCAGTTGCTCGAGCGCTGTCGGCCGCCCAGGCAGATCTTGCTCACGGGGAGATTGGTGAGGTGCCCGAGAACCTTCGCGACGGCAATTCGCCGTTCGGTCAGAGTGGGATTTACCGGTACCCTCATGACTATCCTGAGGGGGTTGTAGGGGCGCAGTACCTGCCAAGGCAGCTGGTTGGCCGGCGATACTACGAACCAACAACACATGGGGCGGAAGCGCGCATCAATCAGGCGCTAACCCGGATTCGTGAGATTTTGGAGGAGAGAGCATGAGCGGTGGTGGCATTGCAGCCATTATTGCGGCAAGCGCCTTTGCCATAATTGCAATCGCGGTAGCGTATGCAGTCGTCCGATTTAGCAAAGTGCTCGATGAAGCCAGTGCGGCGATAAAGAATGTAACAACCGAAACAGTGCCACTTCTCGAAGAGGTAACAACCACTGTCGAGCTGACTAATCGCCAATTAGAGCGAGTCGACAACCTCACCAGAAATGTTGAGTCGATGGCTAATAAGCTCTCCTCATCTGCAGACTCAATCCTCTCAAAAGGATCTGCCGCAAAATTGGCAGGGGTAGCGTGGGGGATTGCAAAAGCAGCACGGAAAAAGAAGAACTGACCGATGCAAAGCAACTACGAACTAGGTCGCGACTAGATAATAATGAATTCAGCTGAGATCAGAAGAAGGTGGCTCACTTTCTTCGAAAGCGATAACAGGGTTGGCCTGCCACACACAGTGGTCCCTTCCGCTTCGCTTATTGCCGACGATCCAAACTTGCTTTTGGTGAACGCTGGAATGGTGCCCTTCAAACCGTTCTTCCTAGGCGAGCTTGCCCCGCCTTACCAAAGGGCAACGTCGGTTCAGAAGTGCGTTCGAACGCTCGACATCGATGAAGTTGGTAAAACTACACGACATGCCTCGTTCTTTCAGATGTGTGGAAATTTCTCCTTTGGTGACTACTTCAAAGAGGGAGCAATTGCGCTTGCTTGGGAGTTGCTAACAAAGCCGATTGCCGATGGAGGCTATGGGTTCCCTGAGTCGAAACTTTGGGTAACGGTTTATCACGATGATGATGAGGCTGCAACAATCTGGGAGAAGAAGATTGGCGTTTCACCAGAACGTATTCAAAGACGTGGGATGGCCGATAACTTTTGGTCAATGGGCGTGCCCGGTCCGTGCGGACCTTGCTCTGAGATCTATTTCGATAGAGGAGCCCAGTACGGTCGTGAAGGTGGTCCAGTTGCCGACGAAGATCGGTATTTGGAGATTTGGAATCTAGTGTTCATGCAGTTTGAGCGAGGATCTGGCAGTGGCAAAGATGATTTTCCGATTCTAGGAGATCTGCCAAAGAAAAGTATTGATACCGGCCTCGGACTGGAGCGAACTGCGGCGTTGTTACAGGGCGTCGATAATATTTATGAGATTGACACAACAAAGAAAATTTTGGATGTTGCATCTGCCTTGACGGCCAAGCGCTACGGCGCTGCTTCGAGTAATCCCAAAATCGATGTGTCGCTCCGTGTTATTGCTGACCATGCACGTACCGCTGCGATGTTGATTTGTGATGGCGTCACTCCTGGTAACGAAGGGCGTGGCTATGTTTTGCGTCGCATGATGCGCCGAACGATCCGGAATATGCGAATTCTGGGTGCGCAAGATCCGACGATTGTTGAGCTCATGGATAGCGCGATTGGGGCCATGGGAGAGCAATACCCAGAGTTGATTGCTGATCGAAATCGAATTACGCAAGTGGCTGCAAACGAGGAAGAATCGTTCCTGCAGACCCTTCGTGCGGGAACCACATTGTTTGAGAGCGCCGCTTCGCAGTTGCAGAAGCAAAAGCGCAGCACCATCTCGGGTGATGATGCCTTCAAACTTCACGATACCTATGGTTTCCCAATCGACTTAACTCTTGAGATGGCAGAAGAAATCGGTTTAAAGGTTGACCAAGAAGCTTTCAAAAATTTGATGAGCGAGCAGAAGACTCGGGCGAAAGCCGACGCTAAGGCAAAGAAAACTGGACATACAGATCTCACCGTTTATCGAAGCGCAATCGACGTCGCGGGCCCTACGAAATTTCTTGGCTACGAATTTTTTAACGCTGAAGCAAAGTTGGCTTTCCTATTAAGTAAAGGAGTGCCAGTCCAAAGCGCACGAATGGGCGATGAGGTGGAAGTCATTCTGGATCGGACTCCATTTTATGCTGAAGGTGGCGGTCAAGTTGCAGACTGGGGCACGTTGGTCAGCGGCAATGGCGCTCAGGTAGAAATTGACGATGTGCAGGCACCACTTCCTGGATTATTCGTTCACCGCGGCAAGGTTCTCAGCGGTGAGATCTCAGTGGGCGAGCAATTGTTTGCAGAGATTGACAATGATCGTCGCCATGCGCTTTCGCGTTCACATACGGCTACACATATGGTTCATAAATCGTTCCGAGAAGCCTTAGGGGAAACAGCAACCCAAGCGGGCACGGAAAATCAGCCTGGACGCTTTCGTTTTGATTTCGCCGCCGTAGGTGCAGTCTCTGAGACGACGATGAGCGAAGTGGAAGATCGCGTGAATACCCAGTTGATTAAAGATTTACCCGTCAGCGCTGAAGTGATGTCGCAAGCGCAAGCAAAGGAGAGCGGGGCGATTGCGCTCTTTGGCGAGAAGTATGGCGATGAGGTTCGTGTCATCTCGGTTGGTGATTGGGCTAAGGAATTATGCGGTGGCACTCACGTCTCTCGATCAAGTCAGCTTGGTGTCATTAAACTTCTTGGCGAATCCTCTATTGGGTCAGGCGTACGGCGTGTAGAAGCGTTAGTGGGCGTTGATGCGTATCGCTTCTTTGCGCGCGAACATCTGATTCTCAATTCAGTTAACGAAGCGCTCAAGGTGACAAAGGTCGACGAATTGCCGGAGCGAATCGACAATATCCTTGAGAAACTTAAAGGCGCTGAACGAGAAATTGCTCAATTCCGAAGCAAAGAGGCTCTGGCACAAGTTGATCAACTACTTGCTACCACCGTGAGCATCGGCAAGGTTAAGGCAGTTGTAGCAACAGTCATAGGTGATTTGGGCAATGAGGAACTCCGTGCATTGGCTGGCGCAATGGCCGAACGACTGCGCGGTGAAACAGCAGCTATTGCGCTCTTTAACGCTGGGAAGAAACCAATCGTTGTAGCGCAAACCACCGAGAGCGCACGAGCCCTAGGCGTAAAAGCAGGCGAAATGGTCAAGCGCGCATCGAAGGCGCTCGGCGGTGGTGGTGGTGGAAAAGATGATTTTGCTCAAGGGGGCGGCGCAGATTCAGCTGCAATACCTGTGGCGGTAAAGGAATTAGAAGCATACCTAGCAACTATTGGTTAGCCTTTTCCCGATGGAGAATCTGCCGCATGAAAATATCAACTCCACCCGGGTCATGGGAGTTGACCTAGGACAAGCTCGCATTGGAATTGCGCTCTCTGATTTGAGCGGAATTCTTGCTTCACCCTTTACCACCATCTCCCATAAAGATGGTTCCGAGGCAGCGATAACTGCAATTGTCCAAATTGTTGAAACAGAGCAAGTGGCGGAGATAGTTGTTGGTATCCCAAATAGTTTGTCGAAGGCAAATTCGCTAGCTGGGGATTCGGCCAAAGCCTTTTTATCCCTACTGGCAGAACGGACGTCGGCCAAAGTCCTTGGATTCGATGAGCGATTCACGACCGTACTTGCAACAAAGAAGCTACGTGATACCGGACATGATTCTCGCTCAATGAAATCTAAGATTGATGCGATGGCTGCTACGGAGATTCTGCAAAATTATTTGGATACTCGTGGCGCTTAACAGAGCGAATCGTCGGTTTTTAGCGATAGTACTCACCTCATTATTGTTCATGGGATCAGCTACAGTTATTCGCGAAATAAGAAAGCCCGAACCGATACCCAATTACGTGGTAGGCGAAAGGTCTTCCGAAACGACGGTAGTCATTCCTTCTGGTGCAACTGGCGACCAAATCGCACAGATTCTCTTCGATGCTGGTGTGGTGAAAAGCGCTCGCGCCTTCTTCGCTGCAGCGACCGCAAATCCTCAATCCCAAGGGATTCAACCCGGCACTTACATGATTAATACAAAGATTCCGGGTTCTGAGGCCGTTCTGCAATTGCTTGATCGTGATAGACGCTCACTTGTGCTTCTTATCAAAGAGGGTGAGCGAACCTATGAAATCGGAGAGAGTCTGACCCAACTCAAATTCAAACCGCGGGAGATTGAGGTTTTTCTCAATCAACGTGTTGATCTACCTGGATTCGGGGCACAAAGAGCAGAAGGTTTTCTCTTCCCCGCGACCTACAATTTAACTCCCAATGAAACCCTTTCCCAAATCGGAAGAAAATTACTGAGTAAATTCGAGACCGTTGTGACAGAGCTAGATTTTCAAGCAAAAGCCCAGAACTTGGGATTGAGTCCATACCAAGCGTTGATAATTGCATCTATCACTCAATCAGAAGGATTTAACGAGAATGATTTTCGTAAAATCGCACGCGTGATCTTCAATAGGCTAGAAATAGGAATGCCTTTGCAGATGGATAGCACCGTGCTCTATGCATTAAAGGAGCGACGAATTGCTGTGACCAACAAAGACATTGGCATTGCGTCTGCATACAACACCTACAACCGAAAGGGACTTCCGCCAACTCCGATAAGTAATCCAGGTAAGGCTGCGCTGGAGGCGACACTCAACCCAGCTTCGGGCTCGTGGTTATACTTTGTCACCGTTGAACCAGGTGTGACGAGATTTACCGCTTCATACAAAGAATTTCTCACCTTCAAACGGGAATTCCAGAGGAATTTGAAAGCAGGGAAGTTCGGGGGAGATTCATGATCAAGGCGAGCGTCCTAGGGTCACCGATACAACACTCCCTCTCTCCAGTTATTCACGCGCGCGCATATGAAGTTTTGGGCTGGAATTGGAGTTACGAAAAGCACGAAGTGAGCTCCGGTCAATTGGCTGATTTTCTCAAGAAGAATACGGGCATTTTTCGAGGTCTATCGCTAACAATGCCGTTGAAAGAAGAGGCGCTTACGCTCTGCGATTCACTCACCGACCTTAGTAAGCGAGTCAATGGAGTGAACACTTTAGTCTTTGATGATTTGGGTACCCATGGCTACAACACCGATGTACAAGGTTTTATCGATGCCATGAGATTCCATGAAGTGGTTATTCCTCCATCTGTTACCGTTTTAGGGGGTGGAGCGACTGCCCGCGCCGCAATTGCAGCCCTTGATGGCGCAGCGCAATATATAAATGTCTATTCGCGCTCAGCTCATCGAGCCAAGGCGCTGGTTAATTCAGCAAACAGCTCTATCGTGACTGTTCATCCTTGGGATGAGGTTGATAGTGAAAGTGGTGCTTTCCAGGCGACGTTGGTTATCTCGACGACCCCGAAGGGGGTTACCGATTCCTTACGTATCAAGAAGGCCGCAGGTACTTTTTTCGAATCACTGTATGACCCGTGGCCCACAACATTTTTAGCAGCATGGCGCACTGCTGGTGGTTTTGGTATCGATGGGCTAGACCTACTGGTGTGGCAGGCGATTGGACAACTCGAGTTGATGGGCTTTGATCCTAACTCGGTGCGCAATAGCCGAAGTGAGTTGTATCAAGATATGCGTGCCAGCGCGCTTAAGGCCCTGCAGTTGTAATTGGTTGTGTTGTTGATAATCTCATAATGGAGATAGCCCTTTAATTACCCTCTGACCATGCTCGCAGATCTATTGGGTTCATTTCTTATCGAAAGCGCAGCCATCTTGCTATTTCTTGGATTTGTATCGAAGAAACTAGATATTGATATCTCAAGATTCTCAGCAGTAACGTACGCAATAGTTCTTAGTCTCTACACAGATGATCATGGATTACTCATTATCGCGACAGGGTTGTTTGTGATCTCCGAAATCGATCGAATTGAATTTCGGATTCCAGATGAATTCACCAAGAGTGCGCTCTTTGTTTTCACCCTCATGGCCAACGGCGATTGGGATTTGCTTGCCATTGCTTGGCTGTGGATGGCGGTGATGTACGTGCTTACCTTTTTTCTGCCGCAAGCAATTGGTCGAGGAGATGTAAAACTCATAGGTTCTTTGATCCTGGCTACTCCATGGATGGTTAACATGGCGCCAGCCAAATTTCTGCTTTCTCTCTTGCTGCTATCGAGCTCCTTGGCTCTTCCTGGCGCCATGCGGAATCGAAGGAAGCGAGGGCAAATTGCCTTTGCCCCCGCCATTTCAGGCGCAGCTTTACTCCTTTTTGGAATAGGCGTCATCTAGAGGTAGTTATCTGAGAGAATTACCCAATGCTTAGATGGTTAACAGCGGGCGAATCGCACGGTCCAGCTCTTTCCGCGATCGTGGAGGGCGTTCCTGCTCATGTGAAAGTCACCTCAAAAGACCTGGATTTTCATCTGGCTCGGCGCCGCTTGGGCGTTGGACGAGGTGCGCGACAGAATTTCGAAGCCGACCAGATATCAATTCTTGGAGGAATTCGACATGGAGTAACGCAAGGTGGACCGATCTCAATTCAGGTTGGAAACACTGAATGGCCTAAATGGGAGAAGGTCATGTCTGCTGATCCCGTTGATGCAGCAGAACTTGCAGGACTCGGCCGGAACGCTCCCTTGACTCGACCACGTCCCGGACATGCAGATTTAGTTGGAATGCAAAAATATGATTTCGATGATGCACGTGCGATTTTGGAGCGCGCATCAGCTCGCGAAACCGCCGCGCGGGTAGCTCTTGGCGCAGTTGCGCGACTCTTCTTGGAACAAGCAGCCGGAATTGAAATTTTTAGCCATGTTGTTTCCATCGGAACGGCGCGAATTGAAGAAAACTACCCGCTACCGCTACCGAAAGATATGACTGCTATTGATAACGATCCTGTACGTGCATTCGATAAGAAAGCTAGCGACGCAATGGTTGCTGAAATTGAAAGCGCACACACCTCTGGTGACACCTTAGGCGGTGTTATCGAGATTCTGGCATATAACCTCCCACCAGGCCTGGGATCGCATGTTCATTGGGATAGACGATTAGATAGCCGTATCGCGGGTGCAATGATGAGCATCCAAGCAATTAAAGGCGTAGAGCTCGGTGATGGCTTTACCACTGCCACTCGAAGAGGTTCGCACGCTCACGATGAGATCGATTTAACGCCCAAGGGAATCCGACGGAGAACCGGTCGTGCCGGTGGCACAGAGGGTGGAATGAGCACTGGCGATCCACTTCGCGTTCGAATCGCCATGAAACCTATTTCTACTGTTCCTAAGGCTCTCGACACTATCGATGTCGCTACAAAAGAAGCAGCTAAGGCCATCAATCAACGTTCAGATGTTTGTGCGGTGCCCGCCGCCGGAGTGGTCGGCGAAGCAATGCTTGCACTCGTACTTGCTGACGCTCTTCTAGAGAAATTTGGCGGGGATAGTCTTCCGGAAATTCAACGTAACATTCGAGGGTACCTCGATAACTTAGAAATCAAATAATTTCGCGCGATGAATCAACCCGTAATTATCACTGGACCTCCTGGCGCTGGAAAGAGCAGTACAGCGCGGGCGCTCGCAGAGATAATCAATGGTGAAGTTATCGACACGGACTTATTAATTGAAGAGGCCTGTGGAAAAAAGATTTCAGAGATTTTCACTGATGATGGGGAGTCGTATTTTCGAGAGCAAGAGGAAGAGGCAGTCACTCGCGCTCTGACACGCGAGAGTCACCGTCGAAAAATTATCTCGCTAGGCGGTGGCGCGATCCTCTCGAAGCGAACTCAAGAACGCCTACGCGAAAGCGGCGGATCGATTATTTTTCTTAATGTAAGCATTGCTCATGCTGCACCTCGAATTGGGTTCAATCGTGATCGGCCCTTATTAGTTGATAACCCACGCGCAAAATGGGTGGCGTTGATGAAGGAGAGGTTGCCGATTTATCAGTCGATGGCAAATTTCATCATTGACACCGACGGCAAGAGCGCCCGTGAAGTTGCCACTGAAATTTCAAAGGCGGTGTGAAGTCTATGAATCGGAAGATTACCGTTCAGGCGGAACATGCTTATGATGTTCTTTTTGGTTCAGTTTCTCCTGAAGTACTTGAACCAGTTCTGATTGGCGTGAATAACATCGCTATTGTCGTGCCGACCGATCTGGCCCATCTTGCTAAGCCGCTCACCGAGTTACTTTCCGCGCTCGGGAATATCGACAAGGTAGTGGTAATTGAAGTTCCAGAAGGTGAAGCTCAGAAGAATTTCACGACCGTAAATGATTGCTGGGCAAAACTAGGTGCCGAGAATTTCCGCAGAAATGATCTCGTTATTGGATTAGGCGGCGGTGCGACGACGGATTTGGCCGGTTTCATTGCTGCTACATGGTTGCGTGGCATCAAATGGATAGCGATACCTACCTCTCTCGCCGGGATGGTCGATGCTGCTATTGGTGGAAAAACTGGGATAAATACTGAAGTGGGAAAGAATTTGGTTGGCTCTTTTTATTCTCCTCAATTGGTAATAGTGGATGTGCGATATTTACTAACGCTGCCGATTGAAGAATTGCGTGCGGGAATGGCCGAGGTAATCAAATGTGGTTTTATCGCAGACCGCCGCATTCTAGAGATCATCGAAAGTGTGGAAGATTTCTATGACCCGCAGAGTGCGGCAATTATTGAATTGATAGAGCGAGCAGTTCAAGTGAAGGCAGATGTAGTCTCGCAAGATCTCAAGGAGAGCTTCTTACGCGAGATTCTTAATTATGGACATACCTTGGCGCACGCTGTTGAACGGCAAGAAAAATACAGCTGGCGCCATGGAGATGCTGTGGCGGTAGGAATGGCATTTATCGTCAATCTTGCAATGGAGGCTGGATTAGCATCTGAAGCACTTGTCAATCGCCATATCTCAATTTTGAGGCGAGCACATCTGCCAACAAGTTATCCACGTGAAGCTTGGCCACAGCTACTCAATTACATGCAAAGTGATAAGAAATCTCGCGGTTCAGGTTTACGTTTCGTGGCTGTTTCAGACGAGAACTCGGATGTTTATAAAGTAGTCCGCTTGGAAGGGCTAGCTGATGATATTTTAGCCAGAGCATATGAGAGGATTTCATCATGAAGGTTTGGGTGCTTAATGGTCCCAATTTGGGGAGACTTGATCTGCGTGATCACTCCATTTATGGGGATATTTCATTCAAAGATCTTGTCGAATTTTGCGTGGCTAAGGGTAAAGAACTTGGCTTACAGGTTGAAGTGAAGCAAAGTGATAGTGAGACCGAGATTATTCATTGGTTACATGAGGCCGCGGATCAGCAAATTCCTATTGCCTTTAATCCAGCTGCCTTCACACATTATTCATATGCAATCCGAGATGCTGTGGCGATGCTCAAAGCGCCAAGCATCGAAGTTCACCTGTCCAACCCACTCGCTCGCGAAGAGTTCCGCCATACATCAGTAGTTTCTGGGGTAGTAACCGGAACCATCGGGGGCTTTGGTCTACTCTCTTATGAACTCGCACTACGTGCGCTGGCGAACTTAGCGGGAAATAAGTAAGGAATTCCTCAGGTAGAATTCGGGCAGGCTGTGGGTAGTCCTCCCACACAGAAGTAAAGGATTTTTCGTGGCAACGACCAATGACCTTAAGAATGGCATGACCCTCAATCTCGACGGACAACTATGGACTGTCGTTGAGTTCCAACATGTGAAGCCTGGCAAGGGCCCAGCTTTCGTTCGGACCAAGATGAAACACGTCCTCTCCGGGAAAGTTGTTGAGAAGACATTCAATGCGGGGTTGAAAGTTGAGGTTGCCACCGTTGATAAGAGAGATATGACATATCTCTACAAAGATGCAGAGAGCTTTGTGTTTATGGATAAAGAGAACTTCGACCAGATGTACATCTCTGAAGCCACAGTGGGCGAAGCATCAAAATATATGCTTGAAAATGTCGGAGCAATAGTCGCCGTCCATGAAGGCGAACCGCTTTATGTGGAATTGCCAGCGTCTGTTGAACTACGAATTACCTACACCGAACCTGGACTTCAAGGAGATCGCTCCAATGCAGGCACTAAGCCAGCTACGTTGGAAACGGGCGCAACCGTGAACGTTCCGCTATTTATCAATCAAGATGAGAAAGTTCGGATCGACACTCGAGATGGTTCATATCTCGGTCGAGCAAATTAATGTCTGCACGCTCGAAAGGGCGGAAACGCGCGCTCGATATCTTGTATGAGAGCGACATTAAAGGCGTCAATCCACTCTGGTTGGTAAAGGAAAGAACCAGCACCACTGATGAGATTGCTCTTTTTGCAGCTGAACTGGTTGAAGGGTATGGCGCGGCAGCGCCGTCAATTGATGGCTTGATTGATAAGCACGCTAAGAATTGGGATCTTGATCGACTAGCCAGCGTCGATAGAAATATTATGCGAATCGCAACGTTTGAAATTTTAAACGGGAAATCACGAGAGGTGCCAATTTCGGTGGCAATTGATGAGGCAATTGAATTAGCAAAATCTCTTTCGACGGATGAGTCGCCTCAATATATTCATGGGATTCTCAGCGCCATAGCGCGAGAAAGCGATGCACCCGAAGTTTCTCAATAAAGTCATTAAATGAAAGACCCTCACATGTGGCAATCATTTCTAGGTCACTTCGACGCACGGTGATTACGTGCCCATTCCAATCACCGCGCACATTTATGATGTAGGTAACAAATTGAGAGAGCGCAAAGCTGTGCGCAGCCATTTCGTGTCGACGAGTAATTTCGAGGGTTAATTCTTCAGATCTTCCTGAATCCCCGCTTCGGACGCCTTCGGATCTGGTGTGCGAAAGCGGAAATAGCGCGCTGATTGGGGCTTGATACAGAGCCATCAAAGAGCTCAGTCGCCCCACAGTGATAGCTCGGTCGGCCCTTTCGTAGGAACCGACGACAACAGCTTTCCAACGCCCTCCGGAAAGGGCTTCAACGTCGGCTAACGAGAGACCGCGCTGTTTTCTAATTTTCTTGAGTTCTTGCCCCACGCGCAGGGCTTCTAGTCGGTCAAATTCCATGGCGGGAGAGTAGGCGCGCGCGCAACACGTCGGTTTCAGATATCCACCGAAACTCCTATATGCTCGCCTCGATCCTTTAAGACTCGTCCCGAGAGGCGAGGAAGGAACGGTGGCCATGAAGGCTGTTCTGAGCAGCGCGGATATATCACGCGCGTTAACTCGCATTTCTCACGAAATTATCGAAAAGAATCGTGGCAGCGAAGATATTCTTTTATTAGGTATCCCGACTCGAGGTGTTCATCTTGCCGAGCGAATCGCTCGTGAAATTGGCGTGATTGCTGGGCAGCCTGTACCAGTGGGAACCCTTGATATCACCCTCCATCGCGATGATTTACGATCAAAGCCGCCTCGAGCACTCACTCCAACAAAAATCCCATCTGGCGGGATTGACGGCAAACGAGTGGTGTTGGTTGATGATGTCCTATATTCCGGACGGACCATTCGGGCTGCATTAGACGCGTTAGGTGAAATTGGACGGCCCGCATTGGTACAGCTAGCAGTTCTCATCGATAGAGGTCATCGAGAATTGCCCATACGAGCCGACTATGTGGGGAAGAATCTTCCCACCTCACATGAGGAGATTGTAAAAGTAAGTATCCACGAG
>Ga0315904_10001844_pt1 | contig 33378 bp, 31 predicted proteins | sample LakEriMetagenome_6_FD_203529 | JGI IMG/M metagenome (GOLD analysis project Ga0315904, IMG submission 203529) | Freshwater fungal communities from buoy surface, Lake Erie, Ohio, United States - Buoy 12 MA120 | ecosystem: Environmental > Aquatic > Freshwater > Lake | place: USA: Lake Erie, Ohio...
GCGCCTGGGCGCGCGCGATCGATCTCTCGACATGGGATGAGCATGTCTCGGCTTACCTGTTTGTCGAACAGGGCACAGTGAATGCCGACGTGGGCTACCTCTGCACGGTTGATACGGGCGGCACGCTGGGCACCACTGCTATCACCTTCGTCCAGTTCAATGGCGCGGGTCAGATCGTTGCCGGCAATGGCCTCACCAAGACCGGGAACACGATCGACGTGGGGGCCGGCACAGGCATTGCTGTGGCCGCTGACGCTGTCGCACTGACCGGTCAGGCGCTGGCGCTCCACAACCTTGGCACCAACGGGATAATCGCCCGCACAGCCGCTGGAACTTTCGCAGCGCGCACGCTGACGGCCGGCTCGACCAAGATCGCAGTCACCAATGGCGATGGTGTGGCGGGCAACCCAACTATCGATGTCAACGAAGCCAACCTGACGCTGGGCAATATCGGCGGTACGCTCGGCGTGTCGAAGGGCGGCTCGGGGGCAACCACGCTCACCGGCTACCTCAAGGGCAACGGCACCGCAGCCTTCACCGCATCGGCCACGATCCCCAACACCGACATTTCTGGCCTTGGTAACATGTCGACCCAGGCAGCGAATAACGTCGCGATCACTGGTGGCTCGATTGATGGCGTGACGCTGGACGGTGGAACCTTCTGATGCCGAGCACCATTCTGCTCAAACGGTCGTCGACCGCCTCCAGCGTCCCTGCCGCTGCATCCCTGCAGGCGGGCGAACTGGCGGTCAATCTGGCTGACCAAAAGCTCTACTCGAAGACTGCTGGCGGCACCGTCGTTCAGGTGGGCTTTGGCAATCTGACTTCGGGGATGGTGACGACCGCGCTCGGGTTCACGCCGTACAATTCGACCAACCCCAGCGGCTACATCACAGCCAGTGGGTCGATCACCGGCTCGTCAGGATCCTGCACCGGCAATGCCGCGACAGCGACCAAGTGGGCAACGGGGCGCACCATTGCGCTAACCGGGGATGTGACCGGCACCAGCGGCAACTTCGATGGTTCGGGCAACCTGTCGTTTGCGGCAACGCTGGCCAATAGCGGGGTGACCGCCGGAACCTATCTCAAGGTCACGGTCGATGCCAAAGGGCGGGTGACCGGCGCATCTGCGATGACGTCCGGCGATGTAACAGGGGCACTAGGGTACACGCCTGCCAACAAGGCCGGCGACAGCTTTACCGGCAGCATCTCCGTGTCTGGATCGATTACCGCGACCGGCGACATTACCGCTTATTCCGACGCCCGCCTGAAGACTGACATCGAGACGATCACTGGCGCGCTGGACCGGGTTCGCAAACTCCGTGGGGTGACCTTTAGTCGGCGCGACACAGGCAATCGCGGAATTGGTCTTATCGCCCAGGAGCTGGCGCCCATTGTGCCCGAAGCGGTCATGATCCATGAGGATGGCCTGCTGTCTGTCGCCTACGGCAATCTCGTCGGCGTACTGATTGAGGCCGTGAAGGACCTGGCCGACAAGGTCGAGCGCCTCGAGGCCCAAGCATGACGCTGCAGAGTTCGGGGCCGATCTCGCTTGGCAATGTCGCGGTCGAACTCGGCCGCACATCGACCACTACGACCTCTCTCGGCGAAGCGGCCGTGCGGACACTGGCTGGTGTCGCATCCGGGCCGATCTCGCTCTCCAACCTTTACGGCAAGTCGAACGAAAGCTTCTGGTATGCGACCTTTGGCTCAACCGTGGTCAATTTTCTGATCCTGGGCACGGACAGCAGCGGCAACATCTACGCCAGCGCCACCAGCGCGGTCTTCAAATGGGACCGTGACGGCGTGCTCATCTGGGCCCGAAACGTCTCTGGGCCTTTCATCAATGGCGGCTGGATCGATGCCAGCGGCAATGTTTACCTTGCCGGGGCCTACTACTCGAGCAACTACTATGGCTGGCTGGCCAAGCTCGATACCTCAGGAACCCTGCAATGGCAGCGCAGCCTCAACGGCTCCGGCCAGGAAATCTGGTACAATGCGGCGGTCGATGCGTCCGGCAGCGTCTATGTGGCCGGCTATTCAACTTCGAGCGGCGGCTCCGGCAATGCTGATGCTCTGATTGCCAAATACAACAGCGCCGGCAGCCTGCTGTGGCAACGCTCGATCGGCGGCTCTGGCAACGAATATGCCAGCCAGATGGCGCTGAGCCCGGACGGCAGCCTGCTTGTCCTATCGGGCAACACCTCGACGTCGACAGCCGGAAATATCGACGCCCTGATCACTGTCATCAGCACCGCAACCCCGTCCGTCAGTTGGCAGCGCTCGATCGGGAGCACGGGTTATGATTACGGCTATGGCGTTACGGTCGACAGCAGCAATAACATCTACTGGCTCGCAGGCATCAACGGCACACTGAGCCTGCTCAAGATCAGTTCTGGCGCTGTGATTCAGTGGCAGCTGTCCCTGCCTTCCAGTTACGGCAGCGGTTCGGTGAACCTCGGGCTCGACGGCAGCCTGCGGGTTTTTGCGCCGATCTATGCTGGGGCGGACATTTATCAGTTTTCAACCGACGGCACCTTGCTGCTGTCCCGCTCCATCAGCCTCGACACGAGCAATGGCGCGAACTCTTTCAGCCTCACGGGTCTGGCGGTTAGCTCAACGGCCATGGTGTTCTCCATCTACACCATGATGGATTTCTCACCCTACGGTTACATGGATCTCTGCGGCGCAATCTTCAAAGTGCCAGTCGGTGGTTCAAAGACCGGCACCTGGTCAGTGGCTGGGGCCTCGACCCAGGGCGTAACCTACAGCGCCTCATCCCCCAGCATCGGCAACACCTTCTGGTCTCTGACCTTCCGCAGCTTCTCGTTGTTGAGCCGCACTCTGACCGCGGGCACACCGTCTTACGGCTTTGCGACCGGGTCCTACTCCAACACCACGACCGGGATTTGACCCATGATCATTTCGCATGACCGCCAAACGCTGTTCATTGGCGTGCCAAAGAACGGGTCGCAAACGGCTAGGGCTGTACTGGGTCAGATCGGGGTCGATCTGGTTGGCGAGCTGGGGCGGCATCCGACAATGCCGGAAGCGCTTAGGTTGGCTGAAAGGCTGTTCTCGGGCGAGACGATCGCGCCGACGGCGATCTACGCGTTCTGGCGGGATCCGGTTGAACGCTTCTGCTCGGCTGTCGAGTTCCACAAACGCTGCCTGCCGAACTCGTTCATTCAGTTATTCCCCGATCGGTTCGTTGGTATAGCCCCCCATGCGAAATGGTTTGAGCCCGATCCCAACGCCATTGATCTGGATATGCGCGCGGTCATCGATAGCGTCCCGCCACTAGACATCCTTGCCGCATTGCCGCCGCCTCTTCTTCCAGGTGTTCGGCGCCAGCCCCAGGGCGGCAATCTCAGTTTTTATCGGCTGCAGTCGGAATGGCTGGATGATCCTCGAGTTACCATGCTGCCCTTTGCAGACTACGAGGCTGGGCTTTGGGAGATTGTCGATTGGTTTGGCGGGGATGGTGTCTCGGTGGATATCCCGCAGATCAATGCCGCGGCAGGCCCGTTGCCCGAGCTGAGCATGGACGAAGCAGAATCGGTTCGGGCCTACTATGCGGGAGATTTGCCGCTATAGTGGGCAGATGAACCGGGACGACGAAAAGCGCATTGCTGCCAAGATGGCGAAAACGCTCGCGATGATGTGCGTCCGCAATACGGGCATCGAAACCCTTCACGCGGGCATAGTCCCGGTTACCCATGCAGGGGACTACTCGGACGTCCGCGTCATTGATGCCGATGGGCGCGAAATCGCCTGGAATGATGTCTCCCACCTCGACGACGACCAGATGCGCGCGCTCATGAGGGAGATCGTCAACCGGCTATACACGTTCAACGTCTCGATCGATGATCTGGAATTCCGGGATCGGGTCGATCGTTGGGCTCGGATCGCCGATCGCTGGGATGAACCTGACAGTGACATCGAATTTTTGAAGTTATTGGCTGATAAAGAATGAGCTGCACAGTCAAAGCAGGGCTTTGTACTCAAACCATATCCTTATCGATCATCGTAAAGGTTTGGACTGGAATAGGTTTTATGTCCTCAATCTCCGAGGGCAGTCGTAACTCATGAAGCTCTGTTATGTCCCGAGTTAGCCCATAGGCAAGTAACAGTCGCGACCGGTCCCCTGGTTCCTTCAGGATCTTGGGTGGTGGAGTTGGACGTTTAAACGGGATGGCTCCCAGGACGTTTTCCCGAGGCAGAGTATTTATAAAACGGGTGTGAATATCGGTATCGCAGCCACCACCTGTTATGACTAATTGCACTGGTTTGTCACCGCGTCCTAATGGTCCAGGAGGCCCCGGCTTGAACAAGCTCGGTGCGCGATTATCGGCTTTCGCCTTCCCATAGACTTCATCGAAAAGATGGTCGCATGCGCGCGTGAAATCGCTGTCATCGATGCCTCCAGCTAGTGCAATATGCAGTGCGCCAGCACCGAAAAGGTCAACACCAGCTGTAAAAACAGCAGCCCTTAGCTGCGCTTGAAGGTTGAAGGCGACGATATCAAGGGTAGATGCTCCTACGTCGACCAAAATATGGGCACCAAGCTGAACCATAGGATCTGCCGCGTAACCCGCAATCGCGGCAGTAAGTTCAGGTACCAGCTGCAAAAATTCTGGCAATTTGATGGGCGCACTAGCCAACTCTTGCTTAAGTCTGTCGAGGTGCAGAGAGCCGGCATCCGGAGCCAACGCGTAGGCAGCCGAAACCAAGCGAGAAAATTCGGCAAAAGCCCTTTTGTCGTCACGTACCGCAACCGGAATGCCGATGTTGATTAGAGCAAAATGCTCGCCTCCTAAGGGATGCAAGGGCTGCTCAATCGAGTAGGCACCCACAATATAGGCGAATTGCAATGTCAAAAATGCCGTCGCCGCTTCAGCCCGAGTTACCTTGGCTGATTGAGGCATCGCCTTCCAACCATTTCCAGCAATGAGCCCTGTCTTGAAGCCATCAAGAGCAATTGCCCCCACTTCTGGGTAAAGCGAGAAGGTCTCCTTCTGTGGGTGAAACCATACAACGCTCTGCCAAAGGCCAGGGTGATTGGCAGAGCGCAGCTCTTTGGGAACGGGCAGCACGGCGACGGGATCGTCCGCAACGTAAGGCTGACGGTAAGCCACCTTGAGGGAACTCGTGCCAAAGTCGAACCCGATGATGTAGCCGTCCTCGTCCGGCCCTGGATTTTCGCTAAGTAAATCCGCGCCCGCCGAAACAGCTTGGTCAATTTTGTTTCTGCTTGAGTTAGAGATCGCAGATGGCCGCTCCTCGATCGAAGGCGTCGAACCGGCGACCAGTGCCCGCACTTTATCGGCGGCAAGCTCCCGCATTTTTGCCGCACTAATCGGTGCAGGCTTTGGCTGTGCAGGAGGTTCGGGCCTTACGATTGGCTTGTGAATGACTGTTGGCTTGGGCGCCGGAGGTGGCGACGTCGTAGTCTCCGGATTGGCTTTGACCTCCCCCGGCAGTGGGGTGTTCAGTCGGTCAAGATAGGCTTTTTTCAGTTGTGGCCTTGGCCCAGTCGGTTTTGGAGCAGGCTTTGGGAATTCAGAGGCTGCACGTCTTTTCTCTTCCTCTTCTTCCTGACGTTTTGCTTCTGCAGCGGCCGCCTCGGCTTTGATCAGTGTCCGTTTCAGATCACTTAATTGAGTGCCAAGATCTCCAAGCTTAACCGGCGGAAAGCGACGATTCCTGCTCATCCGATCAACCCTTTACTTCGATGATGGCAACCCCCACCAACTGTGGCTGGGTAATTTCGAATGCATCTTCCTTGACCTTCAGATCGTCGAGTTTGACATCCATCCGAGCTAGGAACTTGTCGAGCTTCCCGCGATGCATCTTAGCCGATCGCAGCTTTTTATCCTTCTGCTGCACGTCACCGCCGGATAGTTCTAGATCACGAATACGCGCCTCCATTTCGATGCGTTTTCGATCTCTGTGTTCCTGTACCAGTGCGATTTGGGTCTCTATTTGGTCATAATGTCGAGCGGCTTCGGCATTTTCGAAGTCATCTCTTGCAGCCGCAATATGCGGAAGGATCGCATTCTCGACTGTGTCGATAGCACTGTTCAGATCTCCAACCGCCAGAGCCGTTAGACTTGGGTTGGACGTTAAGCTCTGAATGAGCAGCTTTTCCGCATCATCTGAACCCACAATCCTGCCAGTTTCAATTTCGGAAGCGAGGTAGAAGAGCTTGTCGACCGGAACGAGGCCATCAATTGACCAGCGCTCAACGGCTACGGCGTAGTGGCCTTCCTTTATTCCTGCGGCTTGGCCTCGCGAAATCTGAAGCGATGTGACCGGCCTAACTGCAAGGCCAGCTAGGCGGCGTTGGCGGACCTCTGATGCGAACCTTGCTAGCGGATGCGTCATCGGCACAGTGTCAATCGCTCTGTAGCGGCCAGGATCCGGATTGCTCCCAAATATGACCCGAACACCAGATCCACCATCGCGTCTGAACCGCGTTGGGTAGCGTTTCGCTGAGGTGTCCAGAAACCTCGAAAACTCTGCCATCGCACGTGACGACAAGCGAGCATCGTAAATTTCGACTGGTGTATTTGGCACCCGATCAAAGCGGGTGCCTGGAAAATTCTCAACGAGAGTGCTGACGATATAATCTCTCAGGTCGCTGCTTGAGAGCATCTTGTGTGGGGCGTTGGCTTCCTTGATCCGGTTTAGGATGTTCTCACCATGCGCAATTAGACCTGGGGCCTCGCGTTCCAGTTGATCCGCTTGCTGCTTACGAGTTTCCGCTGCCATCGTGGCGAGTTCGATTTGCTTCGCTTTTTCTTTCAGGCTCAGCTTGGGATCGGAAAGGATGATATCGAGATCTTTTACGATATCTCCTAGGATTGGCTCGAAATCACCAAGCGCATAACGAATGATGTCGAGACGTTGGTAGAGGCGCTCATAAACGATCTCTTCAATCGTGTTGCTGGCAATCAGATTTATAATGTCGACGGTCTCAGCCTGTTGACCGATACGGTCTACGCGACCGATCCTCTGCTCGACCTTCATTGGATTCCAAGGCAGATCCCAATTGAGTACGATGCGACAGAATTGAAGGTCGAGACCTTCGCCACCCACCTCTGATGTAAGAAGCACGGTTCCGCCTGGCGCATCAGCAAACCGCTCTACAGTCTGCTGGCGATCTTCCTTGATCCCGCCATGCAGCTCTAGAACGTTGATGCCTTGTGCTTCCAGGCGGCCCTTAAGGTAACCAATAACCCGCCTGAAGCTTGAGAAGACGATTAGCTTTTGGCCCCCTTCTGCGGCCTGAAGGTCCTTGATGGCTGCACTTAACTTGTTAAATTTGGTGTCGTTACGCTCCAACACAGCCAGGTCAGCATGGTTGTTGCAGATCTCACCGAGGACACTGATCAACGGCCCGGGCACTGATTTGGGGACATCATCGTCCTCCTCGTCAAGCGAGAGGTTGCCAGTTTTTTCGCCCCAATGGCGATAGGCTGACGCTAGGCTGGATGCGAGCAACCGCTGTGTCTGAGCTAACAGAAAACGCTCGTTGAGATCCCTATCGAATGCATAGCGCTCGATCGCGTGGGTAATCCGATCGTAAAAATTCCGCTCTTCAGCAGACATGTCCCAAGGTATGGTTTTGGGTCGGCGCTCCACCTTGAACTCGGCTACGTCACGGCGGCGGGTCCGGTTCACAATTGAACCGAGGAGCGACATTTCCTCAAGGCGTGCAGCCAATCGAACACGTGTTTCCGGCGTGTCTTCCATGCCCCCCGCAAGTTCAGCGCGAAGTCGCTTGAGACGTCCCCCTGTTTTTAACACGCGCCCTGGCGGCAACTCCTCGATCAACTTAGCGACATTGGCGAGAGGCACACTCGGATTTCTGGCAGCCTCGCAGGCTGCTACCAAAGGTGCGTTTTCATCCTGCAACATTGAGAACTGCCATTCGTTCTCGAAGGTGTCGGGGTCTAAAAGCTTCAGCAAAACGCGCAGGTCATTCGACCTAAGGTTGATGGGGGTAGCTGAGAGCAGAAGGCTGTAATCGGCGGCTTCAGTAACCAACTGACCGAGTTTGTGATTGGCTGTATCGGCATTCCGCATGTGGTGAGCTTCATCAAAAATCACCAGGTCAAACAGCTCATCCTCCCTCTCATCTGCGAGTAGGCGCGCAAGTTCACCTCTAGCAGTCTGGTTGGGTTCCAAATCATCATTCCACTTGGCAGGCGGCCTGATTGAAGACAGCGACACGACGGCGGCGAAACCCTGCCTGCGCTCTGCGTCGTCCCGGAGCAAATCCAGAAGGTCGGCTGCATTGCAGGCCTTCGCTTCTACGTTGAATTTAGATCGCAACTCAGCCCGCCACTTTTCAACAAGCGGCTTAGGGCAAACAACTAACAGTCGACGAGCATCGAAACGGGCCACGAGTTCGGTCCAGATCAGCCCCGCCTCAATGGTCTTGCCAAGGCCGACCTCATCAGCGATGAGAAGGCCTCTAGCGGGAGCGTTCAGAAGCTTGAGCAGTGGCTTGAACTGGTATGCGTGAAACTGCGTGTTTGTCGCACCCATGGCATAGATCATGTCGGCCAGTTTGCCGGTCATTCTAAGATGATTGATCGTCCGCCTGAGATCGATCGGCGATGAGAGCTTGCCGTTCCTTAGATCTTCAATAGCGCTAGTTTCGGCTTCTAAGCGCTCAAGCTGGCTTGCGGGACGCCGAGCCCGTCCCGAAGGAAACTCCACCTCAATCATGAGGCGACCTGTCATCTCTTGGGGAGGTGCATCCGTCACGATCCCCATTGAAGATGGGTCGCGCTTAAGGCGCACTCGCTCACCAGGCTTGAATGGCATGATTTGTTATCCCCCCTGTTCCGATGATGCTGCTGACATCGGGGGAAAATCAAGAGCGCCGGCGCGCAATAGATCGTCGAGTTGCGAAGGATATTGAACTCGAATATGGCCCCTAAGCTTGATCAACAACGGCTGCCCAAATCTATTTTTTGACTTTCCAGCTGGTACAAGAATCCAATTTTCTGTTACTGAATATTCATGGACGTCAAACCGCTCGCGTTCGTTGAAAAACACGCGCACCTCTCGGTCAAGAGCGGCTTTGGAGTAGTAAGGACTCTTTTCGTCTGCGCTTAAACGCTCAGGTGCAGTATTTGCGGCGGTAAATCTCTGGAGCCGGATGGGATGAGTTGAAAACTCTCCTAAATCGAGCATTCCTTTGGCTTGATTGCATGCGTGGCAGGCAGCGACCGTGTTGTCGAAAGTGTCTGGCCCGCCTTTGGCTAAAGGAATTACATGGTCTAGTGTCAGTGAATTAGGCATTTTAGCGAGAGCCTCGCTGCAAATTAGAGGCTGCCGGCAGTAGAGGCAGCGGCCACCTTGCTGCTCGTATCGCTGCTGCCTCCATCCGTTCCGGATGGCGTATACGGTTGGCGAGGATTGTTCTAATACGCTCCAGGCCTGTTCAATTTCCCAAGCCTTGCGATTTGCATCCGTCCAATCTTCCAGGACGTCGCCTTGCCCTTCGGCGCAGCCAGACTTGCCGGCCATTTTCACGGAAGAGCAGGCCATGACTGAGCTTTTTCAGGCATAAGATCTCTTAGAGCGGCTGGCTCTATGACCTCAACCTGATCGCCCCAACTCATGAGGTGCCAGGCCATTTCCAGCTGCCCACCGGCTCGGAAACGAACAATCAGACTTCCATTGGCGTCATCCTCCACGGATTGGCTGTGATGAAAGACGAAAGTCCGCGCTAGGGGGGCCGCCTCCGCGGAAAACCGCCAAACAACGTCCACGGGAGCCTCCTCGAAGACGCCAAAGCTGTGAGAAACAAATTCCTTCAGGCTGAAGCCAGGATCGCGCTCAAAGCCGTCCGTTTCGAGCTTCAGCTTGCTGATCGAGGGTAAGCTGAAAAATTTAGGCTTCGTCGCGCCCTCTTGCAGGGCCACCAGGTAGTGGCGATGGCCATACAGAAAGCCCAAGGGCGCCGCAGTTCGGCGGGTAGATGACCTCCCGCTTCGAGAAGCGTAATCAAAAGAAACCTTGCGGCAGGACTTGATCGCAGTTCTCAGCCCGTCGAAAATGCTTGGAGAAATATGGGGGCGAGGTCCGGCTCGGTGTGCCAAACCCTCAGCCTCGGTAAGTGCCTCAAGGTCAGGCTCGATGTGATTGAGCGCGCCACCTTCGATCAGATTTCGGATCTTAGCTGCTACCCCGCGCAGATCCTGAGAATGCACGGGCAGATTAGCTCGCTCCATTGCCGCAGCTGCGATTTCAATGCTCGCCAGGTCATCCGACGTTATCTCTGCAAAGCTCTGGGCTACGCCTGGGCTAAGCCGCCAGCGCTTGGTCCGTTCACCGGTGGGAACCTCAGTTGCATTAGGGAAGGCGCGCATCACTGCGTCGCGCATACGGATCGCTGTCCGCCGACTTACGTCAAACTTTTCCTCGATATCGGCGATGGTCAAGCCACCACGCGCTGCCTGCATTTCTAGGGCAAGTTGAATAAGCCGTTCGGCTCTGCTGTAGCGCATGTGTCCCCCCTTGGCCTTCAAGCTTAGCAAGGCCAAAGCGTTAGAGCACGCGCAAACTCCTCATGAGTGTCCCTAATTGGCATGTTAATGCCAAGCGTTAGTCGTCAGCAGGCCGGGCAGCCTCAAGCCAGCGTGGTTCGCCACGAGGCAGAGTGACCAAATGATACTGTCGATAGAAGGGTTGCTCGCTAGCTGCCGCTTTGAGGATCAAATCAATGTCGCTCTCTGCTGGAAGGTTTTGGAGGTAGTTATAAAGCTGGTCCAAGTCAGTGAATGTTCGGTTGTTCACGGCAACAAGGTGCTGCCCGGGGTATGCCTCGGTCATCTCGGCTTCGGAGCCTGGCCTCGTAAAATCGATGAAAAGATAGCCCTCGTGCTGGAATTCGGCGCTATCCAGTTTCCACTGGTTGGAAATCACCAGTCCTGAAAGCTCGATTGATTTGGTTTGGGTAATTTCGGGCATCACACGGGTCGCCAAGCTCAAAACAACCTCTCGTCCCTCCCGCTCAACGGTCACATTGACCATTCCTTCATTGCCACGGAGCCTGCTGGCAAGGTCTGACGTGTTGCGGACATCGCCGCGCCCATTGACCGCTACTATGCGGTCGCCAATTTCAAGACCCGAAGTAGGATCAAACACTGTCGCGACTATGGGCCGATCATCGTCCTCGGCCGTAGCGTAGGCCGCAGGCAATTGCCGGTAGCGCGCATCGCGCCCAGCTTTCAGCAGATCAATGATCTGGCAAACCGGCGGCATGGGTTCAGAAAATGAGACTGCTGTCGAATGATCGTCGTTGGTATCGCGAAAGCTTGCTGCGGCGATTCCGACAATCTTGCCCGTCGACAGATCGATTAGGGGGCCGCCTGAGTTGCCGCCATTTACCGTCGCATCGCTCTGGATGATCTCGGTTGGGAACACCCACGAGATGCTGGAGATTATGCCCCGCGTTGCAGTGTAGGACAGGCTCCCGGGATGGCCAAAAATCGCCACCGGAGTTCCCACGCGTGGCATCGCATTGCATTGGAGTTCTGCCGTGACAGCGTCCGATGGAATATCCTTTGGATCGATTTCGAGAACAGCCACATCAGTCAGCCGATCAACGAAAACCCGTCGTGCGGTGATATACCTTTGACCCTTGAATGATACCGTAAGGGTGACTGGCGAACGACTAGCCACGTGCGCATTAGTCAGGATCCACCCTCGGGCGCGATCGACTAAGAACCCAGTTGCATGGGCGGATGTACCCTCGTCCTCATTGAAGCCAATTGAGCCCACACGCCGCACCTTGACGGTGTAGTGGTTCGCCTGATCGAGGATTTCGTCGGCAGACGGTGCTCGTGCCTGGGCCTGCAAAGGGCACAATACCAGTGCGACTGCTAAGCCCAGTTTCTTCACATTCACCCCCAACACGCTGCCCCAAACGGATGACGTGCCTCTAGCAGAACAATCAGGGCAGCATAGCCGACGCATGCCAAAAGAGGACACTTGTGTGGAAGCCTAAATGGTCGAACACTGCAATCGGCCTGAGCCTTGCGACGCTGGACAATCCAACCTGAGGGGTGGGGCTTTCTTGCCCGATAAAGTTTATAAAGCAATCGCATCCGGCCGAACCGACTGTGCCGCTTGCTTAAATTGCTGGACTGATGGAGATGAGAGGATCGGTGTCGCGGGAGGACTGAGTGTAAGGATGGCAAAAACTCATCAACCAGAAATCCTGAAAATTGCTCATTTTGCCGCGCTAAAAGATAAGCAAAGGGCTATTCGCGATAGCTTTCCTGAGGGCCTGGGTTTGCGCGTGCATAGAGCGCTCAGCTGGCTAGGTCGCGCGGAAGCCGAAACCAACGATCCCGACATACGATTCATCCTCCTTTGGATCGGTTTCAATGCCGCCTACGCGGCAGACATTGAGCGTGACACTGAAAGCGAGCGAGGCGTTTTTCAGACGTTTTTCGAGGCGGTTGTCGGGCTTGATTCTGACGATAGGGTTTACCGGGCAGTGTGGCAGAGATTTCCTCAAGAAATAAGGCTTCTGCTCGCAAATCGGCATATCTTCTTGGCTTTTTGGAAGCACGAAAACGGTGTGCCCGGATATGAAGATTGGGCTGATCGCATGTCCACAAGTCAACGTGCGATTAATGGTGCGATCGCCCGCAAAGACACGGCTAAGATCCTGTCAGTTCTTTTTGATCGGCTATATGTCTTGCGGAACCAACTGATCCACGGTGGCGCGACTTGGAATAGCAGTGTCAACAGGTCTCAGGTTAAAGATGGAGCGGCGCTCTTAGGGGTTCTGCTGCCGGTTTTCATCGACATCCTGATGGATAATTCAGGCCATGATTGGGGTCGCCCATATTACCCTGTCGTTGAATAAGTAACTGAGATCGGAAGCTTTATGGCGCCGCGCATCAGTGTATTGCGCGGTCCTCTGACGGCTCTGCCTTGGATAGGGGAAGGTCTAGGGTTTCAACGCCAAGCAGATCTTCGGTATCCTCATGCTCCACAGCTCGATGAAAAAGCTCTGAGAAGAGCCTTGCTATTCGCAGAAGCTGCGAACGGATTGCACCATCCCGATAATACATCATGTAGAAACCGTAAAATCGCTGCCGGTCTTCCGTCACGCTGAATTGAAGTAGGATTATGCTGTCATTACACTCGTTCACGAACCGGAGAAGCCTGTCCTCCGGGGTATCTATTGCCACTGGCCAATAGGAATAGAAACGCAAAAACTTCCGATCTTCGTCGATGGATATCCAAAAATTGAAGGGCGAAGACGTGACGTAAATGCAGCCCCCCTCTTCGACTGAGTGATCGATCGCTGCCTCATCGAGAAGGGAGCTGATGGTAGCCAACGAAACGTCGGATTCAGCGATTATGGTTGTCATATGGGGATTTGCCTTTCTCGAGTGCCGAGCACTGAAAATGAGCAAAATACGTAAATCATATATACGTCAGAAGTGGTCGTTCAATACTGGCATTCACGAAACCAGATAAGGCACCCTTCCTGCGGGCGTTATCTGAGCAGCCGGAGCGCAATGCACATCTTGATCATCGAAAAAGATGTGGGGCTTATACGCCGACAAAAGATGCTTCTTCGGCGAGCCTCCCATAAAAAATGCGGCATCCAAGGTAACGCCCCACTGCCGCAAGGTTCTGATCACCCTCTCATGGGTTTGTGCGCTCCGAGCTGTAACCAAAGCGAACGAGAGGCGTGCAGGCCCAACATTAGGTAGCGCACGTAGAGCACCCAGCTTCCTCAGGACATTAGCGAATGGGCCTTCGGGCAATGGCTCTTTCGCCTTCTCCCGCTCGTGCTCAGTGAAAGCATGGAGCCCTTGTGATTGATAAATGCGCTCGGCTTCATCCGAAAAGATCACAGCATCACCATCGAAAGCGATACGAATTTGCTGCTCGTCAGGAGTGAAGCCTTCAGGGGGAGTGTAGAGATGCGCCGAAGCTATCCCTCGCGCCAGGCCTTCTACAACGCTTGCGGCGTCGCGAGAGAGAAAGAGGTCGACACCAAAGGCTTCCAGAAACGGCCCAATGGAGGCGCCGCTTGTAAAAGCCGCGCGTCGGATATCCAGGCCATGATGCTCTATTGAACGGAAAATGCGAAGGCTTAGTTCTGGACTGTTGTGGGAGATGATAACCACCTCCACTAATGGCTTCGAGGATGCATCATTGAGGTTCAACAGGCCCTGGACCAACGGAAACGCGCTGCCAGGTTCGAGCAGGCTTTCTTCTGCATCAAGTTGATGTTGCCTGTAAGCCTCAATTCCTTCCTGCTCAAAGATCGCATTTTCGTCCTCGAGCCGGAACAGAGCCCGGCTCGAGATGCCTATCACAATCGGCAAGCTGGTATCTGAAGGCACCCTCAGCTCTCGAAATGCAAAGTCATGTGCCAAAGCTGCGAAACTTCATCCAACGCATCCCCATCGAAACCTGAGGACATGCAGCATTCCGTGTCATCGGCCTCGGCCATTAGACCCTCGCCTTCGGCAGATAGCTTTAGTTCGCCATCATCCTCAGAGAGAAGCTTCCAGACCTCTTGCATCAGCGAGTTATAGATCGCCGCTAGTTCGGGATCGTCTGATTCAAGCTCGTCAATGTCGCTGTATTCCAGCGCCCGCACATCGTCGTTTTCGTGATCGATGACGAAATAGCCACCTTCGTTCACGCCGCCACCGCAATAACCGTAATAAGCGCCGCGGATCACTACGTCCCCGCCAGCATCTTCGATGGCCGTATAGACGATAACAGCACTCACTGTGCCGTCGTCATTCAGCCGAATGTACTTTTCAACCTCGCCAGGAATGGCTGATCCGTCACCATCACCTTGGCTGACGCCATCAGACGATCCGTCCAAAGTGAGTACCTGATCATCAGTGACGACCAATTGCGATGCCTGCCGCATTCGCAGTGTCCCGAAGTTCAGCTCTTCACTTCCATGGTCCACAAGCACAAGATTGAACTGAGGAATTGCCGTTTCGAAACTGCGGGCGGCATCTCCCTCTCCAATGGTGCCAACCAGCACCCGATCGCTCACGATCCGGAGGAAATCATCGATCACTTCCTCGGAGATGTTCTGGACGCCATTCAGAATGGCAGTGTGTCCATCCTCCACTTCGAAAAGCGGTGCCACATAGTCCATCATGCTCTGACCAGCGTCGACTGTAATGCACCGCGCCCCATCGCTGATTAGCTCCCGAACGAGCTCATCCCGCAGGTCCTCACCCGCCTCATCGGCGATGAAAACCGTAAAACCAGTCGAGCTGGCCAGATTATCCCTTACGCTTTGCAGCGCCTCAGAGCGGAAATCAGGAGTCCCAAAGGGTGAGTTGTCCTCATAGTCCTCATCCTCGGCGAATTCGCGGAACACAAAGTGACCACCTTCGTCACCGTTGTATGACCAGTTCGCGCTGATAAATCCGGCTGCATATCCGCCATTTTCACTTAGCCAGTCATTTATTTCGTCTTCATCCACGCCGGGATTTACCTGCATGGGGAATCTGATGGTTGCCGTCAAAACGAGCGTGCCATCCTCGACGTCCAGCACAATATCATGGTCTGGATTGGCGTAGTTTAATTCGAAATAGACTTGTTGGCCGCTGGGCATAAAATCATCTGGCGAGCTATCCAGATTGTCCATGTTATATTCAAACCAAAGTGCGGGTAGGGCTTCGAGGGCAGCTTCTTGCTCTCCTTCCTCGACCAAGACAGCAGCTCTTTCCGCTGCATCACGTTCGTCCTCGTCTTCCATGTCATCGATGTTCACCGAACCACGGAACATGTGCCATTCGAAGTAGGCTGTGACGCCTTCGCCATCACCGGAGACATTGCCACCTTTTCCGGCGCGGCCGGGATTGCCCATCACGGTGGCTTCACACTCAATGGCCGACAAATTGGCCCAATCGTATCCTTGGGATTTGAGTTGTATCTTGATGTCATTCAGGTCGAAATAGGTGTCGACCGCCGATTGGATTTCTTGCAGCTCATCGTCATCCAACGCATCTTGCCGGTCGGTAAGAGCCAGTCTTACACCAACCGAAAATTCCTCTGCCTCTCCCGTTAGAAAAAGTGCGAGCTTATCCACACGTCCACCGTTGGTGATGCTGTCTTCGAACCAGTCCAGCTCCAGCATGCGGTCTGCCGCTGCCTTCAAGATTGCGTCAACATCCTCGTTACCGGATGACGGGACATCTTCCGCCCAAGTGCTTTGAATATCTTCATTATCTTCAGCATCATCATATGCCCCTTCTGATGGTTTGGCCTCACCACTAAATGTGGCGGTCACGCCATCGACGAGCGGTTCAAATTCACCGAAAGTAAGATAGATTTTTTGACCAGGCTTCACGTCCCATAGCCAGCTTGTCCCAGTCTGAGTCGGCTCTTCCTCATAGCGACCCCAAACGTTAGCTTCGGCTTCCGGCTGTTCGGATGAGACTTCGAAATTGACGATGTGTCCTGGGTAGGCGCTCAGCTCGTATTCGACCCCGTAAGAGCCATCGTCGTCCTTGCGAGCGCTGAGGCTTGCAATGCTGATCTTCTTAGAACCCAATTTGGGTATATTAAGATTGCCTTCTTTCAGCTCAATTTCATGAACTTCAACATTCTTCAAAACGAAGAACGACGCATTGACGGTGCCTTCGTAATGAGCGGAAGGCAAGCGTCCGACCCGGCAGTAAGGGCTGCCGATCGAGAACTCGTCTTCACCGTTAAAACAGGCACTGTCAGTCTGCTCTTGGCGCTCCCCCTCCGCGCTAATGGAGATCTCGTATTTTGAGCACCAAGCTCGATAGCTGCTGACGAAGTCCGGCTTGGGCCGCGTGATACGGAAGGACATATCACCGTCGCTATCAATCCAGGCCTCTTGCCCCGCTTCAGAAAGCCATAGAGTAAGATCGGCACGGAGTGCGTCCGAGGTGGCCGATGGCTTCGGTGTGGGCTGTTTCGCCTCGGCGCTGGCGCCGCATTTCGGACAAAACTTTGCCTGTGTCGGCAGCTTTGATTGACACTGTCCACACACGCCTTTGGGCTGGGCTGGCAAACCACATTCGAGACAAAATTTGGCGTCGCTCGGGAGCTGCGCGTCACACCCAGCGCACTGCATTGTCTCAGTCTCTGGTGCCGGAGCTTCAACAGGCCCCTTTTTCGATTTTGGCTTAGATTGAGGCTTCACCTCAGGTTCAGAAGCCCGCCGCGCTTCCGCAGCACAAGCATTCAGCATATCGACTAAAATATCATGATATGCCTTATCGAACCCCGTGACCGTCAAAAATGGCATATCATCAATAAAAAGCTCGATATTTCCGAGCATGCGCTTTTCATATGTGAACTTCTTTACGGTTCCAAGGTCGAGTACTTTCGGCCCTTCACCTATTTGCTTATAATATAGATTACCATTTGAAATGGCCATTCCATCTTTAGCCGAACCCCAAATCGTATCATCCAGAAGAAAATCGACTTGGGATCCCGAAAAGCAGTATGACTCAATGCAATTCTTTAGCTTTTTCGGGGGAATGTTGGGGTGAAGGTAGCAGTTTTTTGATATCTCAATCTGCTTAAAATCTTTTAAAATATCCGACACCGACATTTTAGACGTCCCCTGCTTAACCAAATTCAACGTTAAACCCGCATTGTAACCTGAGCTATTTTCATAGCGCCAAAAATGATCCCGCGTTAGCCTGTCTGATGTTGCGTTGGCCTTCCCCGAGGGGCACTCATAAACAGCTCAAGCTCAATTGCCTCTGCATTCCTCTCGCGGGTCGCGAGACTATGGGTAACACTCAGAAAGCCACCGTAAGTCTCAACCTGAAGCGCCCTCGAATATGCTTTGAATTTTCCATTGGGATAGCGACATGATCCAAGCCTTGTTTTCAAAGCAGCCCAGTGCGGTTCGCCGCTTTCCGCAATCGCCCGCATCACCATCTGATCATAGATCAGACAGCCGCCTTCAATTGCTGCTATATCTGCAAAGTAGAGCATTTTCGTATATGTTGATGGGCCCAGACCCTGGAAGCCATCAAACTCTGAACAGATAGCTTCAGCAGAAAGCGGTTTGCCGGACTTGAGCTTCTCAAGCTTGCCCGCCAGGCCTTCTGCCTTGGCAAAAATTCCTGCGAAAGATCTACCTCCTGGAAATCTCCCTTTAGGATAGCCCCAAATCACCGATGCGATCACACCTTTGGCAAAGGACTGGGAGAAAGCTTGGCTAACATACCCACGTGTTATCAAGCATCCGTCTGAATGCTGAATTTCCTCACAGATCTCTGCCACCCAATTGGCGGTGAGCCTGTCGTCAGAATCGGCATATCGCGCCCAGTTGGCGAGATTGATCGCCACCCCGTGTGATTGGACGTCTTGCGAACTCATATTTTATCCCAGTGCATTTAGGGGGGGTAAATCCCCCCCCCCAACTCAACATCAATCGAGCGTCCGTTTTGCAGAGGCTCGGACACTGGCATCAGGATCCGAGAGAAGCTGTTTCACGAACTTCTTGGGTGCGCCCCAACTTCCGGCCAATGCGTTCCTGACATCGGGGTCGGCATGCTTGCAAAGTTCGATGGCAATCTTGTTGGCATCAGCGTTGCTATAATCACCAACGCTGCCGGCAATGGTCTTGGCGCATTCGATGTCTGCGCTGATATATTCCAGCAAGAGTTCGGTGCTGGACCATTCCCGGAAAGGGGTCTGTCCGCACAGTCGCCGCCGCACATCAATCGAAGGATCCTTTGAGAGGAGCTCCACAGTATCCTCATTGAGATTGTCCTTGTAGGCAATATCGCTGCGGACTTCTGACGACGCGCATTGCGCCAAATAACCGAAAATATCTTTGCTCTCAGCAACATCGGCTAGCCGTCCAGTGAGGCCACTCACTGCTTCGGAGCCCAGTTCTTCAGTGCAGACCGCGGTTCCGTCGATTTCAATCACCAGTTTGAATTTCACAGATGTCATCCCAAAGCTCCCTTCCAAATATGCCCATGCAGCCCTGCTCACATTTTAAAGCCCATATCTCAATGAACGACAAAATCGGTCGTCACCGAACATCGGCCACAGATAGTTCCCCTTCGTTGGTCCAGAAGATGCTCACGCCTAAGACAGGTTTGCCGCCCAACTCATAGGAGCAGACATGTCCGGGATACTCAGGCCGCAGGAGGATACATGATCCGTCGTTGAGCCAGAGCCTCCCCCGCTTCGGTTGCTTCTGAGGCACTTTCAGTCTCTCACGGCGCCAGATGCGCTCCACGCGCTTGAAGCTCACATGCCAGCCTGCCTCACGCAGCAAAGCGGTCAGCTGCATCACGCTCGTCCTCGCCCTCCATGTCGTCGATGTTCACCGAGCCACGGAACTTGTGCCATTCGAAGTAGTCTGCGACGCCTTCGCCATCACCGGAGGCGTTAGCCACTGAAGCCGTGAGAGTGCCCGCTTGGCGGAGCCGTGGCCCCGACCACTTCAAATGACTCATACTCCTCTCTTTCAGAATTCAGCAGACCTTTCTCGCCAACGCATTCAATCCGTCCGGAATATCTCCAAGTCTCCCCTTCGTTCTCAACCCACTCAAGGAACTCATCGAAGGAAACCATTATGTCGAAAAGCGCTTTCAATTCGACACTGACAACGGCGGTTGTAGCATTTCCCTCGATCAATTCTATACGAGTGATTGTAAATTTAGGAAAATGTTCAGAAAAATAAGGTTGCACTTCGGAGGAACCAAAAATTCGCTCAACACCCTCTTGGTCATCGACATTATCTATGTTGAAATCAAATTTGAATTCAGGGTTGGCAACGAATGCATCCCGTGCACTCTCAGAACCGAATTCATACTCACCAGTATCTACGCAGTAGGTGGCTACGATTTTGACTGGTTCGCCTGATCCTCCGCTTATACTCGACACCATAGGATTCATCATCCACCAACCTATTTGGCATAATTCAGTTAAACTGCCGTAAGAGGGAAAATAAGTCTAAAAAATGGGGAACGAAGATGCGTCGACATTCCCCACTAAATTTACCAAGAAACCTCAATTTCTTTCCTATTTATCTTCGCTTTAGATTTAAAATATTTAATGTCATGGTATGTTCCTGAAATCGCCTCGCATCGAATGCGCATTCCATATTCATCTTTCGGGAACTTTATTTCTTTTTCTTTCATATTTCTTGGGCAAATTCCCGAACAATATATGCTATGATCGCCCAGCAATTCCGAGTTTTCATCGAGATTATCTTGCAGCGCGTCGAACATATGGAATTCACCTTCCATCAAAACGTTTACGGCCATGTTTTGATGATCGAAGGAAATTTCGAACGTTGAGCCCTCACCTTGCCCGGAAAGCATAAATGACCGCAAGCCATCGCAATCGTCGCTATAGGATATTGAAAACAAACCTTCAGATTCAATTTTAACTCTTTCGTCATTATCACATATTTCGAATGAAATAACTGGGAAACCCTGCCTGGTTAGTTCTTTGATCATTTTTTCATCCGGCGAACCTTGAATGAAAAAAGTCATTTCTGTTTTTTCAATCGATGCAGTATATCTAAAAGTTAAACTCATATTGTAGCTCCTTCATTTTAAACATATCCAGCGGTCAGCTCCCCGCTATTCGTCCAGAAGATGCTCACACCAACGACAGGCTTGCCGCCCAAAGCATCGATAGCATCAGCATATGCTGACAACTGAGGCCAATAGGATGCGAAACGCCGCTCGTGGTCTGGCACCGGACCGCTCTTGTGATCCACAATCAAGTAGCCGGCCTCACCTTCAGCCAGCAGATCAATGATCGCAGTCAACGCCCCACCGTCGCTCAGTCTGACCTCTAGTGGCTGCTCCACATGGAGAATTGGAAAGCCAAGCGATGCCAGCTGCTTTTGGAGCCCCTGTGCCTGGAGGGCCAAGGCTTCCACATCTTGATCTGTGAGCCTGCAGTGAGGCCCAACTTTTGCTTTCAGATCAGGCCGCGGGAGCAAAATCCGGAAAGCCTCGTGGATAGAGGTTCCCTTCTCGGTCGCCAGCAGCAGCTCGTCCGAGCTAATTTGATGGCCCGGCGCAACCGCAATGGTTTCCAGCGCTGCCGGCATGGGCCGGCGAGCGATGGTGGCACTGGAGGGACCTGCGACGGCTTCATATTCACGACGCGCTTGCGGGCAGATCGAACTGCGAATTGAACGCGCGCCGGTCTTCCGCTCCCCCTCATCACTCTGAGGTTCGGAGAAGGAAGCGGGCATCTCAGTCATGCAGATAAGATTTCTGATCGGGAATTCGCTCTCCTCAATCCTGATCTGATTGCCATCGACAGACAGCCCGCATTTGTCGACCATCACGCCATAGGCAGTGATTGGTGGGTCTCCCTCTTTAGGATTTTCAACGATGGGCCATTCAATGACGAGCCGGTCTCGAGCGCGGGTCAATGCGACATAAAGAAGGCGATGGCAGGTCTTTTCGGCTTCTGGCCAAAGCCCCTTCAGGAACCGTTCGGTGGCATCTGGAGCAGCAAATTTGGGCGCATAGTTAATCTCAGCCCCTGCAATGACATGGTCGAGATCATCGAAGCTGGGAAAGAATGTGCCGAACTGGCCAACACGCGGGTTACGATTGTCGTCGAGACCGCACACTATGACCACCGGCCATTCGCGCCCCTTTGACGCATGCCATGTGACGACTTCAACGCCATCGGCCTCTATACCCGATGGGTTCGGCCGCTTGTCTTCGTCCGGGTTACTGACCTTGCTCTCGAGCCAGCCGAGGAAGACGAGTGGTCCCTGTCCATAGAAACCTGACGCTTCTCGCATATCCCGGTGAGCTTGCAGGAAGGCCTCGGCTTCAGCCTCGAAGCGCAACAGATCAGCCCGCATTTGAGCTGGGTCGTCCAGGCTGTCGCACCATTCCCGAAGCCCCGCCGCATGCACTACGTCATGAACCAGGCGGTTGACCGGGGATAGGTTGGCGGAGGATGAAAGAGCTTCGAGTGAAGCCAGCTCGGGCACATCGATCCGGCCGCTATTAGCAATTGCGCGCAGAGCTAGATCCAACGGCACTTTGGCTGGGCCAAGCGTTGCAGCACAGATAGCGGCATGAGTGTCCTGCGGGTCCGCAGCATACCGCAATGCAAAGACCGCAGCCTGGACGACTGGGCTATTCCACCATCCACCCTCAGCGACCCGAACATCAATACCAAGCCCTCGCAGAGCTCCGGCATAATCACGGCATAGCTTATGGGTCGGACACAAGATCGCGATGTCTTTGGGTTCCAACTGGCGTGGCAATTTTGAATAACGGTCGACAATGGGCACATTGTCTTCGGTCAGCAGCGATAGGACGCGATCGGCCGCGAAGTGCTGGGGCTTCCCACCCTTTCGGCTGCTCCGCTTCTCGGCGAGAGATATCACCTCGATTGCGGTGTCACCTCCCGCTTTGTTTTGAGGCGTAAGGTCGGTGTAGTCAGCTCCGAACAGGCGCTGTCCCAAGGCATTCACGAAGTCCATAATCCGTGGATCAGAACGCCAGTTCCGATCAAGAGGGCTCGTCTTGAACTTTTTGGTAAGTTCCCCACTCAAGCGCGGATCTGCACCCTGGAAACCCATGATCGCCTGCTTGGTATCGCCAACGATCAATGCATGCTTGGCACAGCGGGCAAGATTCCAAAGGAACGTGAACTGGATTGGATTGGTGTCCTGGAATTCGTCCACGATGACGCAGTCCACCTCTGCCATGATGGCATTTAGCACGGTGGGGTTGTCTGCCAGCAGCTGAGCTGCATTGGTCACCATGTCTGAGAAATCGATCACGCCAAGCCGGCGCTTTCGATCTTCATAATCAGCCATTGCGGCTTGCGCCCCCGTGACCAATGCCCTCGCATGATTGACTGCATCTTCCAGGGGGCCTGGATGGCGCGCTAAACGATCGGCCGCTGAAATGACGCCTGTTGCGAGGTCATCGTACCCGTCAGGGGTCTTGCTTCCGCGCTTGGACAGCCTGAGACCTCTCAGGCGCTGCCAAAGTTGCCAATCGCCCTTGCCCTCACCGAGGGACTTCTGGGCTCTCCTGAGATCCGAGAAGTTTGTCCGGAAGTCCTTCTGAGCTGCATCACTGCTCATAAGAGGCGCCAAGGATTGCGGAAACTGGGTAAGCAGGCTGTCGATGGCAGCCTTCAGACTGTTTGCCAGAACAGCACTGTCACCCTCAGGCGATCCATAGCCCTGGCGAATTGATGCCTCAGCAAAGTCCGCCATTTTGCTGTCCGACCCACGGGGGCCGAGGGATCGCAACATTGCAATCACGCTTAAGAGATTGCGCCGGAAGTTATCTTCCTGGCTGTCATCGGAGCTGAAGCTTGCCCGATAGCCATAAGCGCCAAGATCCCTGGTGATCTCATTGAGATCTTCATTTTCTTCAATCGCGCGGCGGATCAACAGGTCTTGTTCATCCTCTGCGATCAAACGCTGTTGCGGTGAGGCTCCATTCGCGAACGCATGCTCGATAAGGAGCCTTCGTCCAAGGCCGTGGATGGTGGATACATAGGCCCGCTCGACTGCGAGGGCGGCCTCAAGGTTCCCATCTTGAATCAACGCAGCACGTATCCGCTGCCGTAGTTCACCAGCAGCGGCTTCAGTGAAGGTTACTGCCAATATCCGCTCGGGGCGGACGATACCGTCACGCACCCAACTTGTAAGCGTTTCCTGGATGTGATGCGTTTTGCCGGCGCCTGCACCCGCCGGAACAATCGAGAGATTATTCATCGTTTGCTCCAACTACAGCTCCGGCCTGCTGACCGTCCTCGCGCATAAAAGTCTTAACCAGAGGGCTGGAACTCAAGGCGTAAACCCCAAGGTATGCCTTGCCCTTGTAGAACTTTTCGTCCCCAAATGTGTTGGTCTCCACCAGGCCAGCACGAAGTTTCTGAAAACGCCTCTCAAGCTGGACAGTGGCGTTTTCTGCGATGTCGCCCTCGATTACCTCGACAAATGTCGGATCAAGCCCGTCTGCGCCATTGATCAGAACGCCCCCATCATTGAGCAGGTGGTAGGCGACTGCAGGCTGAGCGCCCCATGCCTCCAGGCAAGCAGCAACCTTCAGTTCATCTGGGTTGGAGCGTTCGTTCGTCCTCACAGTCATTTTTCGATAGAGATCGACCTGCAGATCCCACTGGGCTTTCAGTCGGTTGCGCCTTCCGCCCGTGCTGCTTTTCTTGTAGTCGACGATCAGCGGCAATCCATCAGGTAGGCAGATGAGACAGTCTGCTTTGCCGTGCACTGGATGACCCAGAATCTCGCCAGCCAACCAGAACTCATTGCCGATGAGAGTGGCTCCAAGCGATTTCAGGACCAAAGCCCAGTGTTTTGCTGACTTGACGATTTCGCCTTCCAGAGCTTGCTGCTCAACCCTCCATGTCGATGCCTGGAGGAACGGAGCAATTGCTCGGATGCGATCAGCCAAAAGTTCAGGAACGCTTGCGTCGATTTCGTTATCCGTCGGGATGTCTTGATCGGGAACGAACAGGCGTTCGAAAACCTCATGTGCCAAGGAACCCCTGAGCGCGACGGTCAACTGTTCTGGCTGCCACGGGACATGCCGGGCTCCGAGCTCGGAAAGTACCCATGCAAGAGGGCTGATCAGTAGCGTCTCAAGGCTACTTGGGCTCTGAGGCCGAGGCTTGCCCTCTGGCGTTTGCCTGAGCGTCAGCAGATCTCGGCCGAGTTCATAAAATTCGGGAACGACCTCGGGCGTAGCTTTTGATCGCAAGGGCTTGGACTGCCAATTTACCAGGCGCTCCCATGCCGTGCCTGCTGCCCGCTCGAGCGGAGCAACGAAGTCCTCTGGATCTTTCACGCCTTCTACCAAGCGTGACAGCAATGGCAGGCTTGAGGATGGTGCGAGAAGCGAGCCCATCCTGTCGCGCTCTGAATAGAGGATTATTGTCTGCTCGGATGCAGAGCGCAGCTGCCTCTCAAAGAGATCGAGCCCCCGTAACAACTGCTGCCGCTGAGAAGGCAGGCAGATACCTGTCCGCTCCTCGATCTGCGCGATTTCACTGTCCAGAAAGAAGGGATTGCCGGAGCTTGGACGTGGATAGTTTCCATCGTTGAAGCCTACAATGATCAGCTTGCGATATTTTCTGGGCGGGGTCTCGCCAGCTCGCAGAACGCTGATGCCTTCGAGATAGTATGAGCCTTTGGTGGCAGCAGGCTCTTGGTAGCTAGCCGCTGATTTGAATACAGCCTCCCAGTCTGGCTCGCCGTTCGCAGGTCCATTCTCCAGGGCTAAGGCCAATCGTGAAATCTGGTTTCGGGCATCCCACACATCCTCGAGCACGGCCTCATCATCAGACAGCAGTTTTCCTAAGGCCCGCAGTTGGCTGGCCAGCTGCCGCCCGCTCGATGGTGAGGGCGAGCGTATCAACTCATACAGCTCAGCCGCTTTGCCCTTCAGCTCCTTGCTCAACTTCGGGCTGAAATCACCATCCATGGTTTTGGTCGCCAAATGGCTACCCGTCGTATTTGGCCAGCACAGGATTGGCGACGCATAGAGCGAGGCAAGCGCCATAGCCGGCGCGGGACGGCGACGGCATTGGACAAAGAGCAGGACGGCTTCGGCACCTACATTGCGCCGTGCTGCTCCACTCGGAAGTGACGAAAGCGCAAGCCCCGCATGAGAGAAAGCTTCGGATAGATAAGCGGAGTAGTCTCCTACGTCGGGGATGATGATACCTATTTGACTGCCCGAGAGGTCTGAATCGCTGGAAAGCCAATTTTGGGTAATGGCAGCCGCTGCTTCGCATTCTGAGAGGCTGTCGCGGACCGACAGAATTGAAAGGCTGTCATCGGCACCAGCCTGGGTTGCAGCAGCGTCGAACAGGTGCCTTTGAGCATGCCCCAGCAAACTTTCCGAGGCAGCAGAGGATGTTTTTAAGTCTGCAATCAGCCTGATGTAATCCTGGTCAGCATCCCCGATTGGGCCATGGTGCGCCTCAAGTCGCAACAGGACCGCCCGCTCAAGGCAAGAGAGGCTAACGCAATCTCGATCCCAAATGACCTGGATCTTCTGAAGGGCATCACCAGGAGGGCATTCTAGAAAAGCCCTAAGTGTCCGCATTTCGCTAGGCATGACCTCGGGAGCGGTGCTCCAAAGATCAACCAAAGCCTCAAGATGCTGGCGGGCCCGCTCACCTTGAGGCAAGTCGCCGAGATTGATCCTAGTCGCATCTAGGTCGGGGGTGGAGAGCATCAGCTCGGTGAGCATCGCACTTACCGCGGCCGCAGTTTGTTCAGGAGCAATAGAGAGGCTCTCTGCCCACGGGGCGCCATCACTGTGACGCTCTAGAGTGTCCCGGATTGACACTTCCGGGAAGAACGGAAGAGCATAAATGCTGGAAAGCAGAGAGATCGACAGGGGCTGGCAACCGGCAATGGGGCCCGAACCGATTCTCAGGTAGGCCCGATCAAACATATTGGAATGCCGCCATAATTATACACCTATGGCCAAATTCCTTCCTACTCGTCGCCCCCTGATCCACGATTGCTCCCCTTCCTCCGTCCCAGATTATATTCAGAATTGAAAATGGCCAGCCCTATTGACGACAAATCTGGTCGCTCAAGCCGCTTCGGGACTTTTCATAGCGCAACATCTGTGACAGATTTGGTCGCGTAAAAATCTACGGGCGCACAAATTCGGCGACCAAATCTGTCGCAAGCCGCTCTAAGAGGGCTGCCACGGAAGGAAACAGAGATGCCGGGTTATGCCCAATACGATGTACAGCAGAACCGCCTTGAGGTCATTCGCCCTGGCGAAAATATGACGCGCTATATTCCGTGCATCAATCTCCGGCCGAACGCAGAGAGGGTGCATGGCGTCCAGATCGACGGAGACGAAATTTGGGTGTTCGTTGGCCCCTTAACCAACCCCAGGCCCAACAAGAAATACATCTACCGCTTCTCGTCCCTTTCGGGCGGCAGTAGCAAGATGCTCTGATCGTCAGGAGCCCGACAAAATCATGTCCCATCGCATGGCCAAATTGGACAGGCTACTGTCACTGGTTCACGCACTGGTCGATGAGCCAGAAGGTCTGACCCTAGATGATATGGCGCAGCACGTTGGAGTGAACCGTCGCACGGCCGAGCGCATGCGTGACGTTATCATGATGCATTTTGACCTCGAGCCAATTAGCGAAGGACGGACGAAGCGTTGGCGGATCGCTGGCAAACTTGGCCGGATGTTCACCAAGCCCACACCGATTGAGCTCGCAGCGCTTCAGGCCGAAGTGGACGGTTATCGCAGATCGTCGCAGGATGCTCAGGCGGATATTTTAGCCAGCCTGCTGCATAAAATCCGAGGCGCGCTTGATGGTGCTACGAGGACGAGGACGGCGCCGGATGTAGATGCCCTCACAAAGGCCCAGAGGATATTCATCCCTGCTGGCCCTGGCATCCCAATCCCCCCTGAAACGCTATCCATTGCCCAACAAGCGATCATGGCAGGCATGATGCTGGAGTTTGATTACCGAGCAGAAGGAAGGGAGGAATCTGAATGGCGGCGAATTATTCCTTACGGTCTGGTTCACGGTGCGATCAGCTATTTGATTGGGAAGCTGCCTGAGCGAGAGGCTCCGCCAGTTTTTTATAGGCTGGACCGCATGACAGCCGTGAAGGTCAGTGACCGAGCAGGCATTATTCCCGCCGATTTCGACATTGATGAGTGGATGTCGAAGAGCTTCGGAATCTGGCGGGGGGAACAGTATGATATCCAACTTAAGGTGGACCCCAAGGGTGCCGCTGAGGCTCAACAATGGCGCTTCCATCCGGGTCAGAAAATCGAAGTATTACCTGATGGCTCTTGCCTAATCAGTTTCCGATCCGGAGGATTGAGGGAGTTAGCTACCCACCTCTATGTTTGGTCAGGGAAAATGGAGATTATTTCTCCAATTGAATTGAAAATCGAGATGTCTGAAATGTCGAGTTCATGGAACCAGCAAGTTTGAATCTCGAAACGCTTCATCATAGGCCCTTATTTTTGATTTCGCAAAGGATGCAATAGCTGCAATCACGCGATCAATAGCTTCATCTTCCATCTTGACTGATTCACTGCCCTTAGGCGCATTGATGAGATTTTCACCGTCCAAAGTGGAGTATTGCGACGACTTCTCACCCCTTTGCATATTTCCAAGTCCCTTCCTTGTTAGGGACTCGTGCAAAATATCCCTCAAATCGGCATTTGGGCCGAGCACAAATGCAATTCTAATCGCACCATTCCTGTATGGCTTTATTTCAATAAGGAGAGAGCGCCCGGTTTTAGTCCAGCCCTGCGCGTTGAGAAACCCAGGGATTTTGTCCCACTGCGTAACCGCAAATCTGATTATCGATGATTGGCTGTCGGCAGTATCAACATCCAAACCAGATTCTCTTGCAATAACATCGGCTATTTCGACATGCCGCTTGGCCAAATCTGAGAAAATTCCGCCTGGTTTGCGCGTGCGCAAAAACTCTAAAGCGCGTGGGTGTTGGGCCCACAAATCCGCCGCCAGCTTCTCGAGACGCTCGTTCGACAAGTGGTTCCTCCTCATCATTCCGAGATATGATCGCAAAAGCAGGTTCGCATCGGGAATGCCACTCCCTCGCCGAGCAATCACATCAAGTTCTTCTACGACACGTTTTAATCCAAGTGGCACCCAAGATTGATCGCTTGGAGACGCCTCATTTTTTGTGAGAAACAGAAGAAGGCTCTTCCAGCCATCTGATTCCGGCCATGCTCGTTCGACATATCTTTTGTATCTTGTTAATTGATCACCATGCTCTTTGGCATTTATTTTTAATTCGATAGCGACAACAAGTTTGTGCCCCTCAACCACGACAACGAGGTCAATGTTGTTCCACTCAGTCATGACCTTAGCGTTCTCAAGGTTCATCAGGTGAACACCAAGTGGGTCGATAAAATCGACACCGCCAATTGGCCGCCCTTGAAAATCCTCCGCGCTTTTAACAGCTCCGGCGGCAGCTCTCATCAAGGCCCTCAAGCAGTCGACACCGAAGCCGTGTGCTTCCGTAGGGTTCAGGCAGTGTGATAGAAATTTTGAATGACGGATCTCCTGATCCACCATTCCAATAGCCTCGAACGGGCAAAAGACGTTAAGCCCCGACTCAAGTTCACCAAATTCCTGATTATTAACGAAAAGTGCTTCCAGCTCTTCTCTCAGATGGGCTTCGTCCATTTTGCCTCCAGCTATGCGCTGAGTTTGAAACATAGAACCCGGCAGGAAGCAATGGCACCCATAGAAAATGCGACCGCTTTTGTCGTTAATTTAAACCAAAGGACACTGACTTTCCAGGGAGATTCTCGTGGCACGCATCGAAATTCAAGACCAGTTTGGTGCATGGCACCGATACGCGACCGTCAATAATTCACCCATCTCGATCAAGATGGCATTAGAGCGCGCGCTGAAAACTCAGCTCGCTTCGAAATCGAAAAAGGTTCGTGCCATCGATGATAAAAGCGGTGCGTTGTTGGACATCCTAACTGGCTAGTCTGCCAGAGGCTCTGAGCCCGCGGTCAGGGGTGTTCAGCGTATACGATATTGCATCAGCAAACGCCCGCTCCGTTGATCTGTCATGCTTGGACACCAAAAAACCCATCTGTTCACCTTCGAGCACTAAGCAGCTTAGCGGGCCGCCGTAAGCCGCACCGGTATCTATTCCGATGCGGTTGTATCGCACAGTCGGATGCATGCTCTCAGGCGTGTGCCCATGGACCACGACGAATGGATGCGGACCTTCATCATCCAGAAATGCCGCACGGATCCACAGGAGGTCGTCGGGGTTTTGATCGACTATTCCGACCATCGGACGAATGCCTGCATGGACGAACATGTAACCACCCTGGATATGCTTGAGCGCCAAGCCTCTTAGAAATTTGATGTGTTCAGGCGGTGCCATTGCTCTCCAGTTGTCAGCCGATAGGCTCCAGCTTTGAAGGCAGTCAGCTCCGCCATTTACCAGCCAATCACCTTCGGCATCGTCGTCACCGTCGAAGGCCTCTAGGCAAAAGACTTCGTGATTTCCGATCAGGTGTATCCGCTTAATTTCGCAGATTTTCGGGGGCGGAGAGACCATCAAGTCAAGCACACTGGCACTGTCAGGCCCTCGATCGATGTAGTCACCAAGATAGACCAAAGAAGGGTGCCTTATCGGCCTCGCATCCAGATCTGCCGCAATTTGGTCATGGATCTCGATAAGGCGATCTACCCGGCCATGAATGTCACCAATGGCATAGATGCGCTCGCCTTCACCGATGCGCGCGAATGCGGGTTGGAGCTGGATCAGGGGCTACCTCCTAAATGAAGCAGTTGGACGTATATCTTCGTGGGCGCGAGCGTCGACCTCGTAAGGTGCGTCAGGATACCCGAACTCAATAATTTGCTTGATATATTCCTTCAGGAAAGCGGCGATTGAACCGGCAGATTCATACTGCTGCACATGTCGAAATTCATGCGCCAGAACGGCAGCGGTAGTGAAGCCGAGCGTCCCACAAACACCATATCCGAAGGTCATTCCCGCCAAGCCTGGGCCGATAACTTCGGCCCGCGTCATCAGCGCCTCAATGGCAATGGTTGGAGGAGTAGGCATCTGGTCGACCCGCAATATTCGGATGCGGTCAACATGTTTAACTCCGACAGCGTCTGCCATAGCGAGTGGAAAGCCGCTTAATGCGCGCCCATCTGACAATATGTGTTTGGATTGGGCTTCGGCCCAGGCGATGACTTCATCAATTTTCCGGTCGGTAATGGCGCTCATCTCGGCTTCATAGGCCCATGCCGCGACAAAATCGGACGTACGAAATATGGCGCTCTATATTCCTGCCGACGTTCAATCGGGTAAAACATTCTCCTCAAAGCTGAAATTAGGTCAAGTCTGTTTGGTCAACGTCAGTGTGCTATTCTCGACTGAAAGCGGGATTCGCTCTAATCACGGGGCGCAATGCGGGGGGGGCCAAATGACAAAAGAATTGAAAGCAGCAGTGGCGAAGCGCAGGATCGCGAAATTCCGGCCGGGCTGGGAAGAGCTCGATTTAACGGAATTCACCTCGATAGCAGAGGATGCAGCCGAGCTAGTCGCGGCAGTCGAGGATTCTGTCGATCTACGGAATTTGGAGGAAATTTCGGACACAGTGGCCGAGATACTTTCCCGACACAAAGGCTCGCTTGATCTAGGTGGTCTGAAGTCTCTCTCTGTTGCGGCAGCTACCTCTCTTGCGAAGCATGATGGATGGCTTCACATGGAGATCCCTGAGATCAGTGACGACGCTGCCCTAGCTTTGTCCAAGGGCATCGTCTCCTTAAAGCTTACCAAGCTTGAAAAGCTGGATGGCACGCCAGGACACATAGCTCTTGCTCGTAAGCTGGCTGCTGATGGCACTGTGGACGTGATGTATTATCTGGAAAACGTCTCGCCGGACCTGCTCGCAGCTGTTCCCGAATTTAAGCGAAATAAATGACGGGCCTCCCGAGCTCAAAAATCGTGATTGACCTTCCCTCTGGCGGTTTGGAGAGCCTACCGCCAAGAGAAGTTATTCGGTTCTGCGCGGCCGCTCTGGGTGATATCTCAAAGATCCTGTCAAATCACATTATAGAAAGAGATGGAGTCTTGCACATTGAAAAATCTGAAGCAAAATTAGTTAAAAAATACATCGACGACGCTATCCATTGGGCGTCGATTTAATATCTGAATTGGGAGGAGGCCAATGCCGAACATATTCGTAAAAGCTGACTGCGAAATCCAAGTAGACCTTCCTGAGGTGGGTTGGGTCTCGGATCAGTGGAAAAGCCGGGAAAATGAGAAAATTTGCGAAGAATATGGACATCCTAAATGTACAATCAATTTTAGGATTGAAAACCCCGATGAACCCATCTGCCCAGTCATTATCTATGTAGGCGATAATGAGGCGATTGAAGGGGGTATTTCTGTCGAGGTGCAGAGCGAAACTAGATACAAATTTACGATTAAGGGGACCTTTAAATCTAAAATTCACAAAGATGGACTTCCCCTTCTCAATGCCGGTCAGAAACCTATGTTGGAAGGCGTGACACGTTTCCGGCAAGGTTACGATTTCGAAGAGCCACAGCCGACGGATTGCGAGTTTTCATTGAAAAAAATTAAGTGATTCACCGCGGATGGCCAAAACTGCCAATATACTTCGAGCATGAGGCGTGCCTTCAAACTGGCACGCCTCCAGAACCATTCAGATTGGAATAGCGTAAAGCAGGCCATTGAGATTTGATCGAGTGGCCTCGTCAGCATCGCCGATCAGGTAGACCTCGAACGTCATCGTGACTGCTCTTGTCCCAGAGCTTGTGCCGATCGGTGTCTGGACGTCGAAGCCTTCACCTTTACCATGCGTCACTTCGAAGGTGTGCTCGCCGCGCGGCCAGTCACCATTTTGCATGTGGTAACGGCGAATATACCACCTAGCCGCCTGCCGGTGCAAAGCGTGATTAAAATTATAAACCATCCCGCCAGCACCGTTCCACCCACCAGGGAACCGGGCGGTGATGTGCGGACCGGAAGGCACTGCTGAACACCGGGGATAGCTCATTTCACCGCCCTCCCAACTTCTCAAGCAACTGGGCCGTGCGATCCAACCTTTCCCAGCGATAGAGCTCGGGGGATTTCCAGCACCCGAAATGGCCCAAAGCTGCCGTCCCAGTATAGATGGGGCGAAGGAGATCCAGATCTCGAATGATCCCCGCTGGTGTCAGATCCCAAATAGCCTCAACCGCAGCAGAGAGCTCGGTGTCTGGTGCAACTCCGGTACCGTAAGTTTCCACACTGACCGATACCGGTTCAGCCACGCCGATAGCGTAGGCCAGCTGCACGGTGCAGCGCTTAGCCAACCCAGCTCCGACAATGTTCTTTGCCACATGGCGCGCCGCGTACGCCGCTGAGCGATCAACCTTGGTTGGATCCTTGCCGGAAAAGGCACCACCGCCATGAGCGCAAGCCCCGCCATAGGTGTCGACGATGATCTTTCTGCCCGTAAGACCTGTGTCACCCTTCGGACCACCTACCGTGAACGGTCCAGCGGGATTGAGAAACGCCTTGAAGCTGTCAGTGCGCAGGCTGGTTGGGATCACATGATCGAGCACCTCGGCGGCCAGGAATTCCCGCACTTCGTTAATCGAGATGTCCGGCTGATGTTGCCAGGAGAGCACGGCGGTATCGATCCCAACGGGAACGCCCTCAACGTAGCGGACAGTCACCTGGGCCTTGCCGTCGGGTTTCAGCACACCGCTGCCGGGAACAATCAGGGTGCTTGCCCTTTGGATTAGATCCGTCGCTAAGGACCAAGCCAAGGGTGTCAGGGCGTCGGT
>Ga0315904_10001846_pt1 | contig 33338 bp, 59 predicted proteins | sample LakEriMetagenome_6_FD_203529 | JGI IMG/M metagenome (GOLD analysis project Ga0315904, IMG submission 203529) | Freshwater fungal communities from buoy surface, Lake Erie, Ohio, United States - Buoy 12 MA120 | ecosystem: Environmental > Aquatic > Freshwater > Lake | place: USA: Lake Erie, Ohio...
CTCTGAACATCATGGATGAATGGTTGGCTTTTATGTTGTCTTATTGGACAACCTATAGCGGAACTAAGATGTACGGAATTGAAAATACTACCAAGAACGAGATTACAAGGATATTGAACGGCTCTATCAGATACGGACAAGAAAATAACTTGAGTCTTAACGAGGTTAATTCACTTGCGATTAAAAACCTACAAGAAGGTAAAATTAACAACGCAAGGAGTCTGCTGATTGCAAGAACGGAATCACATCAAGCATTAAGTGCTGGTATGATGGGTGCAGTTAAATTTGTTAACATACCTTTGCTGAAGCAATGGGTGGCAGCAGATTATCCTGCTAAGAATAATAGGTACAGAAGTTGGCATAGGGCATTGGATAGACAAACCAATCCAGATGCAGGAGGAGTAAGAATACCGATTAATCAGCCGTTCCTTGTGAATACGCCAGAAAGAGGAGTAATTGAGATGCAATACGCACATGATGCAAACGGAGGTGCAATGAATAATTGTAACTGTAGATGTTGTACTGTGTTTATTGCTTAAACAAAAATATATGAGTAATTTTTATAACAAGAAAGCAGTTAGTGGTGCACCAGTCGATATGTCTGATGACACAAGAACCATTGAGGTTTACTATTCTGCATTTGGTAATGTAGATAGCGATGGCGATGTAATTATGCCAGGCTCATTTACAAAGTCTATTAAAGAGAATGGCCCACAAGCAAAGAATAGAATCTGGCACTTGTTTAACCATTCTACAGACAAACCAGTAGCTAAGCCAAAGGAATTGGTGGAAGATGCTTTTGGTTTAAAGGCAATCGTTAAGATGCCTAATACAACTTTAGGTAGAGATACTTATGAGCTGTATAGAGACGGTCATATCACAGAGCATAGCATTGGATTCCAGACTGTAAAGTCTCAAGCTAAATCTGGATATAACGAGATTCAAGAAATTAAATTGTTTGAAGGTTCCTCAGTTTTATGGGGTGCCAATTCTAATACGCCAACCGTTATGGTTAAGTCTGAAATCAAGTCAACTCTAATTGATGAGATAGCTAAAACTATCAAGTCATTGAGAAATGGTTTCTATACTGATGAAACTTTTGGTTTGTTAGAGTTAAAGCTCAAGCAATTACAACAATATCTCGCTGAGATGGAAGAAGAAGAATCAGTCGCTTCAGAAGAACAACCGCCAGTAGATGCTCCAACTGAGTTGCAACCAGTAGGTGAATCAGAAGATGAGGCATTGGAAGATGAAGATGACCCGATGGTTTCCGTTGAATTAGAGATAAACAAATATTTACAATCATTTAAAATTTTCAACTAATGGTAGAAGAAATTAAAAGTGCATTCGAAGGCATCAAAACAGAAGTATCTGGAGCAATCGAAAATGCAAAAGCTGAAAGTGCAGTAGCAGTAGAAGGCTTAAAAACTGAATTAGAAGAATTAAAATCTCAAATCTCTGTAGTTAAAGATGCTGCAGACAAATTAGAGGCAAAAAGCAATCGTAAGACAATGAACGAAAATCAATTTAAAGGTTTCAATGCCACTTTAGGTGAGCAAATTGAAAAGAATGCGGACAACATCGCAAAATTAGGTCGTGGCGAAATGAAGAACACTTCTTTCATCATGGACACTAAAGCAGTAGGTAACATGACTGAAGCAGCTAACTTAACTGGAGATATTCCAAGAGCTTATGCTAATCAAGTTTACGGTTTACCTTCTCGTAAAATCCACGTTAGAAGTTTGTTACCAGTAGGTACAATCTCTCAAGGATTATTTACTTTCCCTCAAGAAACTGGTGGTGAAGGTGCTCCTGCTAACCAAACTCAAGGTAGTGCAAAAGCTCAAGTTGATTTCGATATCAGCATGGTTAATGCTCCTGCACAAGTTATCGCTGGTTACGTTAAAATCTCTCGCCAAATGTTAGATGACGTTCCTGCTATGACTTCTTTCTTACAATCTCGTTTGTTAGAGAAATACTTAGTAGCTGAAGATGCTCAGTTATTATTCGGTTCTGGTGTTGGTGTAAACTTAACTGGTTTGACTACTGTAGCTTCTGCTGCGACTGGTGCTGCAACTGTAGACGTTGAGCAATTAGTACAAGCTATTGCACAAGTTGAAGCAAGTAACTACTCTGCAACTGGTATCTTGATTAACCCTTCAGATTGGGCTAACATCGTAAACACTAAGAATGTGAACTCTGCGTACTCTTTACCAGGTTCTACAGTGGTTACAACTGATGGTCAATTATCTATCGCTGGTATTCCTATCTTCAAGTCTACAGCAATCACTGCTGATAAGTTCTTAGTAGGAGACTGGTCAATGGGTGCTCAAATCATGCAACGTAATGGTATCTCTGTTCAATTCTTTGACCAAGATGGTAACAACGCTGTTGAGAACATGATTACAGTTCGTGTTGAGGCAAGAATCGCATTCCCTATCTACTACGCTGGTGCGTTTGTATATGGTGATTTCGGTAACGTAGGATAATCTTAGATTTATCTAAAATACAAAGGGGTGGCCAAAAGCTGCCCCTTTTTTATGTCTACTATATTTTAGTTATTTTTGTAAAAATAATGGTATATGCAGATTATAAGGGATGTCACAACCACAGTAGAGCCAGTTTCAGAACCAATAACATTGGCTGAAGCTAAGAACTATCTAAGGGTTGATTTTGATGATGATAACGACTTAATTAGCTCTTTGATAACTTCTGCAAGAGTTAGATTAGAGAAATATGCTGGTGTGGCTATGACAGCTCGTACTTTACAAGTTGTAGCCTATGTAGATGAGTTCATTGAACTACCATACGCACCACTTAACAATATCACTAAGGTAGAATATTGGGATAACGATAGCTGGGTAGAAATTACCATACCACAATACAACGTATTAGGAACTACCTATAAGAAAATATACATGAACTCTTTTAGTCACATGGAGTTTAGATTTACTTATACTTGTGGTTACGCTACCACTCCTGCAGTTATGAAAACAGCCTTGTATAAGATACTTGCTGATTTATACGATTACAGAGAATCTTCTGTAGAAGATAGCAAACCAAATGCTAACATAGCATCTGCATACGAACTAATGAAGCCTTATAAACGAGTAAGCATAATATTATAATGATAAGTAGACTTAAAAATAGGATTACTTTCCAATCTAAGGTTTCAGAATCTGATGGTGCTGGTGGCTATGTCCTAACGGATGTTGACTACTATACTTGTTGGGCTGAGATATTTAGGGAGAATCAAAACAAGACAAACATAGCTGGTAAGGATTCTATATCAGATAACATTGTTTTTAGGATAAGGGATGCTAATAGTATCTCTATTTCTAATGACCTTACTATTGCTTTTGAAGGTAATATCTACTTGATTAGCAGCGTTATAGATGAATTTGATGGTCACAACTTTTTGAGAATCACTTGTTCTACCTTAAAGAGAGTTGGTACTTGGGATAGTATTACTGCTTTCTGGGAGAATATCAGTACAACCTGGGAACTTACTTAATGTCATTTACTATAAATAAAACAGCAAGTGTTACTAACTTATCAAAAAGGTTAAAAGAGGCACCTCATTTGATTACTCAGCAAGTGCAGAAGATAATCAATGAATCTGTAATAGCTATAGAGAATAATGCAAGAGCAAGGGCTCCATTAGGTAAAACTGGTAAATTAAAAGGTTCTATTTATAGCACTCCTTACAATATGAACGCAGGAGCAAAGGTGGGTTCAAGTGTATTTTATTCACCTTTTGTTGAGTTTGGTACTGGGCCATCTTTTCAGATTCCAGTGTATAGAAACCTTAGTATGAATCAACTTGAGGGCTACGCACAGACGTTTAAACGAAATAACGGAAATGTAGTAAATTTGCCCCATAGACCATTCTTATTCAACTCGGCTTCAGAAGAACTATATAAAATGGTTACTAAAATAAAAAAAATTAAAATATAATGGCTACTCTTCAAGGTAAAGCGGTAAAAAATACATATAGACAAGTACTACAGATTGGTGCTAATAATGTTGGAGTAAGTGGTAGTTTACAGCCAGTACAAGATGGCGGTGGAGTAAATACTGCTCTTTCTTTATCAACTGCTGCAGCTACAATTACTGGTGATTTAACTATCACTGGTGATTTGATTATTACTGGAGGTGGTATTCAAATACAAGATTTAATTGATGATACAGTAGCCACTTTGATTCAGAATGGTACTGGAATTACTTGGGCTTATAACGATAGTTTAAGAACTTTGACTCCGACTATCACTATTGCGACTGCAGATGGTGGTGTTCAAGGAGATTTCTTACAACTTAATACTGGTGCTGGTGAAGCTAACGCTGTAGCTAAGATGTATTGGAACAATGTAGATGGCACTAACAACTTAGGCTTAATGGGTGGTAATGTTATATTGCCAATAGGTCAAAAGCAAGTTGCAAGAGTACTTAATAACTCTGGTAGCATCTTAAATAAGGCTGCATATCAAGTGGTTAAAGTTGCTGCTGCTCAAGGTCAAAGATTGGCTGTAGCATTAGCTCAAGCTAATAACGATGCTAACTCTACAGATACTTTAGGTTTAGCTGCTGAAAACATAGCTAATAACCAAGAAGGTTTTATTACTACAAGTGGTTTAATAACTGACGTAGATACAACTGGAGATTTACAATTAGAAGATTGGAATGATGGTGATGTTTTATACCTTTCTCCAACTACTCCTGGTGCTATCACCAAGGTTAAGCCAGTAGCTCCTCAACATACTATCATTGTAGGTTTTGTAGTTTATGCTCACAAGACACAAGGTAAAATCTATGTGAAGGTTGACAATGGCTACGAATTAGATGAACTTCATAATGTAAAAATTACGAATGTTCAAAATAATAACGTAATAAAATATAACTCTTCTTTAGCTGTTTGGGAGAATGTTGCTCCAATAACAACATGGATTGCTGAAGGAACTAATTTATACTATACTCAAGGTAGATTTGATTCAGCTTTCGCTGCTAAGAGCACAACGAACTTGGCAGAAGGAACGAATCTTTATTTTACAACTGCAAGAGGTGACGTAAACTTTGCAGCTAACTTTGCAACTAAAACCACTACCGACTTACCAGAAGGTACAAATTTGTATTTTACCAATCAAAGATTCGACTCAAGATTCGGTACAAAGACTACTACTGATTTAACAGAGGGTACAAACCTTTATTACACTCAAGCAAGATTTAATACTGCTTTTGATGCTAAGACTACTACAGACTTAGATGAAGGCACTAACTTATATTACACAGATGCTCGTGCAAGACTTGCATTATCTTCATCTGCGACTGGTTTAAGTTATGCTAACAATAGTGGTGTATTCAGCTTAACTGCTGGTTATGCGATTCCTACAAGTGTTAAATTAGGTGAGTACGATATAGCTTACAATCGTTCTATCGTATCTGCTGCAGTAACTGGTACATCAACAAAGACTTTAAGCCTAACTCAACAAGATGCTAACGTAATCACAGCAACTTGGACTGACCAAGGTATAACAACAATAAACGGAACTGCTAATCAAATAGCAGCTACAACTGTAGGTAACACTACAACTCTTGCATTTACTAATGACGTTACAATGCCAAACAACTTAGTTGTAAGTGGTAACTTAACTATCAATGGTACTGCAACTTATGTAAACACTCAATCAATATCTGCTAAAGACCCATTGTTTGAGGTTGCAAATGATAACAATACTACAGATGCTGTAGATATCGGATATTATGGTAGATATTTTGATGCAGCTCAAACTCGTGTTGAGTTTACTGGATTATTTAGAGATGCTTCTGATGCTGGTAAGTTTAAGTTCTTTACTGGTTTAACCGTAGAACCTACTAACGTAGTAGACACTACTGGAACTGGATATACTGTTGGCACATTGGTTGCTAACGTAGAAGGTAACTTAGCTGGTACAGCAAACGCTGCAAACGTACTTTCAACTGCAAGAACAATCTCTGCAACTGGAGATGCTGCATGGTCAGTTAGCTTCGATGGTAGTGCAAACGCTACTGGTGCTTTAACTTTGGCTAATACTGGTGTTACTGCAACAACTTATGGTACAACAACTGCGGTTCCTACAATAGCTGTAGATAGCAAAGGTAGAATCACAAGTGCTTCAAATACAAACATTGCTTTCCCAGTTACAACCGTAAACGGACAAGCTGGAACAGTAGTTTTAACAACTTCAAATATAGCAGAAGGTAGCAATCAATATTTTACAACTGGTAGAGTAGCGGCTTATTTAACTGGTGCCATTTCAACGGTATTAACTACTGATTTAACTGCATCAAGAGCAGTTGCTTCAAATGCAAGTGGTAAGTTAGTTTCATCTGCTACTACAGATACTGAATTAGGATATTTGAGTGGTGTAACAAGTGCTGTTCAAACACAATTAAATAGCAAGTTAAATTTAACTGGTGGTACGCTTACTGGTGCTTTAAGTGGTACAAGTGCTACGTTTAGTAATGGTATATTTACTGATGGAAGTCAAGGATTAAGTGTTCGTGCTTATACTGGGGGTGCAGGATTTGGAGCAATTTATTCAACTGGGGTAACTCCTGGGGCTGGTAATTTTGCTTTGGCTGCATCTTCTACTCAAACAATATTAAGTGGAGTTGATAGTGTAAACTTAGCAATTAATAGTGCTATAAAATTAGCAATAGCTTCTACTGGTGCTGCTACATTCTCAAGTAGTGTAACGGCAAATAGTACAGATGGTATAAGTGGTAAATTTATATCTAATACATTTTTTGGTTCTATTGATTTAGAGAATACTGGTGGAACTGCTACTGGTAAATGGAATCTTCAAGCAGTAAGTGGAGCACAAGTTGGTGGCTCTGCTGGTTCATCATTTGGTATTTATAGTTATGGTGCATCTGCATATAGAATGTTTATCAATTCAAGCGGTAACGTTGGAATCTCAGAAACATCTCCTTCTTCAAAATTATCAATAGGTGGTGTTCAAGGTTCTACAATAGGAAGTAATGTAGCTTTATTGGTTGGTAATAATGGAGCAAACGCTAGTGTTGGTAATTTATTCCAAATTGGATTACATTATAATCCAGCAGGTAGTATTGCTAACGCTGTAATTGGCTCTGTAATAACAAGCGGAGCTGGTTTTACAAAATCAGATATTTTCTTTGCAACAAGAGATGTAACTACTGATACCGCACCTACCGAGCGTATGAGAATTGCATCAAATGGTTATGTTGGTATTAATACTACTAATCCAAGTTCAAGATTAAATGTAAGCGGTGTAAATGATGCAGTTAAAATTAGCGGAGGTGGCACAAGTGCTTTATGGCAAACATGGTCAAATAATGGTGGTAATTATTTTATAGGTATTTCCGATTCTAGTGGTGGTGGCTTATTAGGTGGACAAAACGCATATTCATTTTGTCTAGTTACTGAAAGTGCAAGAGATATGGCATTTGGTACAAATAATACCGAACGAATGAGAATCACATCGGCTGGTGATGTTGGAATAGGCAAAACTGGTAGTGTTACTGGATTAGATGTTTATTATGCTAATACTGATTGTGTTAATTCAAGAACTGGTGCTGCTGCTGGTAATTCTCGTTCACTTTATACAGGTTGGAATAGTGCGAGTGCTACAACTTCTGGTAATTTAGCATTTAATGTTACAAGTAATGGTAATGTTACAAATAGTAATAATAGTTATGGGTCTTTATCCGACATAAAATTAAAAGAAAATATTGTTGATGCATCGCCTAAGCTTGATGATTTATTAAAAGTAAGAATTGTAAACTATAATCTTATAGGTCAAGAATCAAAACAAATAGGTGTAATTGCTCAAGAGTTAGAAGAAGTATTCCCATCAATGATTGAGGAGTATTTTGATAAAGATGAAAATGGAGAAAATTTAGAGACAATGAGCAAAGGCGTTAAATATTCAGTTTTTGTACCAATGCTTATAAAGGCTATCCAAGAATTGGAGGCAAGAGTTAAAGAATTGGAAGCTAAATAATTTTACCTAAATTTGTAAAAATAACCAAATATGAAACCACAAGGACAAATTACACTTACAGATGAGCAATTAAAGGAAATAGACGCTATTATAGGAGAGATACCAGCAAAGTATGCTATGCCATTGATTGGCTTCTTACAAGCTAACTATAAGGCTCAAAATGGCCAACAAACGGAAGTTAAAGAAGTAGAGGTAGAAGGATAATGAAAGACTGCGGATATGCTATACGAAAGGCTTATTTCGACAAGATAAATGCTAACAATTACGAGTTATCGGTATATGATACCATAGCTCCAGATGGTGCCGAGCCTCCATTCTTGTTGATAAGTTCTCAGACATCAGTAGAAAATAGCGACAAAACAAGCTATAACTTTGATGTAAGCATACAGTTTGACATTGTATATAGGACATTTAAGTCTGGAGAGGTAGGTCAAAAGTCAGTAGATGAATGGGCTAATGGCTTATTGGAAATCATAGGAGTAGCTCCTGCAGATTACCCAAATGCTTCTCCAGATTTCAAAATAGTTACAAGGAATATGGTATCAAACCAGGCTACTTTTGACTATGTAGAAGAAACATATATTTTTAGAAGAGTTATAGTGGTAGACCACTTTGTAACTCAAACAACATAAATAACATAAAAAAACAAATAAAATGGCAACAACTGGTGTATTTAACGGAACCCTATTGGTAGTAAAGATAGGTGGAGTAGCTGTAGCTCACTCTACATCTTGTTCTTTATCAGTATCAACAGACTTACCAGATTCTACTACAAAAGATAGTGGAGGATGGGCTCAACAAATTCAAGGACTTCGTTCTTGGTCAGTATCAACAGACGGATTAGCGGTAATCGAATCTGCTGCAGCTGGTGTAAATGTAGAAGATTTATTTTCTTCTGTAAGTTCAAGAACTGATGTAACTTTGACTTTCTCTACTTTCGTAAGTGGTGACAAGATTTGGACTGGAACTGCAGCGGTTGAGTCTTTAGACTTTACTGGTGACATGGAATCTCCAGCTACATATTCTGCATCATTCACTGGAACTGGAGCATTAGTGATGACTACCAACGCATAAACTAAAAACCAAAATATATGAGAGGACAATTTAACCTATCACTTTCTGATGGTAAGGTAATACCGCTGCGTTTCTGCACATGGTCTCTAAAGAGATTCTGTCAGTTACAAGGTATAGGCCCAACAGAGATAGGAACAGCTTTAAGCGGTGAATCTGCTTTAGACGCTGTCGTTAATTTAGTAAGGTCTGCTGCTGAATACCCTTTCTATAAGGAAGGAAGAACGCCAGATTTTAAGGAGATTGACGTATGCGATTGGATAGATGACATGGGTGGTATCGGTGGAACAAAGTTCCAAGAAATCATGGCTGCACTATCAGATAGTATGAATAGCGGATTAGAGCAACCTGGTTCTACGTCAACAGAGGCTGGTGAAGAAAAAAAAAATTAGAATGGATTGACATAGAAAGATATACAATGGGGGAGTGTCAAATACTTCCCCATTTGTTTTGGGAGATGACCATGGCTGAATTAGACTTTATTTGGTATGGTTATAGGCATAAAGAGGAGCAAGAATGGGTGAGGTCAAGATGGCAAACTACGATACTTGTCAATATGCAGCTACCTAAAGGCAAGAAGGTTAAGCCTACTGAGCTTTTAGAGTTAGATTGCGATAAGAGGAATAGAAAGAAGAATGTTAGGATAATGACTAACGAAGAGTTAGAGGCAGTTTTAAAAAAATACGAAAATATTAAACCAGTATAATAATGGCGAATCAAGAAGGTGTTGATATTATAATTAAGGCCACCGACCAGTACACAGCTACGATTAATAAGATTAGGGCTTCTAATGAATTATTTGGTCAAAGTATCAAGAATATTGAGAAGGAAATAGCTACTCTTGAGAATTACATGATTAAACTTGTAGCTAATGGTATGAAGCCTACAAGTGGTGCAATTAAAATATTACAAGCAAATTTAGACCAATTAAAAACTACTTTAACACAAACTCAAAATGCTGCCAAAGGAGCTGGTAATGCTATTGGTGGTGGTGCAAGTGGATTAAAAGATTCAAATAAACAGTGGTCTGCATTATCATTGATTGTGCAAGATTTGCCTTTTGGTTTTAGAGGTATTCAAAACAATTTACCAGCTTTATTTGGTACAATGGCTTCTGGTACTGGTGCTGCATATTTTGGATTTTCTGCATTGGTTGCTGCAATTACAGCTTTTGATATGGGTATGTTTGGTGCTACTAAAACAACTAATAATTTTGGAAAAGCATTAAAAGAAACAAACAAAGAGATAAAAGATACATTGAACTATACAAATGGTCAAATATCAAATTTACAAGGATTAGTCGATGTAATGCTTGATGTAAATACTACAGAAAGTATTAGAAATAAAGCATTAGCAGAAGCAAAACAAGCAATTACCGAAGTAGATGAGGCACAAGGTAAAAAGATAAGGACAATAGGTGATGCTATAGTTGCAATTAATCTTTATACAGAAGCTATACAGCAACAACAAATGCAAGAAGTTATTGGTAAAAGAATAGCCGAAATAACCATTGGTCAAATAGAAAGAAGAAATAATCTTGCTATAGAAACTAATAAAGCAAATAGAGGTGTTCACCCTATTAACTGGTTTATGGGTAATAGTGAATTGCAGGGATTACAAACTGAGATTATAGCAAATGAAACACTACTTAGACAATTAGAAGATTTAAGAAAAGGAAATACAAAAGCATTATTGTTAAATCCATTTTCTAAATATAATGCTTCTAAGCCAAATGGAAACGCATCTAAAGAAGCTAAAGCTGCTATAGAACAACAACAAGCAGTAAACGAGCAAATAATACAAAATTTAATAGATGCTAAAAAGCAAGAAGTTAAATTATTTGAAGATGATGCTTATGCAAAATATGAAGCAGGTAAACAGCTAATTGAACTTGAAAAGAAGTTATCATTAGAAAAATTAAATAATGCTGGTTATACAGCAAAACAAATTGCTGCAATAGAAGTTGGTATTTACCAAGAGAGAGATAATAAACTTGTGTTATTAGGCGAAGCATTGCAAGAGCAATTACTTACACAAGATGCTAAAACAAGGAAAGAAAAAAAGAAGAGAGACCAACAAGATTACGCAGAACAAGAAAAATTTGGTAGAAGTCAAATTGATTTAATTGATTCTCAACTAAAAGTTCAGTTAAGATTAAATAGAGATAATGTAGTTGGACAACAAGAAGTTATAAAACAATCGATGGCTAAGGTTGGTGCATTAATGGCATCATCTTTTGGTACTGGTATGTTCCCTACTTATCTTAAATTCTATGATGAATTAAATGCTAAGTTAGAAGGATTAGACCAGAATGCACTTAGAGGTGCTGCTGCTATGCAAAAGGTTAATAGTATTTTAACCGACATGGCTACTAATACTTTTGTGACTTTTGCTGAAAATTTAGGTAAGGCATTAGCTGGTGAAGACGTAGATATGTTTGGGTCATTTGCTGAAATTATGGGTTCTGGATTACAAGAGATTGGTAAGGCATTGATTGCTTATGGACTTGCAATGGATGCGTTTAAAAAAGCATTTGCTGACCCATTTGCTGCTGTTGCTGCTGGTATCGCCTTAGTTGCTGCAGGAGCTTATTTAAAGGCAAGTATATCTAAAACAAGTGGAGAAGGTGGTGGAGTGCAAAAGTTTGCAAATGGTGGTATTGTATCTGGGCCTACAATGGGTCTTATGGGTGAATATCCTGGTGCATCATCTAATCCAGAGGTTGTAGCTCCTTTAGACAAATTAAAAGATTTGATTGGTGGTGATGGTGGTGGTACATTTGTGTTAAGAGGACAAGACTTACTTTTGTCGGTAAATAGAGCACAAAAGGCATCAAATATTAAAGGACAAAACATCATCTTAGCATAATGGCATACGGTTTAAATTATAATTTACAACAAGCATTAAGAGATGGAAGTTCTCTTTTTGTTAATATATACAAAGATGGATATACTGGTGCTGTTTATAATTATACTCCTACATCAATAACCATTGAGCCAAATACAATTAGTGATGAGCCAGAACCAGGTATAATATCTTCACAGTTAAATATATCTTTTATATTGTCATCTCAAGCTGATTATGACAATTTCCCAGTATTACTTAGCTTTAACGATAGAGAATATTATGTTGAATTAACTCGTATTCCTCAAGGTGGAACTGAAAAAGTAATATGGAGAGGTTATATGTTTAATGACTATGTAGATGTTCCGTTTACAACTGCCAATTTGCAAGTTAATATTACTTGTATTGATGCTTTGTCGTTTATGCGTAATTTGATTTATCCATATCCAGATAATATTAATACAACTATAAAGCTAAAAACAGTTATTTTAACTGGGTTAAACTGGTTAGGATTTCCTACGCTTGGTGATTTATTCTCTACTTGCTCTTATTATGGTAGTGCTATGGATGATAGAGCAGATGGTACTGGATTTGAACCATTTGACCAAACATATATTTACAAAAGAGATTTAGTAGGTAAAAATCTATATGAGATTATTGAGCAAATAATGATATCATTTAACTGTAGATTGTTTCAATTTGGAGGTAATTGGTGGATTATGTCAGCAAATGAAATGGCTAAATCTACTATTTACTACTCACAATATAATGCTTCAAGTAATAACCTTGTTGCTTCTGGTACTATTGCCAATGGGGTTACTATAGCACCTTATACTGCAGGGAATGTTCACTTTATTAATAACTCACAAACTAAAGTAACAAGAAAAGGCTACCCAATTATTAAACTTGATACTAAGGTTGAAGCAGCACAAAATTATACTCATAATTCTACTTTTAAGCAAGGAAGCACATTTGCAACTGGTTGGGATAGAGTCGAGAGTAGTGGTGGTACTGTTACAAGAATAACAAATGCTAATCAAGAATTTGATGTCGTTAGATTGCAAGGCAATACTGGTGTTGCTAATTTATATACAACTGATACTTATTCTCCTTTTGTTTATCCAACAACATTTACATTATCATTTGATGCCATAAACAATGGTGGTACAATAAGTCCATTATATATTAGGGTTTCAGTTAATAATTTTATTAATAGCCCATTTCATTTACAATCAGATGGAACATGGTCGTTTTCGCCAACTAACTTATTAGTAGATTATACTAATAAAGACAATTCGTATCAAGGATTCTCAAGAGAAATTACATTAGGTGTTTTCAATATAGCTGGAACTAATTATGACGTATATGGTAAATTAGAAATACGATTTGTAGTTTTAAGTGGTGGTGATGCTTATGTTAGAAATCCAAGAGCAATACAGAATATTAATCCTGCTATAGCTCAATCTTACTTAATAACAAGAACAGCAAGTACTGCTGGTTCTTTGACCAAAGAGCTTACTTCGTTCTTAGGATTGTATAAATCTGATTTACCAAACATATATGGTAATCTTTACTATGCTAATGGTACGCAAATATCACAATGGTATAGTTTTGGTTCAGCTACTACATTCCCATCCTTACCAGACTTAATAGCAAGAGAGCTATCTAATTTATTAAGTAAAAACTATGCTACTTTAGAAGCTGATTTGGGTGAAACATATAATGCTTTTGGTTTAATATACTTAGCAAATACTTATACTATTACAGATTCGGCTACTAATGCCCTATCTTATAATGGCAAAAAGTTCTTACTAAATAGGGTTAGTCCTAATTTATATATTAATCAAAATAATAGCATACAATTATTAGAAATTACAAATACCAATAACTCTTCTACTGCGGTATCTGAGTGGATAGTAAGTTAAAAACATAAAAAGATGGCAATTTTAGGAACAGATGTTATTTTATATTATTTCAATGGCTCGTCAAACGTAGCATTTTCTTCTGCTACTAATTGTACGTTTCAAAGTACTATGGATTTAATGTCAGTATCATCAATATCTTCTGGTTGGGCTGCTGAATATAGACCAGATTTAACATCATGGACTGTTGATTGTGATGGGTTATTGGCTTTTGATGGTTTTGATTTTGAGGATTTTCTTAATCTACAATACAATAGAACACAAATAACAATAAAGTTTACTGTTAATACTTCTCCTGCATATACTATAACTGGTTTAGCTAACATAATGAGCATTTCGTATAATGGTGACATTAGTGGTGTAGCAAGTTATTCAGTATCATTTCAAGGGTGTAAAAGATATACAATAGCATAAAAAATATAATATGGCAATTTTAGGAAGCAATTTAGCGTTATACTACAGAGCAGGAGCAAATAATTATGTTCCTTTTGCTGCTTCTACAAGCTGCAATATGACTTCTAATACTGCTCAAATTGAAGTAACTAATTATAATACTGATTGGTTTAGAGATTATAAGATGGATATGTTAGATTGGAGTGTTACTACTGATGGTTTAATTACCATAGATACAGTGGACTATAAAGACCTTTTAGACTTTCAGCTAAACAGAACAAGAATAGTTGTAAGGTTTTCTGCTATTGGATTAAAACAAAATATGTTCTTTGGTAGAGCCTATATTACAGATATAACATTAAATGGGCCAGTAGAAGGTGTAGCTACATACTCTGTTACAGTTACTGGAGCAGGGCCTTTTAGATTTAGTGACCCTACTCTTTGCGGAAAATACTTAGTGACATTGACTACGGCTGGGTCAATACAATGGGTTGATTGTGATACAAATGAACTTAAAACATTTGCTACAACTGGGCCAATGACATTCTATCAATGTGCATTAATATCTGGTGGATTGGCTCAAATTGATATAATAAGCGGAACTGGAACTATTACCCCAACTGGATATTGTTCAGAATAATCATAATATGCAACATCTTAGAGACTATATACTTATCATTGGATTCTTTTTCTTAGGCGTATTTGCCTATGAGTCACTTCACAAAACCGATAAAAAGGCTGACTTTAGTGATATGAAGAACTATAATAAGATTAAGGAGATACATGATACTTTGTACATAAAAACGTACAGAAATCGGTACATAAAAGGGGATTCTATCCCTTTTGTGATTATAGCTACAGATACCACTATTATTCATGATACAGCTTATATTCTACAAGACTACAACGTAAGCAGAGCTTATTCTGACACTATTAATCAAGATTCTAATATCTTTGTGATAGATGATACTATCAGCCAAAATCGTATCAAATCAAGGTCTTTTAAGTCCAAGATTACCGAAAAAACCATCTATGTTAAGGAGTATTATGCAGAGAAAGCTAAGTATAGGCTTTTTTACGGCATAAGAGGTGATTTTAGCCCATCTAATGGCTTAGAAGTACTAAGTCCTGGTTTGATGCTAAGTGCCAAAAATAAGGCTCTAATAGGTCTTAATCTTAATATTAATAAAAATAATAATATGAGTTACTCTGGTAGCTTATATTTTAAAATAGGTAGAAAATGATAAAGTTTATAAAAGATATGTTTTCTGGAGGTTCAGAAGTTAGTTCAAAAAGGGTAGCTGGTATGCTTTCTTTGTTGTGTGCAATAACTGGTATATTTTCAGCGTTATTGTCTCAAACTGCTTTTGACTCATTGCTTATGTATTCTGCTACTTTATTGTCAGCAAGTGTTGTAACATCAATTTTTAACAAAAAATAACCATGTCAAACTTTAACGATTTGAACTCAGATTTAACTCCAATAGGAATCACATTTACAGCCGTATCATGGCTTAATATTTTTGGGATTGTACAAATCAATCCTTTGCTACAATCAATAGTTTACTTGATGACTATTGCTTGGTTAGGAATGCAGATGTATGGCTTCTTAAAAAAGCAGTTTAATAAAAAATCCTAATTTAGTGCTCTATGAGACTAACAGCACATTTTACTTTAGCAGAATTTACTCGTAGCGAATCAGCTAAAAGACATGGTGTGTCTAATCAGCCAACCCCAGAACATATACAGAATATTAAAATACTTTGCGAAAGAGTATTAGAGCCTATTAGAATGAAGTTCGGCCCTCTTATCTTATCATCTGGATATAGAAGTAAAGTTCTCAATCATTACATTGGAGGCAGCTTAAAATCACAACATTGCGAGGGAAAAGCGGCAGACCTGGATATGGATGGTGTGGATGGTGTAACAAACAAAGAGATTTTTGAATACATAAAGAACGAGCTTGAATTTGACCAACTAATAAATGAGTTTAATTACTCATGGATTCATGTAAGCTACAACTTAGGCAAAAACAGAAAGCAAGTATTAGATGCTTTAAAAGTAAATAATAAAACTGTTTATGCTATCCACAGAGACTAACCAAACCAACCAATATGGCATCGAAAAAAAATGTGCTTGTCATAGGAGACACGCACGAACCATTCTGTCATCCACTTTATAGGAACTTTTGCCTTGAAGTGGCTAACAAGTTTCAATGCTCCGAAGTAGTACATATCGGAGATGAAGTAGACAATCACGCAATCAGTTATCACGAATCTAAACCAGACGGTCATGGAGCTGGATATGAAGCTGATTTAGCTCAAGCAGCTATGTATAAATGGTACAAGGCTTTCCCTAACGTCAAAGTCTGTATCGGTAACCACTCAGCCCTACATAAAAGAAAGGCTCAAACAAGCGGTTTACCAGAGAGATTTATCAAATCATACGAACAAGCATGGGATGCTCCTAAAGGCTGGAAATGGGCCTTAGAATGGGAAATAGATAGTGTTCTATATACTCATGGCACTGGTAGTTCTGGACAAGCTGGTGCAATCAATAGAGCAAGAGATGCTCGACAATCAACTGTTATAGGTCATATTCATAGTTTTGGTGGAGTTTTATACTCATCATCAGATAAAGACATGATATTCGGCATGAACGTAGGCTGTGGTATCGATATTGATGCCTATGCTATGGAATATTCACGACCTTTCCCCAAAAGACCAACATTAGGCTGCGGAGTGGTGTTAGATGGCGGAAGAGTTGCTATATTTGTACCGATGCCTTTAGGTAGTAAAATAATAAGGCTTCCAAAAAAATAGAAGTTCGTTCCTGATGACATAAAGTGTGTATCATATTGATTTTCAATGTGGTATGCACTTTTTATTTCCGTTAAAATTAAATCGTAAATTTGTATGAGCAGAGAAGTAGACGTAAAGATTGACCAATTAATGAAGGAGAAAAGCAATTTAGAAGCAAGGCTTGAATTGATTGTTAGAGAATTGCGATTAACTGTTCTTAAAAATAGTATCACAAATGTTAATGCACATCATACAACTGACAGAAGATGAAGATGAAAGCTATGAGTTCCAAGATAATTCAGAGGAATCAGATGCTTATATCAACATATATCAAGTAGTTAGTGTTACTGCTGATGAGGAGAATGATGAAAGGTGCTTTGTGTATATGACAAACGAGGACTACTTCTATGTGAACGAATCAATGAATAGTTTTATAACGAGATATCAAGCAATGCTTTATGGCTCAGTTTTAACTAAATTTTATGATAGTTCTAATAAACAGAATTAAGATGCTCTCTCATAGGTGTTTGGTTGGTTTTGGTGAAGGCTCCAGGTAAAATCTGGGGCTTTTTTATTTTGTTTATTAAACAATAATATTTATGTTTGCAATACCATAATATGACTACGCCAATAGTCAAATATGAGCCTCAGTTACTGCTATAGCTGGGGCTTTTTTTATAATAAAGAACCCCCCATAAGAATATGGAGGGCCACCTATTTATCTACAAAACACAACACTCTACTTTTTTTGGTACTCTTTCACTGCAAATGTAACTAATCCTACAATAGAAAGTACATATAAACCTCTAAAGGTTAAATGCCAATAGATAGGATTCCATTCTGCAATAAGGAAAGCAAATGGTACATAAACCATTACCATTAATGCTATCAGTCCAACCATTGCTTCAAGTATATTTTTCATAATAGTTAATTTAGAAAGGTAGTTTTTCTCTTACTTCGCCATCTGGCTTCCATGGGTCAATTTCTACATAGAAATCTGATTCACCAGGATTGTGAGACTTCTTCATCTTTACTAAGATGTTAGCCCATCCTTTGTTATCTTTAGCAAAGTCATTTAACTTTTGTAAGTCATCTGGCCCTAAAGAGATTTTTCTTAAACTACCGAATGCTGTTGTTAGTGTAAAGCATCTCCCAAGGTAGAGTTCTTTTGATTTAGACATTTTGTTTGGTTTTTATTGTTATAAACTTTTTTTTAATTGCTCTTTTAACTTAGTGAGGTAAAGACTAAAGTCTAATGCCTCTTCTATAGCGTGTTCAATCCATTGTTCTGTTATTAAATCATTTCTGTCAAGGTCGGTTCCGTATTTCTCAAAGCCAATCCTTGCTCTGTCTTTTAAACGATTAATAACATTCTCAACGACTGAATCGTACTCGTAGTTATTCTGCATCTTTTTTATATTTTTTTACTTGTGCTTTTAAGGCTTCTCTCCACTTTAAGTCTACAGTACCATCATCCAAGATGTCTTGAATAAGCTGTATTGTCTCGTTAGATACAAACTCTTTAGCTTTCTTTGTAGCTTTTGCTACTTTCTCTGCCTTGTTTTCAAACTCTAAATTTTCCATATTGTAATAATCTTTGTTTATTAATTCACCTAATTTTTCCATAAATTCCATAGATGTTGTTTATCTGCCCTGGCCTCTATATTGTTTAGGCTTCGGACTGTGTTTATTGTAAGATTTTTTAGCCCTACCCATTTTACGTTTGCCGAAATTCTTTTTCTGATTCCCTCCAGCTGAAGATTTTAGTTTCGCCATCTTTAAATATTTCTAATTTTATTGTTTCATCTGATGTCTGGCTACATAACATACTTGCTCCTCCTGCTAATCCTAATTGAGTTAAAAAAGTAAACTGCTCTGGACTAATCCTATCGCCTAACTTCTTAATCTCACAAGCTACAAACTGACCATGTTTCTTATCATAACCGATAATATCTGGAACTCCTTTCCTCCCAATAAACGCCCTACCTTTTACAGCAAGGTTATTATTTCTCCATACTTCCATCCCTCTTTGTCCTAAATAGTCAATCATCATTTTGGTCAGCTCGGAAGCTGTTTTGTATGTTGCCATAAACCAAAGTTACAATATATTTATATATATTATACATAACGAATCATCTCCTCTATTGGAACTTGCACATATTTGACGTTTCCTTCGACCTTAGTATTGTTCACTCTAAAGTACCTACGAGCCTTTTTTCTTAGCATTTCTGACCTCATAAAGTATATCCTATCCCTTAAATCAAAGTTAATAGCAAAGAACTCTACATTTTTATCAGCTATGCCAGAAGGCTGATTGTCTCTCTCGTATTCTAACCACATAAAGCCATCTAACAATGCTGTAGGCATCTGTATTACTAAAATCTTAGTGTTCTTAGCAAACAACTTAATAGCTTGATAGGTACCATCAGCATTACGAGCCTCTTCTATCTCGAACTTACGTCTGTTCCTATAGCCATTATGCTTACCCATATTTTAGGTTATTTGTTTTGGTTATAGGTTTGATAATAATAAGTTTCTGAATCATAAAATTCACTTTTTATTGTATGACCATAATATGCAGCATTCATTATTTGTTCTTTTTCATCTATAAGCAACAATTTTGCTTTTTTATAAACAGATGTTCCTTCCAAATCCATAATTTCTAAATGTTCAATTAATTCTTGTATTGCTGTTTTCATAGTTTAATTTGTATAGTCAATAAATGTCATTGTTTCTGGTAAAAATCTAAGTGGCAAGTTTTTTGTTGTGCCATGTCTATTCTTCTCAACCTTACAGATAACTAAATCATTGGTAGCATATTCTGTTCCACCAATTTCTATTGGGTTAGTCATCTCATAGTAATTAGGTCTCATAAGCATAATAACAGCATCAGCATCTTGCTCAATAGAACCAGATTCTCTAAGGTCAGAAAGTTGTGGCATCTTATCTCCTCGTTCCTCTACTCTACGAGATAATTGAGATAGGGCGATAATGGGTACTTGTAACTCTTTTGCTAAGGATTTAAGGCTTCTGCTTATTAAACTTACCTCCTGCTCTCGGTTTTGGTTGTTTTTGCCTTGTCCACTCATAAGCTGTAGGTAGTCGATAAAGATTACTTTAATGCCATACTTCTGCTTCATAATGGTTGCCTTTGCTCTAAGTTGCGAAATACTTATACCGCCCATATCTTCAATATGTAGAGGGGAAAGTAATATCTTATCATCAGTTTTTAGTAGTATCTTTCTTTCTGCATCATTCAAATTATTCATTCTAAGGCGTTTTAACGGTATCTCACTCGTAATTGACTCTAACCTTTCAACTAACTGTTCGGAGCTCATTTCGAGGCTAAAAATGGCCGTAGGAACCTTATTTGAGATACATAGGTGGTAAATACTTGAAAGCATAAAAGCTGTCTTACCCATTCCTGGTCTTGCAGCTATGACTACAAAGTCTGGTCTGCACCATCCAGCTAAGGTGTTATTAAGCTCGCTAAATCCAGTATCATAACCTAATAACTCACCGCTTTGTGCCTTATCTCTTGAGTAGTTTAACGATAAAATGACATCAGTTATTGTCTTTTCATGGATATTACCATATTCTTGTAAAGCTATAAGTTTACTATTGACTACAGAAAGTAAATCTATAGCTTGACTATCATTGTCTAAGCATTCATATTCGCTTTGTTTAAACAGCATAAATGCTTCTCGTTTCTTGTAAACCTCAATAAGCATCTCAATATGGCTGTTGACATTATGTGCTCCAGTTACATTATCAGTTAACTTTGATAGGTAAAATGCACCTCCTAATTCTTTATATGCCTCATCATCTTTAAGTTTTTGGTTTAGGGTGGTAATATCTACATAAACGCCATCATCATACATCTTTTTTACTATGTCAAATATTTTTTGGTGGCCTAAGTCATAAAATACCTCTGTTTTTAAGTGTCCAACAACTAATGGTAATGTTCTTTTATCCATCAATATTGCACCAAGTATGCTTTTCTCTAACTCTCTGCTATGTGGTAGTGTTACTAATTCCATTATAATTTTTCTATTAAAATTTTATTAAGTTTTTGTATTGGTAAACAAGTAATTAAATAACCTTTTTTATCTCTAACTGCTAATATCCACTGTTCTTCATGCCTAAATAAAACAACATTTTTCTTTCTCTTATCTATGTAAACATGAGAAAATAAAGATTCATTAAATGATAATGATAAATATTGTTTATATGTAATATCTATTTTATATCTTTCTTTTAATCTTTGTTTAAAATGGTTATAAACTAAAGTTTTTGCATTAATCGATTCCATTATTTAAGGCTGATTTTAGTTGTTTGTTGTGTAATAGGTATAAACTGATTGCTATTTCTTTTCCATGTTCTTACTGCTGCTTTCCAATCCTTCATAGGGTTTTTACCTATTAACCATCCTCTTGCTTCGTAATGGTCTATAAATTGTGAGCCATCTAAAGTAAACCCAATTTCCTTAGAATATTCATTTATTTGTTCAGCCGTAGGCCTTATAAATGTATTCTTATTGTTAGTATTATTGTTAGGTAAAGTTTTTTTACCAGTTTCGGTAAAGTTTTTTGACCGTTCAAGTAAAGTTTCTTTACCATCGGTAAACTTTTTGTAGTCGTTTAAATAATCTAAAAATACTGACGCAATGCGTAAGTGTTTAGTTGCTGGATTTTTGACTATAAGTTCTTTCTCCACTAACTTATTGATTATGTTAAGAACAGCTTGTTTTGATAGGTCTAAATCATTTGCCATGGTATCTTTAGACATATAGCACCAATGCGATTCATTATTCTGCATACGCATAATCGTATCTAATACGCAGTAATCATTACAAGACAAGCTAAAGTGCTTCCTAATAGGATGAATTATTGTTGTGTAAAATTGTGACATAAGGTTATTTTTTAATACGAAACACTACTAATCGATTTTGATAGGTAAATCTTTTCTTTTGTAGTGGGTTAAGTGCTTCTCGTATTGCTTGTGCGTTAATGTTGGTCTTTCTGTTAGCTGCTGCTATTGATATAAACTGCTCTTCTTCTTTGTTATCAAGGTAAATCATCCTAACCTTAATTGAGTTCTCGAATCCTCTTGGTTCCAAATCTAATCCCATTGATGATGCGTTTTAGTTCGTAAATAAGGTTTGCTGTAAATAGTATTGTAAATGCTAACGGCAATGAAATTAGGATAAACTTCACTAACTCACAGATAAATATTAATGTTGCTTTCATAGATAAAATTTAAAAAACCACCCCAAGTTCCCTAATTACTATTTATTGTTATAAAATATTTAATATCTTGAGGTGGTATAAGTTTACTATTTGCCTTTAGGCGTTATAGGTACAATAGGTTTTTTGTTATCCTTATTAAGCCATTTTAGAATGTCATCTGCTCTTTGGAACAATGCATTATCCATTCCTTGACTTAAAGCTACCCATAGAGCAAACTGCTCATTGTTCATTGTTGGTTGATTCATATTATTTCTTTAGTGAGATTTTAAATGTGGTTGTGCTATACTTAGGAGCTGGGTAAATCATCTCACCAGTCTCTGGGTCAACCAATGGGTCTTTAATAGTTTTAAGTAATGACTCTCTTTCTTTCTGCTTAAACTTAATAGCTTCTAATTCTTGGTTCATTTTAAGCCAAGTATAGTCGCCATCATAAGCATACTTTACTCCAGATTCAAACTTACTAACTTCTGCACCTAATACTTCTGCTTTGCCTTGAGGATGAGAGGAGAGTATATCTACCACATCTTCCTTTAAATCAGCTCTTATGCCATCTAAAAGCTGAATGATAGCCTCTGCTTTAACAAGCATCTCAAGTGGATTGTCGCCAGTCTCTCTAAAATGCTGTACGATAGTTTGTTTTAGCAATTCAATGCTAAACTTTGATGGCTCGATAGAACTAAGTTCTACTTTTGGTAATAATTCTAAACTCATAGTTTTATTTTTTGGTTAGGTTTTCTTTTTTCATAGACAATAACTTCTTTAAAGTTTCGTTACTATCAAATAATTGCTTATATCCAAAGTACAAATCAGTAAGTTGTTTTACTTTAGTACACTTAGCAATCTCCATCTTAATAGCATCAATATCTATTTCTTCTTCTTCTACAATCTCTGCTACAACTTCTTGTACTGTCTGAGAAGGTTTTTTAGGGGTCTCTACTGCAAAGTCCATCTCTTCTGCTGGTGTAGCTTCGAATCCTGCAGCCTTCATCAACCATGCAAGTAAGTTACGATACGCCTTACCGATTGCTCTTGTTTGTGCCATTGATAAGATTGCGTACTCATCAAATCTCTTTTTGCTATGCTCAAAGTTGCTACAGATTGCTACTCCAGTAGCTACTAACTGACCAGTATTAATATTTCGTACTTCGCATTTAGCCATGTACTTTATTTCTACTTGACCAGGTTCTGTGCCTCTTCGAGTTAAGTCCGTAGTTTCTGTGATAATCGGCATTAACCCTAAAGAAGCTCCAGCGAATTGCCATCCTTCAACATTAACGAATTGCTTTCCTTGAATGTTGCTTGACAATCCTTTTTCTTTGATAAGTTTCGCTAAATCTTTAGATAAGTTTAGCATTGAGTCTGAGTTGATTAAATCAAACCTTGGTTGATTAGTTAGTTCTGTGCTCATAATTTAGTTTTTTGGTTGTGTTTATTGGTTGGTTAAAATAAGATGCTTCTACTACTGGAGTGCGTTCCCAATAGTTTAATAATCTGCTTAAAAGGTTGTAAGACTCTTGGCTATAGTTTACTTCGTGTAAAATCTTAGCTGCAAATAATTTTTTGTCTTGTTCTGGTAGTTCATGAAATGTAGAATACATAGTGTTTGTTTTTATTTGTCTGAATATAATTTAGGTACCTTAATCTTCTTTCTTACTTCTTGATATTTCTCCATGTAATATGGCACTACTTCAACATCGTTTGCAAAAGTGTTTATGCCATGTAAAACTGTTGTCCTATCTCTTTTAAAGTATGGGGCAATTTGGGCGGATTTTTGTTTATAGTGAACATGAAGGATATAAAAGCACATATTTCGTGCAAGTACATTGTCTCTATATCTACCTTTATTTGTAACCATAATAGGCCTTATCTTAAAAACATTAGCCGCATGATTAATTACATTGTCTACTATTGCCTTATCTACCTCATAGTTTTTTGGTCTTAGTAAAGACTTGCGTGTCATTCTAAATTTCGCTATAGTCATTAATTTGGTTTTTTAGTGCTTCTAATTTATTTGCGTAGTAAGTTTTTACTATCTCAACTGTCTCGTAGTCGTGCTTATCTAAACGAGTTTTTAATAGATATGGCGAAAGTCCAGTGATAGCACATATTTTTTTCATATCTCCATGTCTCAGCATTGCTCTATAATCCGTTACTTGAATCATCTTGTAGTTGGTTGTTTTGGTTAATTAATACTTGTCCTGCCTCTGTTAATGGTCTACAGAATAATGTGAACGCCTTATCTCCGTCTTGGAATGTTACAGTTGTCTCTTCTGTATTAGCAAGTACTAATCTAATAGCTGGTTCCTGGCCATCTATCTTTTCGTTAGTTGCTGCGAATACTTGTGGCTCATTATCGCCAAACTTAAAGCACCACTCACAAGGGAAAATAGGTGTTAATTCTCTTTCTACTAATTCTAATTCTTGGTTGTCCATGTTTATTTGTTTTTGTTATAAATTTTTAAGTGTCTGTCTATTCCTTGTACTGCTGCATCAAGTGAGGCGTAATAGCTATGTCTCCAGTAAAACCATTTACCATTTAGTATCATGTTATCCCATTTGATAATCATGCCTTTGTAGGTGTATTGTTTTGAGATTCTGCCGTTGCTGTTTACATAAGTAAACTCTTCTTTGATGCCTTTCTTCTTTTGTTCAAGGGATAGTTTTTGATTCATTTGTTTAGTTTGATGGGATTAGTACCTCGAACAAGACTTTCTCTTGGCTCTTAGGCTGTCCTTTAATCATGTTGCTGTATATTGAATACGCCTTATCATAATCTTTTGACATTGACCCAGAGACAATCATTCCGTCTTGTCTGGTAAAATAAAAAGTTTCGTTAAGTAAAAAGTCAAGTTCTTCGATAAATTGTAGGTTTTTCATGTTATGGGTTTTTTGGTGTTGTTGTTGTTTCTTCGTTTTCTTCTTCTTCATCTTCCCAGTCGCAATACTCTAAGCATTCTGGACATAGGTTAATTTCTGGGTAGTTGGTATGAGCTCCACAGCAAATAGAAAATGGCATAATTAAAGATTAAAGTTTTTGTTAAAATAGTCTTGTCCACCTTCATATTCAAAAAAATCATCCCTTTTATGATTCCAGATATTCATTTCTCCAGAATTATACGAATCTATAATATGTGCTTTTTCTTTTGGCAAATATTTTTCTTCTATAGTTTTTGCTAATTGCTCTGGAAGGAATGTAAAGGTGTGTGCAGTTTTAATGTACTCTAATAGTTCTTGCATTGGTGTTTTCATAACTAAGGTTTTTTGGTATTTAGTTTAGATAATCGGCTGAAATAAGTTTTTGGGTCTCCTATTTTAGCTTTGCTCATGTTACTTTCATACTCCAATGGGTGTATGCAGTTTTTTGTCTCGTGATTGTAGTAGGCTTGTTCGCCTTTGTCAATGTATATGCCAGTTATGGCACATTTCATTGGATACGTTAAGGTAATTAATTGGTGCATTTGTTTTTGTTTTGGTTTGGTAAAATTAAAGGTTTTTTGTTATAATTTCATTTATTTTAGTTAATTTTTTGTTAAATGGTTGTGAATTTTTGTTCAGCAAAGTAAACATTCTCTTGAGGGCATAGTTTAGATAGCTGGATTTTTATGCCATTAATTAAAATTTCATCTTCATCACTTGTTATAAGTTTCTTCATTTCTGGAAACATTACAGAAAATGTAACTATGTTAATCATTGCGTACTTTATATCTTTATTTTGTGTCAATGCTTGATGCATAAAATCAAAAAATAATTTTCTATCAAAGATTTTTATCGGTTCCATAAAAGATTTTTGTGGGTTTTTTGGGAGTTTTTGCTGGATTTTTAGCAGGTTTTTGGATAGGGTTTTTGGCAGATTTTTGGCTACAAAAGATTTTTGGCGGTGCTGGATTTTTGGCACTATATAAGGGTACTTTATAGGGCATTTATTCAGCTTTTACCGATATGCAATGGCAAAGCATAGCTAAAATGCTATTAAAGGCACTTTTAAGGCTTAAATTTCGCTTCTAATATGTTTTTGGTATCATTGCATTACTTTTAATTTTTAGTGTCTTATTTCGTCTTATTTTGCTAAATATTCGAACCAATTTCTCTTTTTGTCTTTTATCAGCTTATTAAATTGGCTAACTGCTTTTTGTTTTGTATATCCATAATATGAATATTCAAATAGTTCACCATTTAAAAAAGTAGAAAGAGTAAATTTTGTTACTATTTGAGCTGTTAAAGGGCTCTTTTCTTTGCTTTTTGATATTAGGTATATCATTTGATAAAAATTTGGTTAAGATAAAAGGGCAAAAATGCCCCTTTATTTCGCTTATTAAAAGCTCCTCAGTTAACCTCATTAATTTAAATTAGTTAATCTATAAATGCCCTTTTCAATCTTTTCTTTTGTTTCTTTAGTATTTTCACCTAAAAATTCAGTTCTATATTTTGAGGTAGTCCTGGAATAATTCCAAAAATATTCATCTAAATAAACTACCCTTTTGCCATCTTCAAAAGTAGTTTTAACTATTAATGAATTGTAAGATTGAAAATAGGTAGCTTCAGGAGTGAATAAAATAAATTGATTAGCTACTAAATTACCCTTAGGGCTTCTCATGTTGTTTACTTTCATGTTTGTAGTTTTAATTGTTATAAATAGAAATAATATTTTTAGACGCCAATTTTATGGCAATATTTTGCACATAATTAGGGTATATTTTGCGGTCAACTACCAAGCCATTATGCGTACTATTTAAATAAGCATAACATATATCATTGCCATTTGTTATACAAATTTCGTTTTGGCTTAATTTTTCAATTGACCAAGTTTTGTTTTGCCATAATACATTGGCATTTTTAAAAATTGTTTTTGTTTGCATGTTTTGTAGTTTTATTTGTTTAAATGTAATATTCTGATATAAATTCTGAAAATTCGCTTGGATATTCTACTTCATAAATTACCGCTTTTAAGCCTTTATCTTCTTTGATAAGTTCATAAATAGCTGCTTCATTTGGCAATTCGTCGTAATGTTGAGACGATATAATTGTATTTTCGTTATCAAATATTAATACTTGAAATTCGTTTGTTTGCATTGTATTAAGTTTTAAAGGTTTGTTTATTTGTTTGTAATTTCTTGCCATATTGTTTTGGCTAATGTTATTAATAAAGTGCCTACAACCAGGTAAATGATAAATGTAATTAAGTCCATGTTATTTTATTTTAGTTATTAAATAATCAGTGAATACCTTAGCCATGTTACCTAATATCAAGGTAACTAAAGCCAATGAATAAAGCTGCAGAAAGTTGTCTAAATGTTGCATATTGTTTGGTTTTTATTTTATAAATTAAAGTAAATTAGAATTTCATTTTCTTGCTTATCAGTTAATGATAAACTACCATTTAGGTATAAACTTAATACCTCGGTATCAGTTGGCGTGTAGCCATAAACCTTTAAATAATTGTTTTTAATCTGTTGCATTTTGTTAGTGTTTTGGTTAAATGATACAGCTAAGATAAGTACCAAATATTAAATAAACAAAAAAAAGATAAAAAAATATTAAAATTATTTTGGTACGTTTTTATACCAATAGTAAAGAAACTTTACCGCCTTTAATTGTTCGGTATGTATTTTATAATATAAGATACATTTTATAATGTATATTATATAATACAAGATATAATATATAATATAAGATATAATAAATAATAAAATAAATAATGTATATTATAATAAATAGGGACTACTTTACCAAAGTATGTTAGCCCTTAATTGTGTGTCGGTTGTTATGTTCTGTAAATGAGACACGAACTAATTGTATGCATAAATACTTACTAAATACTATCCCAATTTAGTCTCTACTTAACATAATGCTAATTATAAGACAATTCGACTATTGAATATCAATCGTTTATGTATGTTAATTTATAAAATATCTTTACCACCTACCCCCTACACACTTTTTTCGTGTAATCAATGTTACAACGCCAATGTGCCCTTCACATTTTTGATATAAAACATTGTTTTCACCAATTTTAACTTTTGTATTGTTGTTTTGGTATAATAGTTGTAGCTTTGACTTCTATGAAAGATACTTGTGCAAAGAGAAACTATAAGTGTAAATGTGGTGTTGTCCAGGAGGAGTATGTTTGGAGCAGTCAGATTAGGGAGGTGCAGTTTGAGTGTAGGAAGTGTGGCAACTGGCTTGGGTTTAACAACATCAAGGTAGATAAGGTAGTGAGTATTGTGTCTATTAGAACGCCAACCAAAAACAGATAATATGGAAGTTAAGACACCAGAACAAAGAATTGCTGAATTTAAAGAAGCTGCAATGCCATTGATTAAGTATTTATGCGAAAATCATCATCCTCACGTTACTGCTATTGTAACTGGAACCAGTATTGAGTTGACCGAAGGAATAATGTCAATTCCTGGAATAATTGATTTTTTAGTAGATTAATAAAATTTAATATGAACGCAGAGTTTAAGGATATAACGAAAGAAGCATTTATCATTGCTTATAGGGAGAATTTTGGAAATATTACCATAGCTTGTCAAGCGTGTGGGATTAGTAGGACTATGTATCAGAATTGGATGAAGAATGATACTGAGTTTAAGAAGGCTTTGGCTGAAATAGAGCCAGAGGAGATTATGTTGGATTGGGGAGAGCATAAATTGATGGAGAGGATTACTAAGGGTGATACTTTGGCTACCATGTTCTTGCTTAAAACTAAGGGCAAGAGAAGAGGTTACATCGAAAAGACTGAGGTGGCTCATGAAGGAGATGTGGTGAAGCAGATTACGGTTAACGTAGTGAAGCCATCAGAATTACCTAACTTGCAGAAGCAGCTCGATGGAGATGAGAATATAATAAACTTCGATACTCAGAAAGATAACAGCTTTACTGTTCCAGCCACATTGGCTTCCGAGGTACCAGAGATTCCATTATATGACCATAGCAAAGGTGAGTTGTTAGATATGAACGACCAAGATGAGTTCGAGGAATAGTTTTGATTGATAAATGACCTTTTATTGATTGATAAAGTTTTCTATTGGTAAACTTAATATGTGTCAAAAAACGCCATTTCTGACTTATGTTAGGGGCCTACCCTCTATAAAACCAAAAAGTATTAGTTTCGCTTTACCAAAGCCAATTTTTTAATTTTTTCCTAATGCCCTATGAACGTAACCACAAACATCGTTTTCGAAATACTGCAAAACAGCCAAAAAAAAATATCTGTTATGCAAGGCGGAACAAGGTCTGGCAAAACCTACAATGTATTGACCTGGTTTATCGTAAAATTGCTACAAGAAAAAGGGAAGACACTAACTATCTGCCGTTCATCGTTGCCATCCATAAAAGGCTCAGTAATGAGAGACTTTATAGAAATTCTGTCGAAATATGGCCTATACTCAGAAGAAAAGCACAACAAGTCAGAAAATCTTTACTTCTTAGGAGGCAACACCGTAGAGTTTGTCTCTACAGACCAGCCACAAAAAATAAGAGGTCGTAAAAGAAACTATCTGTTTATTAACGAGGCTAACGAGGTGAACTATGAATCTTGGATGCAGTTAGCACTAAGAACCACAGATAAGATTGTAATTGACTATAACCCTTCAGATTACTACTCTTGGATATACGACAAGGTAATTACTAGAGAAGATGCTGACTTTACCATCACTACCTACAAAGACAATCCATTCCTTGAGAAATCATTGGTGGAAGAGATTGAGAGACTAAGGGATGCCGACCATGAATATTGGAGAGTTTATGGTTTAGGTGAAAGAGCAATATCAGAAGCAACTATTTATACCCATTGGAAACGCAGACGAAACTTCCCAGAAGGAGGGGAAATATTTTATGGACTGGATTTTGGCTACAACAATCAAACCGCACTGGTGCGTATCAAACACTTCGATAACGAGATGTTTGTGGAGCAACTCATCTACGAAACTAAAATGTCTACCTCACTACTCATCGATAGGCTAAAGGCTTTTGGCTTTGACAAGCGTACAGAGATATTCGCTGATGCCGCTGAACCAAAGACCATAGCTGAGATTAATAAGGCTGGATTTAGCCTTAAACCTGCCGTTAAAGACGTTTTTGCTGGTATCAACAAGGTAAAGTCATTTCCACTGATAGTTAAAAGCGATTCGTTAGATTTGTTAGATGAGTTTAAAAACTATAAATGGAAAACCGACAACGATGGCAATACGTTGGATGAACCAGTTAAGTTTAGAGACCACTTGATGGATGCCATGAGGTATGCCATATACTCAAAATTTGCCAAACCAAAAAGAGGCTGGGTAGTATAGGCTAAAAATTTGTTACTTTTGTAAAAATATCATATAGCGTGAAATTAACTGACATATTCGGAGCCATTAACCCTTTTAACCAAAAGGCACAAGCTCCTAATGGAATGATACAAGTTACCAGTCCATTTGCTGATTTTGGAGGATTACTTGCTGGAAGAACTTTATACCCAGAACTTAATCAAAGAAAATTCGTAAACGATTACGATAACAATAGTGAGGTGTATGCCATCATTAAGCGTATATCAAAAACTGTATCAACTGTTCCATTTTACGTTTACAAGGTAAAGGATAAGAAATCCCTTACAAGATATGCAGCACTCACTAAAAACTCAACTACTACTCAAGACTTAGCTAAGGCAGAGTTAATGAGAGTTAAGGCTGTAAGTGAGATTGCAGATTCCCCATTAAATAGCTTATTAGAAAAACCAAACGAATATCAATCTCTTTCTGAGTTCATTGAAAGCGTTATTGGTTATAAACTTATTTGCGGCAATTCTTTTGTATGGGCTAACCGATTAGAAAACGGTAAGGTTCAAGAATTAGTCGTGCTCCCTCCACAATACATGGCTATCATTTCTGATGGTACTATCAATGGGGTTGAAGGTTATTCTTTTACACTTGTTGGATGGGATTTCTTAGATGCGAAAGACGTAATCCATCTAAAATACTTCAACCCTTACTTCGACACTAACGGTTCTCAATTATACGGACTTAGCCCATTACAAGCTGCTTACAGAACTGTTCAGCGTAGCAACGATGCGAAAGATACATCTGTTGGTATGTTACAGAATCAAGGCCCTAAAGGTATCTTGTATGCTGATGAGTCTAATAACTTTGGACAAGAAGAAGCTGGTAAATTAAAAGAAGATTTCTACAATCAGTACGGAACTAAGAGCCAAGGACAAATCGTTCAGAATGCTGGTAAGATTTTGATTGCTGGTGCTAAATTAGGCTGGGTTAATATGGGTTTATCTCCTATCGACCTTCAGCTTTTAGAATCTGAGAAAGTTACCCTTAGAGAACTTTGTAATGTGTACGGTGTAAACTCTGCACTATTTAACGACCCAGATAACAAGACTTACAACAACATGAAAGAAGCTAAGAAGGAAATGCTTACACAAGTAGTACTTCCAGAATTAGTTGCACTTCGTGATGCTTTCAATAGATTCTTTGCAACAGAAATCGGACAAGGTTATTATATCGATTTCGATATTACTGTGTTCCCAGAGTTACAAGAAGATATGAAGGAGCTTTCTGGTATCTTATCTCAGTCATGGTGGATTACCCCTAACGAGAAAAGAGCAGCTATGCGTTACGATACTTCAGCAGACCCAGCTATGGATGAAATCTTTATCCCAGCAGGTTACTTACCTATCGATGAGCTTACTATGTTGCAAGACCCAAGAGATGCTCAACAGCAAGGAGATTACAATATACCGCCAGTGAAGAACGAAGGTTTTTTTTTGAGCAAGAATGAAAAGTTAGATGAGGTTTACTCTAAGTACAAGTCTGTGACTAACATGGGCTATGCAGAATTAGAAGCCTGGTCTAAGACAGAATGTTCAAAGAAAGCATCTTTAGACAGAGCACCGATAGAAAGGAATTTAAGATTGTTGTCTAAGAGCAAAGAAGAGTGGACATCTAAGGACATAGAAGATGCTAACAGAACAATCAGCTTTGTGAGCAGAATGAAAGGAGCAGAACAAGGAGAACCAGCATCAGAAGGATGCCCTTCTAAAAGAGATATATCATTAAAGAACTGGGCTTACGACCCTTCAAAATAAAAACTATGGAACTTAAATCATTTGACATCTTAGAAAAAAGGATTAACGACTTTTTAGAATTAAAAAGGTTGACTAAGAAAAATGCAAAGGGTATTGCTCATGCAAATAGCCTTATAGCATCTGGAGATGTAATGAGACCAGATACTTGGAAAAGACCTACGGCTGAAATGGAGAATGCGTATATAGAAGAGAATGGCTATGATAAATATGCTCTATGGTTTCTTGGTGTAGACCCAGAGCTTGATAAAGATACTAAAGGTCATTATGGGTATATCTATACCTCAGACTTTAAGACTGTAGACAGAAGAGGATTATCCGCTATAAGACAATATTCAGCTCAAAACAATATGACTTCAATTTATGCGGCAGCAGGAAAAATGATTGAAGCTATAGACGGAAAAGAATAATGGCTAAGATAGTTACTCCTTCTCAGCAGTTCGCTTTGCAGCAAAAGATTGCAAGGAAGTCAGTAAGAGAGTATCAGCCTAAAATATTGGCTGCTTTACAATCTGACTTTGACAAGGCTGCTCAGTTGGTTAAGGACTACGGAGTTCAGCAAACTATCAATAATCAGAATGCGTTGTTTGACGGCAAAGAGATTAATAATATTTTACGAACTTTGTACGAGACGACTGGCGGATATACTGCCATGACGTATGAAAAGATATTTGACAAGTTTAAAAAAGAAGAATCAGTAGATTTAGACCCTCTGAACATCATGGATGAATGGTTGGCTTTTATGTTGTCTTATTGGACAACCTATAGCGGAACTAAGATGTACGGAATTGAAAATACTACCAAGAACGAGATTACAAGGATATTGAACGGCTCTATTAGATACGGACAAGAAAATAACTTGAGTCTTAACGAGGTTAATTCACTTGCGATTAAAAACCTACAAGAAGGGAAAATTAACAACGCAAGGAGTCTGCTGATTGCAAGAACGGAATCACATCAAGCATT
>Ga0315904_10001848_pt1 | contig 33323 bp, 28 predicted proteins | sample LakEriMetagenome_6_FD_203529 | JGI IMG/M metagenome (GOLD analysis project Ga0315904, IMG submission 203529) | Freshwater fungal communities from buoy surface, Lake Erie, Ohio, United States - Buoy 12 MA120 | ecosystem: Environmental > Aquatic > Freshwater > Lake | place: USA: Lake Erie, Ohio...
AGGCGGTTGTTGGTGGAGGTGACCCACTCGCAGAACTGGTTCCACGCAGAAGCGCCGGAGCGCTGCTGGATAGTGGCGGTCATGAGAGCGTTGAGGGTGTGCCCCGAGGGGCGGATAGAAAGCCGGGATGCCGGCAAACACAATGTAACGACACTTTGCGGGGTGGCGTGGTCCGGGGGCGATCAGGACTGGCGATGCCATTGATCAGTCCCGCTGATCTCCCTTCTGGCGACAGGGGGTTGGGGCGGCACGGGCAGCCCGTCACCATCGCGGCCAGGCGGAGAGGGCTCCCGGTTGACAGGGCGTCCCTTGGGGGGATCACCTCTCCGAGACAAGACGTGTGGGGTTTGATCCTCCCGGCTCTGACCCTGGCCCTGGCACGACAGCCCTCAGCACCATCAGGCGGGGGACAGAACTGGCCTCGCGTTCGCTTCTGACCCCGAAAGGGTTTTGCGCTGCGTCAACAGGAGGGTTGTTGCCCTGGCCGATTTCGGGCGCACCTCCGTTGTCTGCACCGGCTCTGCTGATCCCTGGCTGGACTCCCGCGGAGGGAGGAATCCGGGTTGTCTCTCCGTCCTCAGGACAAGGCCAGGTCCCCCGTTCCGGTCGTTGGGGGGGAGTGGACGAGGCAGCTGTTGTTGACAGCCATGGAACGGCTCCAGGACCCTGTCTTCCTTTCCGTTCCTGCACGACTCCCGACAACAGCAGAGCCATGGGGCAGCCGGGCAGAAGCGGCGCTCAGTGGTCGTCCTGCAAGGCCGGCAGCTGCCATCGACCCGTCAGCGCAGCGCTGCCAGGGCCATACAGGCGAGCGACGAAGAAGAAGGGGCCCGCCGGTGTGGAGGAGCGGCTGTCGTGACGGAACCGGTTGAAGCCACCGACATCGCCGGGAAAGGCCTTGTTCTGGGTCTGGTTCCAGAGGGTCTGGTAGCCCTGCAGCGGGGCGTAGGCGTAGAGCCAGGCTTCCTCGGCGATGGCCCGTGCTTCAGCCGGGGTGGGCGGCTTGAGCATCCCGGCACTGGGGGCGGAAACGGCGGGGATCGGGGGCGGCAGCACCGGTTGGCCCTGCACCCCAGTCGCGGCGGACGCGGTGGATCGAGCCTGAGACGGGGATGGGGCCGGTGCTGCCAGGACGGGCGTCGAGACTGGAGCGAGGGTCAGCGCTCCCCCCCGCAGCCCTCCACCGAGCAGCGCAGGCGCCAGCCGAACAGGAGAGGTAAGGATCTCAGCGAGGAATCGGGAGGAACAGATCCGCGACCAACGCATGGGAGACGCTGATGGGAGCTGGTCTCAGCGCGCCTGTGTCAATGGTTCGATGTCGTTGAGCTGCCAGGTCTTGCTGAAGTAGGGCTCGGTGGGGCCATAGAAGCGGAAGTAAGCGAACCAGCCCTTGCCCGGGATCGTCTGGATCCAGTTGCTGGCCCCCGCCGGCTTCACCGGGCCGAAGGTCACGTCCACTGAGCCGTCGGCGTTGGTGATCAGATCGGGCTTGCGGGAGCTGAGATCGGCGGCGCCCTGGCCGGTGAGCAGCGGCCCGCGCGTCAGGTTGTCGTAGAGGGTGATCGACCAGAACTGCTTCACCGGCGCGCCGGCCGGCACCCGCATGCGGTAGGTCCTGCCGCCATCGAGCCACTGACCGCGACTGTCCTTTGAGGCCTCCAGATACACCTGACCGAACCCCAGCACGCGGCCCTGCATCCCCACCGACATGCCGATCGCTTCGTAGAACCAGGAACTGCGCTCATCGAACTGCACGCGGCGCCTGTCGGGCGATTCCTGGTCGAGGTCGAACAGCACGGCGTACTCCCAGTGCTTGCCCGGGTACACGACAGAGCCGGGGGTGCGCTTGTCGTAGGCGATGGTGCGGGCCATCAGATCGCCCAGCTGGGCCGCCTCGGAGAGGATCCGCGCCTGGCGGGCATCGGGCTTGAAGGGCTGCCCCGGGCTGATTCCCAGCGGCGCCAACAAGCCGAACATCATGCGATCGCGCGGCGCCACCGGCTCATTGGTGTAGAGATCGCTGAGCAGGCGCCAGTAACTGAGATCGGCAGGCTGGGCCGACTGCCAGGGGCGCCCTCCCACCTCCTCATACCGGGAGATCGGCGGATTGGCTCGCTGGTTCCAGCCGTAGAGGCGGTGCTGACGCACGGTGGCCTCGGCCACGGCCTTGTCGGGCGCCAGGCCGCGGGTGCCGAACCAGATCTGGTTACTGGGGGAGCGGAAGATCCGGTAGCCCGGTGCCGCCACCTCAGGGCCATCCGGGGGAAGGATCAGGTACTTGCCGCCGGCACCCTTGTCGGGGCCGGTCTGGCCCATGTCGGTGATCGGTTGCTGCCAGATGTCGAGCACCCCGCCGGCGGTGAGCCCGGCCGGCACCTCCACCACCAGAGGCCCCTGGGCGGCCAGATCCCAGAAGCTGAAGGCATAGAGGGTGGTGATGTTCGGCGTGAGCATCCCCGCCTTGTCCTTGAGCGTGCGGTACAGCAGCACGTCGCCGTTGCGCACCCCCATCGTTTTCGCCTGGGCGTCGTAGAGGGCCTTGAACCCCACCGCCGGCAGGGCCCAGAGGTAGGCCTGGGTGGCCCGCTGCCGATCGAGTTCGTCGTAGAGCTTCCGGGCGGCGTCGGGCGTGGGGTAGCCGTTGACCAGTTCCAGCACGCCCAGCTGCCGGGTGGTCACCGTGCTGCTGGTGATCGGCTGGGCCTGGAGTGCTGGAGCCCAGAGGGCCAGCAGGCCCAGGGTGAGCCAGAGCCGACTGGATCGAGGACCACAGCAGGGCCGGCCTGCGGGCTTGGGTCTGGCCATCGCTCTGGGCTGCCGCATCACGGGCGCAATCTGGGGGCCAGGCTCCGACTTGTCAGGGTTTTGTCGGATGGCGTCACGGCTGGTGTCCCGGGCGCTGCCCTGGTCGGGTTTGCCTGCCCAGCCGCCCACACGCCGCGGTCCATCACACGCTGCGGAGCATCACACGCCGCGGACCATGAGATCCGGAACGTCCGGCGCCAGGCGATGCCCTGCCCCTGCACAATCAGCTGCTCGGGCAGGAATGAGGGCAACACCAGGCAACCAGCACCGTGAAGCCCCCTTCATGAAGCCCCGTTGCCCCCGATGAAGAGCAATGTCGAAAGTGCTGCAGCCGTTGCTGCCGGCCCCGGGCGGCCCCATCGTGGCTGCATCGGGATTCGGAGGCTCCATCGATGGACGACACCCCCCCTGAGCAGCCGTCAGGAGTGCGCTGACGATCCGGCCCCTGCTCCAACACTCTCGACGGATCTCTGACGTTCCCGGCGTGCCGCGGCTGGTTTGTTCAACCAGGTTCAACCAGTCCTGTCGCCATCCATTGCACCGTTCACGGCCCAGCCTCAGGTGCCCCGGATCCAACGGAACGTCCCACTCGACACCTGGCCCCAGGTGCTAGCGCCGGCAGCTCCGCCCCCACAACCGAAGATTCCCTGATCTGACGATCAGGCATTTCCAGCACCAACCAAGCGCAGCCGCTCCCCGACGTCCTCGCGGGTTCCACGGCTGAGCAGACAAGAGCCCGGGGTTCACGCTCCGGGCTTTGTTGTGGGCTGCCGCCCCTCAGGGTATGGGGGTCACAGAACCGTTTCTGGCGCTCCGCGAGGCTGGAGTGCCCATGGGGGCCTCGCCGCTCGTCCTCCCCGACAGCCACCGTCAGCCCCCCGAACGTCGGACGCCCGAACGTCAGGCATCTGAGCGTGAGGCATCTGAGCCGTCGCGGCCCTGGGTGCCGGGCAGGTGGCCGGTCTTGACCCAGATCGTGCAGCCCGCCTCACTCCAGGGCTGGTGCACGCTGCCAGGTGGATTGCGCAGCCAGCTGCCGGCCGGATAGCTGCCGTGTTCGTCCTGAAAGACGCCATCCAGCACATAGATCTCTTCCCCGCCGGGATGGCCATGGAGCTGGAACACCGTGCCCGCTGCCCAGCGCACCAGGGCCACATGCTCCGAACCGAAGGCATGCAGCGGCAGCACCGCCAGGCCCTTCACCAGGCCCGGAACCCAGGGGGCGCTGCGGGTGTCGAGCACCAGCGGCTGCCGATCGGCCGGGTGCATCTGCTGCAGCTTGACCAGGATCGTGCAGCCCTGCGCGCTGAACGGGGCATGGCTGCTGCCGGGCGGATTGCGCAGGTAGGTGCCGGCGGCATAGTCGCCGTGCTCATCGGAAAAGGTGCCGTCCAGCACCAGGATCTCTTCACCGCCGTGGTGAACGTGGCGGTCAAAGCGGCTGCCCGGGGCGTAGCGCACGATCGAGGTGGCCCGGGCCAGTTCACCGCCGCGGCGATCCAGCATCCGTCGCTCCACACCGGCCATCGGTGATCGCGTCCACGCCAAGGCGCTGGTGTTGAGCAGGGCGCGCTGGTTGAGGTCGGCATGGAGCTCCATGGGGCCGATTCTGCACAGCGATGGAGAGAAGTGATGCTGGCCTCCAGCAGCACTCAGCCGCGCAGCCGATGTCTGCATGACCCGGCTCCTGCCGCCCCTGGCGCGCCCAGCGGCGATCCAGCGGGCCGACGGGCCGAAGCCCCGGGGGCCGGAGCTCTGCCCAGGGCTGCCTCAGGGCGTGAGCCTTCCGGGCGGCCTGGCCGTGTCGATCAACAGGTTCTGCAGCAGGTCGTGGCTGCTCACCAGCAGATGGGCCATCCAGACGCCCGTCAGTCGGGGCTCGTTCAACCGGTCGCCCCGGCAGCGGCCGATGGCCTTCTCGATCTCTGCCAGCTCCCGGCCGATGTTGCGCACCATCGCTTCCGTGGTCTCCCGGGCCGTCGGGCGCGGCGGCATGGTGTCGGGCTCAATGGTTGATCCAGTCTGAGGGCCTCTGGAGTCCAGCGCCAGCAGCCGCCCGGATCATGCACCCCACGGAGACCCTTCAGCGTTGTCAGGCGGCCCAGGGCGAGGGGGAGCATGGCAGCGATGCCCAGGCCCGGCCCCAGCTGCGTGGTCTGGGCCACTCGGCCATGGCGAAGCGCTACGGCATCGCTGACCTTGTGGAGGCCCGGGCCTACCTGAGCTGTTCACGGACGCCCCGGAATCTGCCGAGATCCCAGTTACACCAATCGGCCTTGAAGGTGTTGTGATGGACGAACGAGCCCAGGTTTTTCCGCCCGTGAACCTGGACCAGGCGCTTCTGCTGCCGCCATCAACGGTGGACTGTGCTCAAGCCCACCTCCGCTAGGCGAACCAAACAAAAAACACTCGCAATGCGAAGTCGTATCAGCGGATACTTGTGTTTATTTACTTTGATGTATTGTCGAAGATATATCTAAGATTCAATGAGCTTACTCAAGAGAAAGTTTTTCATCACGGTATTTGTTTCCCTTGCTCCTGTATCCACATTCGCGCAGACATCTTCTGGTGCTCCCCAGGGCTTTGAGGATTACAGGGCAAAATCCATATCAAGACCAAATGCAATCATCCAGTGCTTTTCGCGGGCAAATGATAGTCAGGCCCTTGGTTCATGTCTGCCAAATTTAGAAAAACCTGTTGGAATGGCTTTCTCGGCGTTCAAGGGTGCGCCAACGGAAGCTGCGATTGCAAACAGAGATTGTTACTTGTATTCGGCAACTCAGCAAGCGTTTAATTCTTGTCGCGCCAGGAAGCAACAGTTGCTTGCAAGCCAGAGCTCAAGCCAGCATTCTGCTGCGCCACCAATCAGGTCGGTTGCATCAGCCACTGGCAACACTTCCGGTTCGGCGGTAAACATAGTTGCAAAAGCAATTTGTATTTATACAACTGCTCAGTGGAAGGCTTCGCCGGCTCCATCTTCCCCGATGCCGGCAGATAGAGCGTTTAGCCGTAAGTTGTCAGGTGCTATATTCCTGTTTGAAGTCAAGAACCAACCCGGAAAAAATGGTGGATCGATATCCAGTGAGTTCAGGCAATCGTGGCTTGCCGCTAACAATGGAAATGAACAGCTAGCCAAGAAGAACCTAGCCTCGTATTATGCATGGAGTAGCGATGCGCACATCACGGATTACGATTCGAAGTGGCAATTCAATCAGGAGAGGAGCGCTGCGCTCAAGCAAGCTGTCTTCAAGAGTTGCCCCGCTCCATTAAAGTAAATAAAGGCATGGAAATCAATGGATTTCACCTGCGCATCTTCCAGTGGATGCTGGCCACTCTTTGGCCGGCAAATGCAGAATTGTTGCCTTGAATCTTGGAATAGGGTCAGAACTGATGAGTTGGTCTGACGCTTTACTGCTGGCGTGATGGGCTTGATTCTCAATCAACTGGATGTGGAGCCGGCGGCCCGGGGCTTGCTGGGATCGATCTCCTGCAGCGGTGGCCCCACCATTGAGCAGCAGCGGCTGCTGCAGGCGCTGCTCGCTCACCTCTGGGACCGACCGGATCTGCGCGTTGCGGCCCTGGAGCCCATCGGCCCCCAGGAGTTGGCAGCGGCGCTGGATGATCCGTCGGCACGGCGTGTCGTCCATCTGTTGCAGATGACCCTGGAGTTTTGCCGTCATCCCCAGACGGAGGCCCAGCTGGAGCTCGGTCGGGCCTATGCCGAGGCCTTGGATGTGACCAGCGACGCCCTGGAGGTGAGCCGCGATTGGTTGCTGCAGGGGGTCGAGAAGGCGGCCGCGGATGTGGCCAGGATCTTCAACGCCTTTCTGCCCTTGCGCAGTGAGCCGGGTTTGGCGGATCCGCTGGCCTCCGCGCAGCAGCCCGAACCGGAGCTGGTGGCCCTGATCGAGGGCTTTGCGCAACTCCCCGAGGGCAGCCTGGGTCGGGCGTTGCTCGGGTACTACGCGCGCTTCGGGTTCCCGATGCCGGGACAGGAGGCCTGCGTGCTCAATCACCTCGACCTGGCCCACGACATGACCCACGTGATTGCGGGAATCGCGGCGACCAGTGCCGGTGAGATCGCCCTCAGCGCCTTTCAGTTGGCGATGCAGGACAACCTCATCAATGAGAGTGCCCTGCTGGCGTCCCTGGTGACCCACGAGGCGGGATTCATGAGCGCCAATCCGACCCTGGCGCCTGAGCAGTCCAGCCTGGACAGCCCTTCCGCTGCCTATCTGCTGGCGTCTGAACTGAAGCGGGGCAGTGCCTGCAGCGCCGATTTCTCCCTGGTCGACCATCTTGTCCTGGCGCCCTTGCCCCTGGCAGAGGTGCGGCAGCGCTTCAACGTGTGCCGGCCGCTGCAGCCCAGTGCGGTGGATCATCTGTTCTGGGAACCCGACGCCGTTGCCTGACTGGACTTCTGGTGGATTTCGTGGGGAGATTCGCCTCAGGGTTGGTTGTATGCGGTGGCAGTGGCAGTGGCGGTGGCGATGCAGGCATTGGATGATCAGCGCTGTGTCACCAGGTTGGCTTTGTCACCAGGTTGTTCAGCTTTGCGCCTGCGCTTCAGGCAGCAGAACAGCGGGACACTCAGGATTGTTCGTCCGTGACTCCGTCACATCGTGGTTTGTCCTTCACCTCCTGGGCGCAGCCTTCCGCGAAGCGGTGGGAGCGCAGGGAGATGGCGCGTGAGCAGGCGATCAAGCCCTGGCCCCAGCAGCGCCAGCAGGGCTGGCCGCCTTGCGGGGCTCAGTGGTTGCCCCCTCCTTCCCCGCTGAACGCTGAGCCGCTTCAGAAACGGGAGCCCGGAGTCTGCAGGAAGGCCAGCTCCTCCGCACTCGATACCCGTCCCAGGGGCGCGTTGCGGTGGGGGAAGCGACCGAAGCGGGCGATCACATCCCGGTGCCGGCGGGCGAAGTCGGCGGTGCGGGGGTCTGCGTAACGCTCGAACAGCGGCAGGGCCGCCTCCTGCACCGCCAGGTCCTCGCTGTGCATCAGCGGCATCAGCCAGAACTGCCGCCGCGCCTGCTCGGGTTCGGTCTCCAGCCAGCCGAGCTCCACCGCCTTCAGGCTCAGCGCCAGGGCCTGGGGGTCGCCCGCGAACGCCATGGCGGTGTCGCGCCAGATCTGGCGCGGGAACTGATCGAGCAGCAGCACCAGCGCCAGGCCCCCGGCCGGCTCGTCACCCCAGGCGTCGAGCTCGCCGGCAAGCGCCTGGCGGGTCAGAGCCGACCCCGGCCAGGTGGTCCTCGGCCGAGACGATCCAGCACCTTCACAACACTCTGCGGGCACTGCCCCGGCCTCTGCTGTAGAGCTTCACCCGGGCCTCCCGCAAGCGCTTCCAGGCGCCCGATGACGCAGTCACCATCACCGATCGGATCAACCAGATGTGCCACCACGACTGGATTGAAGCATTTCTGGTGCAGCAGCAGCTGGCGGTCTGACCCTCAGCGCTGCATCACCCAGCGCAGCAACGACAGGCAGAGGATCAGCCCGAGGCCTGTGTTCCAGAGCCTGGAGGGGCGCTCGGCCAATCGCTGCAGCCAGGGCGGCAGCCGATCACTCCAGCGCCCCTGGGCCAGGACCGCCAGCAGCAGCACCTGGAGGGGGATGGTGATGGCACGTAAGCTTTCACGGAACATCAGCAGCTACATCAGCACCCAAGGGCCTGACATGCCGGAAGGAGAGAACGGGATGCAGAAGAGGGGAATTCAATGCGCTCTCAGGATGGTGGGTGTGTGTCGAGTGTTTTGCAAATTGCGCACCAACCGGCTGCGTCGCTGCGCATTCGGCATGGTCGGCTGGCCTCGCTCTGTGGCCATGGTCACAATCGGAGGAGCCATCCACCTGATTGCCGATGTGGCGCGCGGGTTTGCCTGTTCTGTTGGGGGTCTCCGGGGCGATGCCCGCCGTGCCTGCGTTGGCCGCCTCGCCAGTGATCGCCCAGCAGGCCCTGTTGCCTGCTGAAATTCGCCAGATCGCTCGGGATGCCTACATGTATGGCTTCCCGATGGTGGACAACTACCGCATCCACTACGCCTATTTCGTCGATCCGATCAACCCCGACTACAAGGCGCCCTACAACCAGCTCCTCAACGTTCCGCGCGTCTACACACCGGCCGACACAGCCGTGCAGACCCCGAACTCCGACACGCCCTATTCCTTCGTGGGCCTGGATCTGCGCCGGGAACCGATCGTGTTCACGGTGCCCCCGATCGAGCAGAAGCGCTACTGGAGCATTCAGCTGATCGACCTCTACACCCACAACTTCGCCTATCTCGGTAGCCGGACCACCGGTAACGCCGGTGGCTCCTTCCTGATTGCCGGCCCCAACTGGAAGGGCAGTACGCCCCCGGGAATCACGACGGTGATTCGCTCCGAAACGGATCTGGCCTTGGCCCTCTATCGCACGCAGCTCTTCAACGCCGGAGACATCAAGGCGGTGCAGGCGATCCAGGCCCAATACGAGGTACAACCTCTTTCGGCGTTCCTCGGTCGTCCGGCTCCGGCGGCGGTGCCGGCCCTTCGCCTGGAGAAGCCACTCACCCCTGAGGAGCAGAAAACCTCTTGCGCTTCTTTGCAGTGATGAATAACCTGCTGCCCTACGCTCCCACCCATCCCGCAGACCAGAAGCTGCGCGAGTCATTCGCTCGCATTGGCATCGCACCAGGCCAGCCCTTTGACCCCAGCAAGCTCTCCCCCCAGACTCGCGCCGCACTGGAAGCGGGCATGGCCGACGCCTGGAGAGATTTCGCCGCGCTCAAGGCCCGCATCGACAAGGGGGAGGTGACCTCCGGCGATCTATTTGGCACGCGTGAGTTTCTGAACAACAACAGCCTCAACCGGATGGCGGGCGCCGTGCTGGGCATCTATGGCAACAGCCGCGAGGAGGCCCTGTATCCGGCCTATTTCGTGGATGCGAATGGCAACAAGCTCGATGGCCGCCGCCATGCCTACCGCCTGCGCTTCGCACCGGGCGAGCTGCCACCGGTGAATTCGTTCTGGTCGCTGACCCTGTATCGCTTGCCAGAGAGTTTGCTGTATGCCAATCCGCTGAATCGCTATCTGATCAACTCGCCGATGCTGCCGGGGCTGAAACGGGACCCCGACGGCGGCCTCAGCCTGCTGGTGCAACCCCAGCCTCCATCCAACGCCCTGGAGTCGAACTGGCTGCCTGCACCCGATGGTCCCTTTGCTGTGATCCTGCGCTTGTACGGGCCGAGAGCGGCGGCGCTCCAGGGGCAGTGGCGGCCGCCATCGCTCCAGCCCGAGCCCCTTCCAACTCAGGCACGCCAAGCCCAGGCCCCATCGCCTCGTGGCGAGGTGGTGACGCCCCAGACCTACATCCGCGCGGAGACCGATCGCACCTTCCACAACATCGCCCGCCAAGCCGTGGGCGTGAACCGCTGGTTTGTGATCCGCAAGCCCACGCCGCTGGATCAGCAGACGGTGGTACGGATGAATCTTGATACGCTGTATTCCGCCTCGATTGTGGATACCTCCAAGGGAGCCACGGTCACGATCCCGCCGCACCCCAAGGGGCGCTTCATGTCGGTGCTGCTGGTCGACAATGATCACTACGCATCGGCCGTGCTCTATGAGCCCGGCACCTATTCCCTGCCGAAGGACACCAAGTATCTGGCAGTGGTGGTGCGCACCCAGCTGTTCAATCCCAAGGATCCAGCAGAGATCGCTAAGGTGAATCGCCTCCAGGATTCGGTGGTGGTGAAGGCGGCCAGTAGCGACCCGCTGCCGCCGCAGCGTTGGGATCAGGTTTCCCTCCAAGCCCTCACCCAGCTTTATGAGCGGGAAGCCAAGGCCTTTTCCAGTTATAAGGGAATGATGGGGCCCCGCGGAACGGTGAATGAACACACGCGCCATCTGGCGGCGGCCGCCGCCTGGGGCCTGAACCCGGAGACCGATGCCACCTATCTGAGCACCGCCGGTGCGTTTAATCCCCGCCTCTGCCACATCGCCACCTATACGGTGCCTGAGAATAAGGCCTTCTGGTCGATCACCCTTTCTGGCGAGGATGGCTACATGAAGCATGCCAACGCTGTGGTCAATTCCAGCAACGTAGTACTCAATCCCAATGGCACTTTTACCGTGGCGTTTGGCTCTGAGCAGGCCTGCGGTCAGCGACCCAATCGGCTGGATGTGGCGCCGGGCTGGAATCTGATTATGCGCATTTATCGGCCTGGCCCTTCGGTGCTCAGCGGTGCCTACAGGCTGCCGACACCCACTCCTGTGCACTGATCCATGGCATTTGGGATGGAGGCCAACTTGGCTGTTGACTTTGCACATCTCCCTCTGCTGGGCCAGCCAGGCCTCGGTCACTTGTTTGATTGCCCGCAAGCCTGGGCAGAACAACTCAACGCGTGGACGCCGAGCCATGTGTGTGAGCCCAGGGCGCGTCAGGGGCAATTCGTCAATCGCATGGCCATGCTTCCGCTCGGCTGCATGAGGATTCTGAGCACCCATGGCCGTGCGATTCAACTGGAAAGCACTGGCTCTGGACTCGCTCATATGGTGATGCCCTATCAGGGCCTCACGCGTTGGCGCGTTGATCGCCATTGGCTGGACAGTTGGACCCACGATTCCCTGTTGTATGTGCCGCCTGGTCCGGTCCAGATTGAGAACACGGTAACGGCTGGTGTTGTGACATTTGTTGACCCTGATGCTCTTTTGCAAACTGCACGTTCCATGGCTGGTGTCCATGAATGCGATTTGATGATCAAGGCAATTCTCTCGTCACCAAAGTTGATCCCATTACAGGGGACTTGCAATCAAAGCCTCGCCAAGGTCCTCTATTCGACCTATCGAAATCTCGATCTTCTCTTGTCTGCGGGTGCTGATGCTCTCTGCCACTCTCGGATTGATGATCAGATTCTGCGCCTTTGGCTGTTACTGCTGATCCCAGAGCTGAAAGCAGCTGATGACTGTTCAAGCCAGGTTTCCCTGGGGGAGAGTGGGTCTGCTTGGGTGAAGGCTCTTGCGAGCTGGATCGAAACCCATGCGGATCAACCCTTGGCATTGAGTGATCTGGAACGGCAGACGGGTTATTCGCGCCGCAGTCTTCAGTTGGCTTTTCGCACCCACATGGGCTGCAGCCCGATGCAATGGGTGAAGCGTTGCCGGATGCAGAAGGCGCGTGAGCGTCTGCAGTGCCCTGCCCACGGTGATTCCGTTGCTTCGGTAGCTTACGGACTTGGCTTTGTGAATTTGGCCTCTTTTAGCCGTGATTACAAGCGCCTCTTTGGTGAGCGACCTTCGCTGGTGCTCCGGCAGGCGCGCTCGTAGCCTTCCCCTTCGGGCCAACACCGCCAGCAGCAGGAGCAGCAGGATTGGAGTGGTTGATGGGCGCTTCTTTCCCCCGCCCCAGTCGCTGCCCCCTCCTTCCCCGCTGAACGCTGAGCCGCTTCAGAAGCGGGAGCCCGGCGTCTGCAGGAAGGCCAGCTCCTCCGCACTCGATACCCGTTCCAGGGGCGCGTTGCGGTGGGGGAAGCGACCGAAGCGGGCGATCACATCCCGGTGCCGGCGGGCGAAGTCGGCGGTGCGCGGGTCTGCGTAACGCTCGAACAGCGGCAGGGCGGTCTCCTGCACCGCCAGCTCCTCGCTGTGCATCAGTGGCATCAGCCAGAACTGCCGCCGCGCCTGCTCGGGTTCGGTCTCCAGCCAGCCGAGCTCCACCGCCTTCAGGCTCAGCGCCAGGGCCTGGGAATCGCCCGCGAACGCCATGGCGGTGTCGCGCCAGATCTGGCGCGGGAACTGATCGAGCAGCAGCACCAGCGCCAGGCCCCCGGCCGGCTCGGCACCCCAGGTGTCGAGCTCGCCGGCGAGCGCCTGGCGGGTCAGGCCCAGGAAGCGTTGCCGCAGCAGGGCGTCAAAGGCCGGGTCCTTGGCGAACCACTGGCGCGGCCGGCTCTGCACGAACCAGAACTCCAGAACCTCGCTGGCCTGTTCCCCCTGGCCAGGCATCAGAGCAGGGCCTGCACGCTGGCCACCTTGTCCTCCAGGGTCTGATCCTTGTCGGTGCGGGTGTTGATTTTCACCGTTGTGTAGACGCGGGGGCAGCCCATGGCGTGCACCGCCTGGTGGCAGGCCTCGATCGCGGCGAACACCGGCTCCCACTCCCCTTCGATGGCGGTGCCGTTGGGGTGCAGCTGGATCTTGAGACCCGCCTCCGTGAGCACCTTTTCGCAGGCGGCGATGTAGGGGGCCAGGTGTACACCCACACCGAGCGGCACCACGCACAGATCCACGATCACCTTCATGGTCAGCCTCACCTGATTGCCCCCATGGTGGAAGCAGTGCTCGGTCGCTGCCGTGTCCGTGTTTCCGCTGCTGGTGATCGTCCACGCCCTGGCGGCCACGGTGTGGACCGGCGGCCATCTGGTGCTGGATCTGGGGGTGCTGCCCAGGGCGCTGCGGGCGCAGAGTGCGGCCCAGATCCGGGCTTTTGAGGAGGTCTTCGAGCCGCTGGGGCTGACGGCCCTGGCGATCCAGGTGCTCACCGGTTTGTGGATGGGCTGGATCGTTCTGCCCGGCTTCCGGGGCCTGCTCAACCCGGCCAACCCGATCGGGATGCTGGTGGGTGTGAAGCTGCTGCTGCTCGCCGGCACCGCCGCCCTGGCCGTTCATGCCCGGCTGCGGCTGATCCCCAACCTCACCGACGCGAACCTCGGCGGCCTGGCCTGGCACATCCGCGGCATCACCGCCCTGGCGATCGCCTTCGTGGTGGTGGGGGCGCTGATCCGACTGGGGGGCCTGGGGTGAATGCGCCTCTTCCCCACAACAACGCCCGAGGCCGTTGATCACGTGAGGCATCACCTCCAGCCCGCCCTCGGCCAGGGGGCGATGGGTCCCCAGCCTGCTGCTCCAGCGGCACCGTGACCATCAGGTTCCTCGCACTCCTCTGAGCGGCGCAGAACGGATCACCAGCGGAGCATCCGAACCCAAAGCCACCCAAGCAGCGCCACGGGCAGCATCGCCAGGAGGAGAACCTCCAGGCTCTGAATCTGTTCAGGGTTCATTGTTCGCGGCAATCGATTCCGTTGTCAGCCTCCCTGCTCCGGAGCCTCCCACGACCTGGATCGCCATCAGGCCGCTGCAGGCCGGCGCTGTTGCGTGGCGACAAGCGCGGCTCCCCCGGCCGCCAGCACGATGCCACCGCTGACAGCCAGGAACACCAGGGTCTGGAGCAGCAGCAGGAAGAAGCCCAGGGCCGAGAAGGCGGTGATGCGCACCTTGGCCTTGATCAGCAGCGTCAGCAGCACGAACACCGTGGCCTTGAGGGCCAGAACCTTTGCCGTGTGCAACGTCCCGAAGAGCGGGCAGAAAGGGTTCAGCAGCATGCAGGGCTCACAGATTTCCCCATGCTGCTGGCCGCAGAGCCAACCTGTGACTGGCGCGCCGGCGGTGCAGGTCTTCCGACCAGCCGCTGCACTGCAACGGTGGGTGAGGTGCTCGCCATGGGCGATCAGCCCCTGATGCAACTGGCAGGTGAGCATCGGGATGCCGTTCACCCCGGCGTGGTGCCGGAACTGTGGCAGGTCATGCAGACCTTGCGGCTGCGGGTCTTGAGCAAGACATCGCTGTCGAGATAGGGCCAGTCTTCGATCTCCTCCTTGCGGGAAGGCTGCAGACGGGAGAGCGCCACTGAGCCGCTAGCTCAGCCCGCCGGTGGCTCGTGGCGCTGGGGATAACTCTCGGCATGAACCCTCGGGTCTGTCCCCGTGGGCACGACCGCCAGGTAGGCCTCGCTGGCCAGGATCTCCCGCACCGCTTCGCCCAGCAACTCCACCGAACGGCTGTCCACCAGTCGCTGACGGAACGTGTCGTGCAGGCTGTGCAGATACCAGGCGGAGCCCTCCAGTCCGGCATTGAACTTTGTCCACATGCCCGGGTTGCGGCGGGCGTCGAGAACCATGTCGCGGGCGTTATGGGCCTTGTCGGCAGCGCTCACCCGCAGGGAATCCAGCGGGGTGGTCTGCACATGCGCGATGTAGCGGGTCTTCCGCAGCAGCCAGGGCTCCTTCTGGCCGCCAGCCTCTACGGCACCGTTGGTGTCGGTGCAGTCGGCCACGATGCGGGCCACCCGCTCCCCGAAGCGCTGGGCAATCTGCTCCCTGGTGACGCCGGCATCCTCGATGGCGTCATGCAGCAGGCCGGCAATCGCCAGGTCCTCCCGGTGCTCCTGATCCATCTGGTCGGTCTGGCCACAGTCTTCCCACACCAGGGAACTGACGGCGATCAGGTGGGCGATGTAGGGAACCTGCTTGCCCTTGCGGGTCTGGCAGCTGTGCAGCTCGGCAGCCCAGGCGAGGGCCTCGCTGTAGCGCCGGCTATGGGCCAGGGGCTTCTCGGGGTCTGGGTTGTTCTGGCTCATCAAAACCTCCGGGATCGGGAACATCTCCCGGCAATCTGCTGGAGCTTCATTGTCCACCAACTTTGACGGTCCAAAGGCCCGCCCAGGCTTGGCGTCAGGACAGACCACTGAGCCAACCCGTTCCAGGGCATGCCCCAAAGACTGGCTCCAATCCCGAAGTCATTGATTGTCTCCGTCCGCATTCAGAGGCAGCACATTGGCCCCCGGGCAAGGCGTCTGAATCCCCCCGAACCCCATCACCACCGCCGGTGGCTGCGGTGACAACTGCTGGGCCGCAGCCTCCAGAAAGGCCACCAGGATCGTGATCAGCAGGATGTAGTCCCGCAGGGCTGGATCCAGTGGTGTGCCATCACCGCCCACCTTCTGCTGCAGGATCCGCTCCAGCGGCTGCCAGAGCGTGTTGGATCGGGCCGCCGCGTAGGCCTGGGCGAGCCGGTCGGCATGGCTGGGATCGGCGAGGGTGGCGGTGGTGGTGGAATGCGCAAAGGCATTGCGCACCCGCCGCAGGGTCTGCAGGGCCTGCTCCACGTGCGGATCGATCAGCCCCATGCGGGCCGCGAGGGTGATGCGCGCCCCGAAGGATCCCAGCGGCCGATCCGGTTGGAAGAAGGGGTCAGTAGTGCCTGGCGACGGCAGAAGGACGGACTGCAGCAGGCGCTCCAGGGCAGCATCCACGCGGGCGACACCCACCAGGACGGCGCCGCGTCCACGCTCCTCAAGCATCTGCAGGGCGATGGTGCGTGCGGCCTCACCGGCGTTCGCTGTGGCGGCAGTGGACGCAGCTGGATTCACTTCAGGGACTGCCGGGTTGTCGGTTGACCTGAGGCTCATCGCAGCGGCAGATAGGGCGATGGCTCACCGGAGCAGGTGATCACGACCCGCTTGCGGGCACGGGTGGCGGCCACATGCAGCAGGGAGCGTTCGCGCTGCTCGAAGGCGTCCTTAGAGACCTGGTCGGGACAGTCGTTGAGCACTCGGCGATTGGGCAGCACGCCGGCGTTGAGGCCGGGGATGAGCATGTGATCGAACTCCAGCCCTTTGACGCGGTGCATGGTGGCCAGGCGCAGGGCGTTCTCGCTGGGGTCATCCGCTTCCTCCTGTGTGATCACCCGAGTGGCGATGCCAGCCGCCTCGAAGCGTTCGGCGAGGGTCTTGACGGCCTCGCTGCTGGTGGCTGTCACGCAGGTGGAGCCGAGGGACTGGCCGCTCTGCTGGAAGGAGTTGACTAGCTCGATCAGGAAGCGCTGCTCCTCCGCTGGATCGTCGAACCGACGGATCAGTGGCGGTTCACCGTGGAGCAAAGAGCGCGTGTCACCGGTGGCATCGGTTCCGCCATCGAGGTCATCAAACGGCAATCCCGACAGAACGGCGGTGGCCCAGGCGCGGGTTTCCTCGGTGGTGCGGTAGTTGATCCGCAGCTTGCGGGAGCGGCCGCGCACGTTGATGCCGCACTGGCTGAGCACCAGCGGCCGGCCGTAGATGCGCTGATGGCTGTCGCCGACGATGAACAGATCATCGGCATGCTCAGGGCCGGCGAGAGCGCGGATTAGGCGGAAGCCGGCGGCATCGAGATCCTGGGCTTCATCCACGATCACGGCCCGGTAGCGGGCGGGCTGGCCTGAGGCCGCCAGGCGATCGGCAGCAGCCTGCTTGGCCTCCTCCGGCTCCCACAGCCCGCGCTGCCGCAGTTCGGAGCGCAGGGCATCAAACACCGGCCAGATCTGCACCCGTTTCTGCCGATTGAGCCGGGTGCCCCGTCCCAGACGCTTGGCGGCCAGGTACTCATCGAGGGTGGTGCATCCCTGGGGCAGCACCACCTCTTTCCACTCCTCCTCGTAGAAGCGCTGATCAAGTCCCAGGGCGGGATCGGCCACCAGCCAGGCGACGTTCCAGGCCGCCGCCCTGGCCTCCTGGTCGAACTGGCGAATCTTGAGTCCCTGGCTGCGCAGATAGCCGCTCACCCAGGCATCGAGGTGGGTGACCTCAAGGCGCTGCAGCTGCTGCGGCGTGCAGATCTTGGCCAGGTTGCTGCGGATGTCGGTGGCGAGGTTGCGGGTGAAGGTCGTGAACAACACCCGATCGCTACGGCCCGCTTCGTGTCCATCGAGGATCTGCTGGGCCAGCCAGCGGGCGCGGTGCATCGCCACCACGGTCTTGCCGGTGCCAGCGCCTCCAAGCACACGCACGGGGCCGCTCGCATGGCGTTCCACCAGCCGGCGCTGACTGGGATGGAGGAACACACGCCACTGCTCCATCGGCGCCGAGAGCATCGCCTCCATCGCCTCGTCATCGGTGATGACGACAAACTCCGCCTGGCTGTCAATCCGATCCAGGGCGGTGTCGACATCGTCGGGATCGACGTCACCACCGGACTCCTTCTCCAGCTCCGCCAGAACCTCGGCGAGGTCGCGTCCGCCTGCCAGGAGGATGAGAGCGTCGACGCACTCCGGCGGCAGCCACTCCAGCAGGCGTGCCAGGTCGTCTTCATGGCGCAGCGCTCGCACCGAAGGCAGCAGGGCCGGAGGCACGCCAATCCTGGTCAGATCGTCATCCGCGAGTCCTGAGAAGAGTGCTGCCGGGGCCTGAGGCATGGCGGCCAGGGCCTGCTCCACTGCGGCGCTGATCGCATCGCCCACCGACTGCTCGGCTGCCTCAACGTCGACGATCTGCAAGGCACCGGAGACACGGTTGACCTGACAGGCCTTGCGGCGCGCCCAGGCGTAGGCGTCGTCGTGTTTGTCGACCCAGAGGAGCACATAGGTGCTGCCCTTCTCCGGGGCGCGGACGATGCAGCGGTAGTCCTGATCGACGCGCAGGGAGCGGAGCTGGGGATCGCGGCTGCCGTTGATGCGCTCGTAGTTAAGCCCGGTGCCGGTGGGCTCATCCATGAACTGCACGATGAACTTGTGCACCTTGGCCCGACCGCGTTCCGGCAGGGCGTTGAGCGCCTTGAAGAAGCCGCGGGAGGCGGCAACGCGCAGGGGTGGATGGCTCATGGCTGAAGGGCGGCCAGAACGACCTCGGCCGGGGTGTCGATGGGGAACAGACGCCAGCCGTCTGGTGGTGGCTCCACCCTGTCATCGGACAGACCGTCATCGAGTACACCCTGGTCCATGACAACGGCCACCTGATGGCCGGGCCAGGCCATCTCCAGTTCCGCGCGTGATTCACCACGGGGCCCCTCCAGCTCATAGCCAAATTCGGGTGGCTCGACGCCGAGGCGATCGAGCTGGGGCTGGAGGGCTGCGAGCAGCTCCAGACAGTCCCTGGCGTAGGCGGCAGCAAAGCTCAGGCATCCAGCCCAGGCCGATGAGGGTTGTGGAGCTGCTGGCGACTCGCCTGTCTCTGGGCCTGCGACACATGGCGAACTTTCAGCCAGATCAGCAGGGTTGATCTCTGCGCCTGTGCAGCCAGGTGTACTAAGCAGCATGTGGGGGAGGAACTGGAAGAGGTTGCCCTGGCGCAACCACTCCCGCCAGCCTTGTTGCTGCTCCGCATCGGCGGCAACGGCGGTGGGATCGAGATGGAGTGCCCGGAAGCTGGCATCGCGGTGACGGGCCATGTGTCCCCCGAGGTCGATGCATGAGAGCACGCCAAAGCCGGGTGCCTGCTCCAGCCACTGGCCCGCTTGGCCGCGCTCTCGCTCCGGCCGCCACTGCTCCAGGTGCTGCGTGAGCTCCAGGCCATCCAGTGGACCCTGGAGCTCGGCAGGCATGCCCTGGCTGATGTCCTGGCCCATCTGAGCCAGGCAGAAGGTGTGCGCGAGCCCCTCCCAGGCGATGGTGCGGCTGGCTTCTGTGGGCAGGCTGAGGTAGGCGAGCAGGTGCTGATAGCTGTTGCTCTCCTGCAGCCAGCGCAGATCGCGCGCCAAGAGATCGCTCTCACCTGCGGGCGGGAGATCGGCCGCAGGGAAGCGTGAACGTGCCAGCCACTGCTCGGCGAAGGCGGCCGGATCTCGGCGGAAGCTGGGGGTCAGGCCTTGCTGCAGCCCATTTGCGGGGAGTGGATCGGCAGGCCCGTTGACCCGGCCGACCACGTCGTCCCAGCAGAGCGACCAGAAGCGGTAGCGGCCGGAGCGCTGCAGCGCCATGCGCTGGCGCACATCTTTGGCAAGGCGGCCGCGGTGGTAGTCCCAGCCATCGGTGTAGACGGCGATTGGACGGCCGCCCGTGGTGGGGGTGAACAGGAAGTCGCAGCGAGAGGGTTCGTCGACCCCCTGCTCAGGGCCGAGCTGCACCTGGGGCTGGACGATCCAGTTGGCCTGATTGACCCGCAGGTGAAAGGCGGTGTCGCCTTGCCAGGTATCGGCTGTGAGCTTGATCGCCATGCCGGTCGGTGCTCCACGGCCTTCCCGCAGCGCATCGAGGAAGCGATCCTCCAGTTCGCTTTCCACCTGGGTGGTGATCGTGACGGCCGTGAGGCTGCGGCGACTGCTCTGCAGGTGCTCCCAACGACTGAGCAGGGCCTGGAGCTGCTCCAGCGCCCTGGCTTTGCTGATGCGATCGCGCTCGTAGCGGCTGCGGTAGGCAAACAGGCAGCGGTAGCAACCGTCATTGCATGGGCAGGCCTGCATCACCCCGCGGGCGGATTCGAACACCTGCCGCAGGCGCTCACCGCCGTGCTCCACCAGCTGACGCAGATAGCCGGTGCCGCCGGGGATGGAGTCGTAGAGGTAGAGGAATGTCTTGCGCTGGTTGCCCGGGCCGCCACTGCTGCTGTCCGGGCTGAATGGCGCCTGAGGTTCGCTGGAGACGGCTGGCTGAAGGTGATCCACCTTGCCGCTGAAGTGGGTTTTGAGCCCCAGGCGCAGGGCGGCCTGGAAGCTGCTCTGGCCGCTGTCATCCCAGAACTGGCGATCGGGCAGCAGAAAGCGCAACGCCTCCGACTGGAACTCCCGGTACATGAACAGGAGCTTGCGCGCCTTGGCGTTGTCGGGCTTGTCGCGGTAGCGGCAGCTGTAGGCGTGTTGCTTGGCGGCGGGCGGGCCGTTGAGCACCTTGCCGCAGCCGCTGCAGATCTCAAAGCCGCGCACCCGGAACTGCTGACCGGCGATCTGGTGGCCATTGCCCACCGGATTGAGCGCCCCGAAGTTGATCTCGCGGAAAGTGGTTGAGGCGATGAACTCCGCCCCGAAGGGGAACTCGGCGTCATCGATCGCCAGGGTGGTCTCGACGCGGTTGAGATCGGGCTGGATCAGCAGCTGCCGCTGGAAGAAGTTGGAGCTGCGCTCGTCGCGGTCGTCGGCGATGCGCGTGAGGGCGTCGTCGCTGGTGGCGATCACCTGGCGCAGCTTCGCCATCTCCTTCACCTGATGGGCGTCGCAGAAATTGGCATCGCCGCAGCGCGGGCAGGTCTGCTGCTGGAAGCCCGCCTCCCCCTCCTTGCAGCTGAAGCTGCAGGCGCGGCAGAAACGCCAGCGCTCGATCGGATTGAGGGTGAGATCGATCTGATCGATCTTCACCCGGCGGCCCTGGGCGTAGAAGGTGCTGTCTGGCACCAGCTCACGGATGGCCACGCTGCCCGGGCGCTCGTAGCTCAGGGGGTTGAGGTCTTCACTGGTGCGGCCGGCCTGGGGCTTGCGGGTGAGGCGGCGCCAGAGCACCGATTTGAGCGTCACACCCGCTTCTGGGAAGGCGTAATTGGGCAGGAAGCCCTCATCGGTGAGCATCTGCAGCAGGGGCCGGTTCTCCAGGTCCTTGCGCAGGTCGGCATAGGCCCGCTGCTCTCGGAGCACCGCGTCCTTCTCTTCTCTCTGGGCCTCCAACAGGGAGTCGACTGGGATAGATGCAAGCTTGCGGAAGCGCTTGGCGAGGCTTTTGCCCTTTTTGAGCAGGCGGCGTCGCTCGGTGCAAAGGGCCTCAAGACGCAGCAGCAGCAACCGATGGAACTCCGGGGTGGCCTCTCCCTCAGCCAGGAGGTGATCACGCAGCTGCTGCCGGCAGGGCTCCTTGACGGTGTCGTGGTCAAACAACGCCAGGAAGTCGTCCACCAGGGTGTGCTGGTGCTGGCGTGTCCACTCCAGCCAGGTGAAGGGAAACCGCTGGCGTTTCACGTCCCAGTCGGAGTGGTCCACCGCATCAAGGGCGGCCTTGAGGCTGCGAGGCAGCGCTTCCTGGGAGATGCCACTGAGCACCCAGCGATCCAGGGTGAACGCCACCAGCTGACGGCTGAGGATGGCGCCGGCATCGAGGTAGCAACCAGGCGGGGTGACACGCCCCTGAAGCATCTCACTGGGCTCGCCGTAGAAATAGAGGTCGTGGGGGGTCCCGTTGACGATGGCGGCCACCAGGGCATTGCCATCGCGGCGCCCGGCTCGGCCGATGCGCTGCAGGTAGTTGGCGGGCTCCGGCGGCACCGAGCAGAGCAGCACGGTGGAGAGATCGCCGATGTTGATGCCCATCTCCAGGGTGGAGGTGGCCGAGAGCAGGTTGGGGTGCGAGCGGGGCCCGTCGTGGATGAACTGGTTCTCCAGTCGCTCGCGATCTTTGCGGCTGAGCAGGCCGGTGTGCTCGCGGGCAATGATCCGGTGCACCTGCCCGGCGGCATAGAGGCGGCGATAGAGCGGCAGACCGCCCTTGGCGTCAGCGGCGTAGTGCCCCTGGCAGCCGTTCACCAGGCAGGGCATGTGCTCCCAGCTGCTCCGCTGAGCGAGGGGGATGGTCTGGCCATCGCCGCACTGGCTGCAGCGCAGGGTCGCGACCTGGGCTGTGACCTCCACGGCGGCTGGATGGAGCCCCCAGATCTGCTCTCCGTGTAGGCCGGTGGGCATGGCCTGGAGGATGCCGCCGGCTTCCAGAGCCGACACCAGCGCCTGCAACGCCAGAGCCATCCACTCCGCGGCATCGGTCTGGGGCGAATGAAGACCAAGGCTCTTCGCCAGCCAGCCCATCGTCCAGGTGGGGCGGCCTTTGATGCTCGCCAGCTGCTCGAAGCTGCCCTTGCCGCGGGAGGACGTGAGAAAGATCGGCTTGTTGGAGGAGGGCCCGAGGTTGGGCAGATGCCGCACCAGCCAGAAGGGGATGGTCTTGTTGCCACCGCTGGTGATGTACTCGCTCAGGCCGCCTTTGGGCACGAGCATCTCGGGCACCGGCAGGGCCCCGCGCTGGCGCAGGTGTTGTAGCCAGCCCAGCAGGAACCGGCGCAGCGATTCAGCGGTGAGCTGCCGCAGCGGTTCGAGGTCGTTGCGCAGCTGCTCCAGCAGCGGCGGAATCAGGGCCTCCAACCGCTCGGGAATGATGGCGGCGGCCAGCACCCCGGCCTGCTCCACCGATGAGCCCAGGCGCGAGCGATAGCCGAATTCCGCCATCAGCTCCCAACCCAGGCGCTTCTCGACGATCTCCAGCAGTGGGCTGTCGGGCGCCAACACCGGCTGGGCGCTCTGCTCGAGTTCGGCCCATTCCTTGAGCCATTCGAGATCGGCAGGCAGGAAGGTGGCGACGAAGTCAACGGGATTGGGCAGCTGCTGGCGCCAGTGCTGCAGAAAGACCTCCTGGAGCGCGGCGAGATTGAGCGGCTCTGAGCTCCTCTGCACCGTGTGGGTGAGGGCGGTGCGGAAGGAGGTGCGGTAAGCCCGAGCCGAGATGAAGCCTGCGCGATGGGCGGCGTCCTGCACCGAATCGGAGAAGGTGAGCAGCTTGCGATCGGCGTTGTAGCTGGAGGCGAACAGGCAGGACGACCAGGTGCTGGTGAGGTTGGCGGCCGAGGCGCCGATCAACAGCAGGCTCTGGTGTGCGCTGCAGTAGGGGCAATCGGAACTGAAGTGGAGGTGCTCGTTGCGGTCCCGCACCGTGGCCACCGGCACATCCACCACCAGCAGGTTGGCGCTGGAGCAGCTCTGGCAGCAGGGCGTCGCCTGGGCAGGAGCGGAGCGCTTGGCGGCGGGATCCTGAATCGTGAGGCAGTCGGTGCAGAACAGGCGCTCCTGATCCGAGAGCGGCTGGCTGGCGCTGCCATCCACCGGCAGGACTCGCTTCGGGAAGACCACCTGCACCAGCGGATCACGGGCAAAGAAGGCCCGGTAGAAGTTGCGCAGGTTGCGGGCGGGATCGAGCTGGCTGGCGTTCTGGTGCAGCAGCGTGGAGGTCCAGCCGGTGGCGCCGCAGTCGCGGCAGTGCACTACCGGCAGATGCTGATCGCCATCGTTGCTGTTGAGGTCGTCGGAGTGCACCAGCTCGGGGATGGGGCCCACGCTGGCAACCATGCGCTTGAGCTCCCGCAGCCACACCTGCACCCGCAGCTGCACCCAGCTCTGACCTGTCGTGCCGCGGGCGTGGGCCATCAGAGCAAGCAGGGAATCGAGCAGCAGCACCCGGAAGCGCAGCGGGTAGCGGCCATCGATGCCGAGCTGGCGGGCGAAACGCTCCAGCAGCTCCTCTAGGGAGCAGAGCTTGTGGGCCTGGCGCACCAGGTTCTGCACCGCCGGCAAACGCCCCAGCTGGCGGCCCAACTCGATCCGCCAGCGGAGGTCGCCCAGATCGCCGCTGGCGGGCAGGGGCAGCTCGGCGCCGAACCAAAGCGGCACCTGGGCGGCCAGATAGGCGAGCCGCACAGCATCGGCGCTGTTTCCATCCAACTGGCTGCCATCCAGATCCCGCGCGGCAGCGCCGTAGGTGGCCGGATCGAGGAGGGCCTGCTGATCGGGGCTGGGGGGCGGCAGCACCAGCAGGCCCTGATCGGCGTCGGCGTAGGCCGTTTCCTCGAAGAACTGCGCCGGGGTGAGCCGGTCTTCCTGGATCAGGCTGGTGCGATCGAAGCCGCTCCCGAAGATCTGACCGGCGTAGTGGAGCATCTCGGCCTGGGAATCGGCATCGCCGAGGGTGGCGGAGGTGCCCACACACACCAGCTCGTCACCGGGGCAATGGAGCCGATCACGCAGACGACGGATCAGGCAGGCCAGGTCGGTGCCCTGGGCGCCATCGAAGGTGTGGAACTCGTCCACCACCAGGTAGCGGAGCACGCTGGGCCCGTTGTGGGCCCAGAGGCCCTGCACATGGGGCTGGAGCAGCAGGTAGTCGAGCTGCTTGTAGTTGGTGAGCAGCAGGTCGGGCGGGGCCTTGTGCAGGGTGTCGCGATCGGTGATCACCTGCTCGGGCCCCATGGCGATGGCGCTCTGCTCCTCCTGATCGCCGATGTAGAGGCCGGCGCGCAGGCCCGAGAGGGCCGGAATGGTGTGGATCAGCCGGGCGATGCGCTTGGCCTGGTCGGTGGCCAGGGCATTCATCGGATAGATGAGGATCACCTTGACGCCCCGCTGGCCGGCCTGCTGGGCCAGGCGGCAGTGCTCCAGGCAGGGGTAGAGAAAGGCCTCGGTTTTGCCCGAGCCGGTGCCGGTGGCCACCAGAGTGTTCTGGGGCGAGCCTGGACTGAGCCGCTGGAAGGCCAGCTCCTGATGCCGCCAGGGCGGGAAGGGCAGCTGCAGCTCTGGGAACCAATCGGAGCGGTGGCCCTTGTGGAACGGCAGGGCGATCGACACGTAGGGCCCCTTGATCAGTCGCTGCCGGTCGGCCAGGAAGCGATCGATCAGACAGGCGAAGCCTGGGGTGGTGGGGTGGAAGGCGGTGCGGATGGCATCGGCCGCCACCTGCTCCAGCTCACTGGCGACGACGGAGGGGAGCAAGGGCTGCTGCCGATCTGCGGCATCAGGCTAGACGGGATGCCAGTGCTGCCAATGGGTCTGGGCTATGCAGCTCCTGCATCATTCAGGCCCTGTCACGGAGCCACGCCCGGATTGAAGGGATTGAGCAGGGGCACCCCAAAACCGCTGAAGTCAGCGACGTTGCGGGTGACCACGGTGAGCTGATGCACCTTGGCAATGGCAGCGATCATCGCATCTTCATAAAGGGTGTCGGACTGACGATGCATCAGTTGAGCCCAGCAGCGAAAAGCCGGGCCATCAAGGCTGAGGATGTTGAAGGTGTCGCTCACCTGATCCAGCCAGGATTCGATCTCGGAGGCTTTGGCGGGATCCTGCTCGCGGGTGCGCTCGATGCCGGCCTGGATTTCGCCAAGAGTCACGCTGGCCAGATGCAGGTCGGCGTCGTCGACGCTCTGCAGCCAAGCGAGCACGGCACCGTGGGGGCGCGGTTTACGTAGTTCAGACACCACGTTGGTGTCAAGCAGAAAGGCCATGGCCTACAGCTGAGCGACGGGCCGGCGGCGGGCGGCGCCTCTTGGCGGCACCAGGGAGTCGGTGCGCGCCTCGGGGGACAGCAACAGCTCCTTGAGGCTGGGCCTGGCGGCGGCCTGCAGGCGACGCCACTGCTCGATCGGCACCAACACGGCCGTTTCGGTGCCGCGCCGGGAGACCACCTGAGGGCCCTCCCGCTGGCAGGCATCGAGCAGCTCACTGAAGCGCGCCTTGGCGTGCTGTACGGGCCAGACCGTCATCATCCCCTTCTTGCTGACTAGTTATCTGACCAGTCTATCGACATGAAATTGTGCCTGCAGCGCTCTGAGCCCGAGGTAGGCCCGCCCTGGGGGGGCACCAGGGCACTCGACACGCAGGCCCCCTTGATCAGGCGCTGGCGGTCTGCCTAGAAGCAATCGATCAGCCTGGAGAAGCCTGCTGGGGTGGGGTGGAAGGCGGTGCGGATGGCGTCGGGCGCCACTTGCTGCAGGAGCCGGGCTTCTGGCTAGGGAGGTTGACTTTCAGTGGGCTGAGGCTGGGCCAGGTTGCTCTCTGGAGCCTCCTAGGCTATTCAGAGGTGCACCAGGCCAGCAGCCGTGCCTCTCAGCGATGCCGAATTTGACGCCATCCTTACGGATTGCACGAAGCTGATTGAAGGAGACATCGTGTGGCAAGAAGATGAAGATCATTCCCCAAGCCTTGAGTTCAAGAAAGAGATCATCACGGCGGGCGGATGGCCACTCTTTCTGAAAGGTACTTTCAATCCACTGGTCCCAGCAATTACTTTCGCTCTGATCTCAAAGACATCCGGCCGAATCTACGCCCTCGACCTTGGCAAGGGGCATAAGAATCCCGATGGCAGGAGAGCTGGCGACATGCATAAGCATCGCTGGAGTGAGGAATTCAAAGACAAACAGGCGTATGAACCGGAGGACATCACAGCTGCTCCTGACAATCCGATACAAGCCTGGCAGCAATTTTGCCAAGAAGCTACGATTCAGCACAATGGTCGCATGCATCCTCCGCCCCCCATTCAAGGAGATCTGTTCTTGTGAGCACCTCGCACGGCAACACCGCAACTGAAGTGTGCACAGCGATCCGCAGTGGCCTGGGCCCGATGTTCGAGTGCTCTCTTAACGGCGACTACGTTCGCGTGCGAACACCTTTCTTGTATCCTGATGGAGACTTTATTGATCTTTTTCTCAAGAGCGTCAATCAAGGAGTCACGACGGTTTCGGACCTAGGAGAAACCGTTCGTTGGCTGAACTCCAATACGTTGTCAGCTAAGCGATCACCCAAGCAGGCAGGTCTGATCAGCGATATTTCACAAACCCATGGTGTTGAATTCTTCAGGGGCATGCTGAAGGCCCGCTCCAATGAGCCTTCCGCGTTGGCCGATGCAGTTACGCGGGTGAGTCAGGCAGCGCTGCGCATTTCCGATCTTATTTTCACATCGAGACTTCGCTCCGTGGAGTCTGTCACTGATGAAGTGGCTGACTTTCTCCAAGAGCTTCATTTGCCGTTTGAGCGGAACAAAAAGCTGATCGGCCGTTCGGGCAAGAGCTGGAAGATTGATTTTCAGGTGAGCGCACCACAGAAAAGTTCTCTGATCTCGGTTCTTTCCTCCGGGAGCCGCTCTGCGGCTCAGCAGATCACCAAAAGTGTGGTAGCAACCTGGTATGACCTGAGTCAGTACAGAGCATCCCCTGAGCCACTTGCCTTCATCTCTTTGGTCGACGACTCTGCGGACGTATGGTCAGATGAGGATTTCAATCTCGTAGAATCGATATCGGATGTTGCCAGGTGGTCTGTGCCGGAGACTCTTAGTCAGTTGCTTACAGCTTGAATGGTTCTTGTGAATTGGCTATGGCAGAGAAGCTCAACAAATGAAGTACCAGGCCCTCTCCAAGCTCTCTCTGAAGAGCCATCCCGAACTCACTGAGCGCTGGGTACAGGATCGGATTGCCGAGAATCCGCAGATCCTTGGACTTGGTGATGTGGTGCTGAAAGACAAGGAGCGGATTCAACCCAGGGCTGGCCGGCTGGATCTGCTGCTCCAGGACACCGAAAGCAACCACCGCTATGAGGTGGAGGTGCAGCTAGGGCGTACGGATGAATCACACATCATTCGCACGATCGAATACTGGGATATCGAACGTAAGCGCTACCCACAGTACGAGCACACTGCTGTGATTGTAGCTGAGGAGATCACGGCTCGTTTTCTGAATGTCATCTCGCTGTTTAATGGCACGATTCCCTTGATTGCCATCCAGATGAGTGCGGTGCAACTGGCTGATACGGTGTCGTTGCTCTTCACCACGGTGCTGGATGAAGCTCGCTTCGGGCTGGTGGATGAGGACGAAGAGGTTCAGGAGGTGACCGATCGTGCCTATTGGGAAGCGAGGGGTTCGAAGGCCACTGTGGCGATGGCAGATGAAGTGCTGAAGCTGGTAGCGGAATTTGCACCAGGGCTGGAGCTGAAATACAACAAGTTCTATATTGGACTTGCCACGAATGGGCAACCAAACAACTTCGTACAGTTTCGTGCTCAGAAGAATGCCTTGAGAGTAGAGATTCGTTTGCCGCAATCCCAGGAGACGGAGGCCGCAATTGAATCCTCTGGATTGGATGTGATGGACTATGACAAACGCTGGGGACGCTATCGCCTTAGGCTGGGAAAAGGGGAAGTAGGCAAATTTGCTGAGGTACTCAGCAAGCTATGTCGGCAAGCGTACCAGGAATCGGGGAAGGGAAGTGACTAAAGAGAAACAGAAATCAGCCCAGAAACAGGAGTATCAGTTCCTGCGGCAGCAACTGTACTGGCTGTGCTGGACTTGGCAGGATTACAAGGGATTGTTCTCCAGCGAGGCCGACTTTGAGTTCATGATCAGCATGACAGGTGGCCTTGCAAGGGTGATCAGGATTTCGATGTTGGATAGCATTCAGCTTCATATCTGCGCTTTGATAGATCCCTCCAAATCCAAGAGTGGCAAGAATCTTTCACTTCGCCGTCTGCTCCACTGGTGCGGAGACTCGCAGCAGAATGCTGAACGGATTGATTCACTCAAGGAAAAGCTTGATGAAGTCGATGCCGTATCGAGCCGAATGCGCAAGCGCCGTAACAAGCTCATCGCTCATTTTGACTCGCCCACAATCCTCGATGAAGACTCCGAGTTGATCGAATGGCCTACTGCCGACGAGATCGAAGGGGCAGTTCGACTGTTGATCGAGGCGATGAACATGGCTGAAAGCCTGCTTGGTGAGGCAATTTTCGACTATGACAGCAACGTCTGCAGGAACGGGGCGGAAACACTCTTGACCATCCTAAAAGAAGCAGGCAATAGGAAGTCTGGTGATCATTCAGCCTGACTTTCTCCACTTGTGTTACTGAAGTACTCCCACCCCACCCGATAATCCTCCACCCGATCACACCGCGCCCACGGTGCCGCATAGGTGATCGTCCGCTCCACCGGCCCGCCTGGCAGGGTGTCATCAAGGATCGTGCGCGACACGGTGCCGGAGGTCATGTCCTTAATGTCCTCCCAGCCGATCTCTTTGTTGGCTCCTCGGCCTTTGCCTTTGCGGGGGAAGCCGACACCTGTTAGGCCCTTGCTGTTGGTGAACACGATGCGGCCATGCATGTCGTACCAAGTGTCGCGTTCGTATTGCTGCATCACCGGGAACTGCACGCGATAGATGGTGATCAGTTCATCGAGGGTGAGGCCGAGGGCCTGGGCCACCAGCACATCGATCTCGACCAGGGCCTGGCGGCGGGCGTAGTCGCTTCGCAGGGCGCAATCACGCTGCCAGGTGGGAGTGAGGTTGGAGAAGAAATCCTGGGGAAGGCGGGGATCATCTTTGGTCCAGTGCTGGTCACGGAAGGCGTCATTCCAACAATCAGACCATAGTTCGGCGTAGTGGGTGGTGAGGCAGTTGAGGGCGAGAGTGCGCAGGCGCAGTCCTGAGAGCTGGAGCGCATCTGAAGGGGGAAATGGCAACTGGCGGAGGACACTCCTATTCGCATGTGCTGTTCCAGTTGATTTGACAAAGAAATCAACCGGAATACTGATTCCCATTGAAAGGAAATCGACAGCTGAGATAGCGTCTGGAAAGACTGTGGTGAGGCATGAGTGAACATGACCTGACCTCTTGGGAAGGAAAGTCGGCACGTAGGTTCGTTCGCCTGACTGGCTGAGCATCTCGCGACTGATAACTCGATAAAAATCGGTAGTTGGCTTCTGTTCTCCCCAAGGCACCCGAGGGGACCGAGCGCGATATTCGTCTAAGCTCACATCCGGTCTGTAGTTGCTACGAGGTAGATAGTTATCTGGCAGGATTGTTAGATCCAGGCAGTCGTAGGCGCGATTCGTATTGCAGATCGCTCTTGGAGTCTGGTAAAACGGGTTCGCAACGTTGAACAAAGGGCCAGAAAAAATGAGTTCTGTTAAATTATTTGGAAAGTCGGTTTCTCTTCGGATCGTTCCGTATTTCTTGATTGCGTCTGTTTCATCCCACATCTTTGTCACATGGTACTCGCCTTGTAAATCTCCAAGGCGCCTCGAAGCTGATGCGAAGTTCGCCAGCACAGTCTGAAGTTGCTGGGAATGCAACGCAGGCAACCGAGCTTGAATTGCAGAGGTCCCCGGCTCGTCATAGAGGGAGGCGAAAAGCTGAAGCTTCGCCTCATCTACAGAAACGACACGTTTCGAGTGCCCCTTCAACTCCCAGCGGCCATCGGCATCTTTAATGCCGGGGACAGGCTTTTCTTCATGTGTAGTAAAACACTCGTCAAGCGTTGAGGCCCCGAAAAGATTTGACAGGGAGTCAAATTGGACTTGAATGGCATTGCCCGGCAAAGGCCTTCGGTAAACATTAATGCTATATTTGACAGTATTATGAATTTCCGCAAAAAGCTTGTATTCATTTTCGAACTGAAAGTGGTATCGTAGCCAGCGATAGAGAATCTCTCTTAGCTCTCCGCCCTTTGGGTCGTCATAAACTCCTTCGGGATGAAGGAAGCCTTGCACCCCCTGCTTTGAAGAGACCCGCCAAGCCTGTGGCAGAAAGCATTTGTAAAGGTTCGTTTGGCTTCTCTTAAGTAGTGGGTAGTTTTGTTCGGCATTCAGAAACGCTTGGATGCCATTCTGTTCCTCGTACTCCTTGAGAAATACCGTCTGGAGATTGGGATTCTGTGCAAATGCATCCGTCCGACGTTTTGCCAGCTCGCTGGCGCTCACCTTCCGAATCAACACCATCGGATCCCGATCGCCGATCACCCCCTTCTCCTCCCACTCCACCTTCAGCCACGGCGGATTCCCCACAATCACATCGAAGCCACCGCCTTTGAGCAGATCGGCGAACTCCAGATCCCAGTGCAGCGGACGCACGCGATCGGCCACCTGCTCCGCTAGACGTAGTCGATCGATGTCTTCTAGTAACCGGGCCTTGTTGACAACTCCGCGGCGGTCCTGGAAATCAATGGCCTGTTGGCGGGGCTGCGTGTCTGGCAGTAGCTGCAGCTGGCCCTCCTCTTCATCCACCACCGATTCGATATCCCCCAGCACGCAGCTCAGATCGTTGAGCCATTCCTCGCGGCTGGGCAGCTGACCCGCCTGCTCCAGGGGCCAGAACCACAGCGCACACCAGTAGTCCATCGCCAGCTTCAGCCTTAGTCGGGCATTGGCGTTGGCGATCCCTTCGCCTGCCACTTCCTGGCTCTGGATGCGGTCCTTGAGGCTGAGCGGTTTCCAGGCCAGCCCGCTCTTGCCGTCAGAGTCGGCCTCGTGATCGCCCCACACCGGCAGCGGGTCTGTGGTGCGCTCGCGGATCTGGGCCAGCTGGTTTGCCCACTCCTGCATCAGGCCATCGGCGATGCGGCTCAGCCGCTGTAGCCGGCGCAGCTCGGCCCCACTGAACGGTTTGGCGGAGAAGACCTTCTTCCAGTTGCCGATCGTTTTCACCGCCTCGGGCAGCAGCTCCTTGATCACCGCATTGGCCTTGATCGCCATGCCCGGATCGGGCAGCAGGAAATGGAAGATGGCGTCATCCGGCAGCGCCTGATCCCAGGCCAGCTCCTCCGGGGCCTGTTCGTGCCAGAGCTTGGCGGGTTTTGCCTTCTTGCCCTCCTGGGGCAACTGGTGCAGGCGATAGATCTGGCGCCGGCAGCCCACCAGCGAATTGCCGCAGAGCAGCTGCTGGCCAAACCAGGGCACGAAGGCCCGGCCCTGCTCCGGCTGGTAGATACTGTTCAGCCAGAGGCTCACCTCGGCCAGCTCGATCGCGACCGGGTTGAGGTCCACCCCGAAGACGTTGCGATCGGCCAGCCGCATCTTCACCTTCTGCAGCTCCTGCTCGAAGGCGGCATGGGGGATGGTCTGGCCCAGCTCCTGCTGGCGCAGCTCCAGGTACTTGAGGGCCAGCTGGTTGATCAGTTCATTCAGGTAGGCCGCGGAGCCCAGCGCCATCTCCAGCAGCTTGAAGCGCAGGATGTCGGCGGCCGTCTTGCCGGGCAGCAGCTCCTTGAGGGTGTACTTGATCTGGCAGCGGGTGAGTGATTCCGGCGTGTAGTAACTGGCGCTCTTGATGCGGTCGCGGCCGGCCAGGCGGTAGATGAAGGTGCCCTTCTCGTAGAGCTTGGGGCCGGTGCCCTCGGCGTTGGGCACGATCTCCTCGCGCTTGTAGTTGCCCAGCTGGCTGCGGGGCACGAAATGGCCCACCTCCAGCTCGTCGTGGGCCTTGCCGCGGGCCTCCACGCCACCTTCGTCATTGGAGCAGTCGTCATCGGGGCTCTCGTCGAGGGTGTCGCTGCTGTCGTCGGCGTCGACATCCTCGTCGTTCGTCTGGGCGGTGGTCTTTTTCGGGGCGGGCTGCACCTCGTAGAGGTCCTCCGGCGCGAAGAACCCCCGGAAGCTGAGCAACGCCTCATACACCGAGCCCAACTGGTTGATGCCCAGCTGGGCGTAGCTCACGCGGCCGCGCTTGCGGCCCGGCTTGGCCTTGGTAAGCGACATCAGCTCGATCACCTCCCGCAGCACGCCATTGCGGAAGCGCACCCGGGCTTTGGTGATCGCTCCGCCCAGCAGGCGCATGCGGCCGGGATCAAACAGGTGGCTCTTGAGCGGCGTGATCCGGAAGCTCTCATAGATCTCGGTCTCCCCCTCGCCGCTGATCTGGCCCTGCAGCTCGCTGTCATCGCGTTTGGGATAGCCCTCCCAGATCATCTGGAACAGGCGCTCCAGCGAATCGTGGATGTAGGTGCTCTCGCGATCGGCGTCGCTGAGCAGCGGCACCTGTTCCAGATCCCGCAGCCGCTCCAGGCTGTAGCCGCGGCGGTACACCTGCGAGCCCATCGGGATGTAGTTCAGCTCCGGCCTGGCCTCGATGTAGAAGAGGAACAGCAGCCGGTACATGAAGCGCAGGCACTCTTCGCTGAGCTGCTTCTCATCGACCAGCTGGAAGGCCGCATCCTTCTGCTTGTAGCGGATGTGGTGGATGGCCTCATTACCCAGCAGTTCGATCGAGCGGCGCAGCGCGTATTTGAGATCGCCGCTCACCTCATAGGCGTGTTTGTGGCTGTTCTCATCCAGGCTGTCGAGCAGCGGTGTGCCCCCCTCGCTGGGGCAGAGGTGCTCGCGGTGCAGCAACGTGGCCGCCGCCAGGAAGGCATCGGCCTGCCGCTCGGCGTACAGCGTGCCCACCTCAAAGCGCAGCAGCCGTGAGGCGCCCCACTTGAAACGATCGATCAGCAGCAGCTCATCGCGGCTGATCAGCAACAGCCAGCGCGGTGGGGTGTCCTGGGCGAAGACCCGGTTGTTGATCAGCTGCTCCCAGCTCTCCCCCGGCAGCACCGTGCCCTGGGAGGGATCGCGGATCTGCTGGCCATGGATCTCCAGCTGCAGGGGATCGCGCACCACGTCCTTGTCTGCCACCACCAATGGGTTGAAGGCCTCCAGTACCCACAGCAGGGGCTCGCCGGAAGCGCGCTCCACGGCGGCCAACACTGGC